>Ga0190334_1000453_pt1 | contig 20970 bp, 15 predicted proteins | sample 48720478_MG_FD_161270 | JGI IMG/M metagenome (GOLD analysis project Ga0190334, IMG submission 161270) | Hydrothermal vent sediment bacterial communities from Southern Trench, Guaymas Basin, Mexico - 4872-04-7-8_MG | ecosystem: Environmental > Aquatic > Marine > Hydrothermal vents > Sediment ...
GAACAATCCTTTCTCATCAACACTATGCGTTCCGATTTCCTTTCTAAAATTAATGCTATAACCAACATATTTCAAAGGAAGTTTATCCTCAGGCAAGGTCTCATTCATAAACATTGCTCCTACCGGGTGCTCTGCTGTTGCTATCATGTAAAGGTCTTCTCCTTCCACCTTGTACATCACGTTCTCAAAGTCCTTAAGGGATACCATCCCTGAATAAGGCTCTCTCCTCATCATCAGAGGAGGCTCAATAAAAGCATATCCTTTCCTTATCAAGTAGTCTATTCCAAACCTTATTAATGCCTGGTTTAATAATGCTAACTCATTCTTTAAGAAATAAAAACCCACTCCTGATATCTTGGTGCTCCTCTTAAAATCAGTTAAGCCAAGTTCTTCTGCAATCTCTGCATGGGTTCTTAGCTTGAAATCAAACTTCCCAGGCTCCCCCCACCTCCTAATCTCAACATTATCATTCTCATCCTTTCCATAAGGAACAGAATCATGCATAATATTTGGTAGTTGCATCAAATAGTTCCTTATCTTCCTCCCAAGAGCATCTTTCTTTTCCTCTGCTTTTTTTATCTGCTCAGGAATACTCCTTGCTTTTTTTATCAAGGGCTTAACATCCCTGCCCTGCTTCTTAAGCTTGTTTATCTCCTCACTAATCTTATTACGTTCATGCCTTAAATCATCAACCCTCTTCTTAAGCTTCCTCCACTCAACATCCTTTCTTATAAGGTCATCCAACCATTTAAGCTTCTCAGTATCCCTTCTTTTCTCAAGATTCTTCCTTACAACCCCCGGGTTGTTCCTTATTAAGTTAATATCCAGCATGCTAACAATAAGAATTAGTTTGATTGTTTAAATATTTTGCTCTAAAAATAACCAGAACTAATTTCCTTTTATCTCCAACTCTTCGCCTGCTTGCACTGCTTTGAGGATTATTCTTCCTATCCTGTTATGCTTTGTAATTTTGATTATGCTCTTCTTAGAAGCAGTTGCGCTTAAGAGGTAGTCCCCTCCAACATATATATCTACTTCTTTATAAGCATTCTCAGGGCTGAGTCTTATCAACACGTTTTTCTTGTTAATCTTGACTTGGTAAGGCAGGGTTTTGGTTCTTTCCTCTTCTCTCTGTTCTCCTCTGGTTGGTTTCTTCTGTGCTCCTTCTATTACTTCTATGCTTATTCCGAGCTTGTTTTCTAAGGCTTCAATAGTCTTTCCTTGCCTGCCTATGAGTCTTGATTTCTGGCCAAGAGGAACATAAGCCCTGCACTTATTATCTGAGAGCATCTCCACTTCTACCTTACTAGCATACCTTGCTATCTCATTCTTTATTGTTTCCTCTGCTAGTCTCCTTACAGGTGTTGTCTGGTCTGCTTTTACAGGTATAACAACTGTTTCTTCTCCATAAGTATAGATTTCAAACTCCAGCTTTCCTGTGTTAAAATCATTAACTATTACTACTGGCCGTGCAAGGTCTGCTTCTGTCATGCCACTAGGCACCTTGACTTCCATGCTCAGAGAGAATATCCTGTCAATGGCTCCGTTGGTTATGAATATTACTGTGTCAATAATGTGGGGTATTACTCCGAGTTCTATACGCCCAATAAACCTTTGTATTGCATCTATTGGCTTGGTTGCGTGTATTACTCCTATCATCCCAACACCGCTTAAGCGCAAATCTGAGAATAATCTGAAGTCCTCTGTGTTCCTCATCTCATCAAATATTGTGTAGTCAGGTCTGCTTAAGAGGAGAATGTCGTGTATCTCCTGGCTGCTCCCATAATTCATTGAGTACTGGGTTACTTCATCACTAAGAGTAAGGTCCCTGGGGGATTCTATTGTCTTAATCACTTTTTTCTTTTTCAGGTAGTGCTCTGCCAGGGCTTGTGCAAAAGTGGTCTTCCCATGACCAGGAGCACCTGCTATTAGTATGCCCTCTGCTTTCTGATTAACCCTTGCCATAATCTTATCATTAAGCTCATAATCCTTAAGAGCTAGCTTCTTAATAGGTTTCACAGCGGTTATCTCATAGCCATCAGAGAATGGCGGCCTTGTGATTACAATCCTGTAATTAGCAAGCTGGATAATGGTTGAGCCCCTCCTATCAGCCTCTATAAATCCGTCAGTCCTGCTGCTAGCCTCTTCTGTTATTGTTTTTGCAAGTTCTTTCACTGCTTCCCTGTCAAGAGTCTCTTTGGATATCTCAACGTACTTCCATTCTCCTGGTTTTCCCTTCTTAGTTTTTATACTGCACTCCTCTTTTATATGCACACTCATGGTCTTGTTATCAAAGTATTTTTCTAGGATGAAAGGCTTTGCTTCAAGCTCAAACTCGTAGAGAATAACCCTTATACCCTTGCTCTCAGCCACTAGGCTCTGAACCTTATCAGCAGTCACAAGAACTGCTTTTTCCTTAGCAGCAAGGCTTCTTATCAAGGAATCAATCTCCCCTGTTCTTGCATGCCTTATCTCAAACTCTGTTGGTCTTCCTCCTTTGAACACAACTCTGAACTTCTGCTTTGTAGCCAGTTCTCTTAGCTTTTTTACCTCTTCCAAGCCAAGATAACCAGTCTCCCTGTTCTTATTAGCCTGGCTTTCAAGCTCTGCCATAACAGCTTCATGAATAATGATTGTGCTAGGCTTAAGCTTTTTCTTCTCAATCTTCTTTGAGAGCAATCCCTCAATTATTATGCTGGTGTCAGGAACTAGTTTTAGTGCCTTTGGCAGTTTTTTTCTTGTTATTTTTTTCTTGGCCATTTTTTCCCTCGCAAGCAAAGCGAGCGAGCAAATAATTATTTTCTTTTTACTTTTCTTAATTTCAAATTAAATTTAAACTTTCATTGCACCTCAAGCGCCGGTGAGGCTTAATTTAAGAATTATAAAGGATTTATAAAGGTTGTTGAATAGAAAGGATGTATGTTAAGCTCACTTAAGCTTCTTCTTCATCTCCTCAAGCAACCTATTAGTCTTCTTTATCTCTTCTAACATATTTGCTGTTATCTCTTTTACCTTGCTCTGCTTCCAGTTAAGGTACATCATATAAATATTAAAAGCAACCACTATAACATAGATTATGAGCATGACTACGAGTGATGTACCTGCTAGTTCAGGTGTTAATTCTATCATTTTAACATAGAAATATTGCTTGTTTTTTTAAATGTTGTTAATCTAAAAATATTTTAATCTAAACTAAATGTTATTAATCCATCTCCTAATTTTATGCTCAAGAATATTCAGCCATATCATTATCCTCTGTGGAAGTGTCGGATTATTCAGGCTGATTGAGAATTCCTCTTGGGTTTTGTACTCTCTGCCCTGCTCATCCTCGTAATTAATTATTATTTTAAAGTCATTCTTGTCAAGATTCAAGTATTCTCCTCTAAGCAAGACTGTGAACTGGTAATCACGGTCCAGGCTTGGCACATCCCAATGCTCCTCTATAAACTTATGTTTAAGGCTTATCTTAACATTCCTGGGTTTTGTATTTGATTTCTTCTTAACAAAGAATTTTATTTCTGATAACTCATCATAAGAAATGCTCTTAGGAAAACTAAGATTAATTATTTCTAGTAATGGCTTATCCTGCACCTCTATTATTGTATAATAAGATTTCTCTACAAGCTCGTTCTCTACTCTGAACACAAGGGTTTTTACTCCCAGAGTATCAAACTTCTTTGTATAATTAAACCCAACACTACCTCTGCCTTTTACCTTGGTAGTCACACACTGATTATCAAGACAGACCTCTAGTTTTCTAAGAGTGAAGTCTCCTTTGTTAGTAAGAACACACCGAGTACTTACAGTTTCATTAAGATATATCTTTTCCTTGCTAGGAGAACAGGTTATTAAGACCTTTTTTGAATAAGGCTTTTCTTCTGGCTGCTCAGAGATTATAAGCATCTTCATATACTCCTCTGAGTAAGTTTTCCAATCCTTTGCTGCTCTGAAACTAGTCTCTGCCTGTTCTTCATTACTAGTTCTTAGTTTTAAAGGAAATGTGTATATAAAACCAGGTTCTAAATCAGGGCTTACTCTTAGCATCCAGTAAAGCTTTTTCTCTTCACCAGGAGCTAATAATACTGGCTTAGGAGTATTATCAAGAATCTCTAATTCCCTTACATTAGCAAGGGATACTGTTGTTGTAACATAGTAAGAATGAGGGTTCTTAACACCAAGTATTAATAGATTGTATGAGTCAAACCCAACTTCTTGCTCTGCTACTTCTGCACTTAAGTCCACCACTGGCTTTACCTTATAATCCTGCTTTATAACATTAATATCAAAGTCAAGTTTGCCTGGCCTAATATCAGTGTTTCTGCCTCTTGTTGCATAATCAACACTTGTCTCCTTTGCATCAAGGCTGGTCTTCAGCTTTATATGAGTAGCATCCACAAAGCCAAGCTCCTTATAAGTCACATCAAAAGCCACCCAGCCAAAGCCTGGAAAATAAACTTCTGCCCAGCCATGAGGACCCCAGCCATTATTCTGTAGGTTAAGATTAGAATAAGATAAGCCTGATACAAACCTTGCTGGTATGCCAAGACTCCTGCATAGTGATATGAATAAACTAGTGAGTTCATCACACACCCCGTTCTTATTCTCTAATACCCAACTGGCCTTCTGAGTAGCCTCTGCTGTTAGTGTTGATAAGTTGTAGTTAACATTATCCTCAACCCACTCTGCAAGCTTAAAAACAGCTCTGTAAAGGTCATCCTCTCCTTGCACAATACCAGAGGCTACTTGTCTTATATCATCATTAATATCTATTATCTCCTGGGAGCCCAGGTATTTGGAATAGGCTGGATCTAAGTCTCTTATTGGAAAAACAATTTTCTTACTCACCCTCCTAAACTCGTTCTTCGTAGTTAACTTTGATTCCTGTAATATGCTAAAGCTTGTTTGCAAAGGCTTTTCCCATTCAAATAAGAAACCAGTCTCCTCATTAAAACCTGCTCTTGGCTCTGTAGTTATATAATCAACTATCTGCCTGTAATCTTCTCTTGGATACCAGTTTAGCTCTGCAGAGACATAGTCAAGGTAATAATTAGGTGAAGTAGGTATAATCTCAAAGTCATTCCTGATGAGAAGCTTTAAGTCAAGAGCATGATAATCAAATAAGTCATTACTCTGAGCAAGGACTATGCTCGGTAATAAGACGAGTATAATAAGTGGTAAAACATATTTTTTTGGCATACCCTATTAATTACTCTTCTGGTTTTTAATATTTTGCTATATAAATACCAAAAATTTTTAAAAACTATGATTATCCATATAATAAATCCAATAAGTGATTTTTGCCCGGGTCGCATAGTGGTATTGCACGGGACTGCTAATCCCGGCCCTTCGGGGCTCCTGGGTTCGAATGAGATTTTGGCACCAAAATCTCGTAAAATGCAGGCGACTCCTAGCTAAAAACAGCCGGAGTCCCCTTCGAGAAAAAACCAAACTCACGAGATTCCCAGCCCGGGCGGTAAATTTGAGAACAAAGAACCATATAGATTATTTCGTCATCATATGGTAGTAAAAAACACAATATTTAAATACTATCTTGTCTTAACTGAATCTATGGTAGACCCCCTACTTTCACTTGGTTTAGGAGCAGGAGCAGCAGTTTCTTTATGGCTAGCTAATAGCATACATATTCGTTATAATTCTTATAAGAATGATTCTGTTAAGCTAAGAACAGGAGAAGGGGATTTTGAGGAAATAATAAAAAATCCAAGAAAGAAATATGGTCTTATTCTTTTATATAAGCCACGATTCTCTTTTTTTAAAAAAGGCGTCAAAAATACAGGGAAACTAGTTTATGATGCATTAGTTTCAAGAGGCTATGACAAAGATAATCTCTTTGTATTAGAAGGAAAAAAGAAACCAACAAATCGCTTTGATTGCCACATGTTACCTTATGATAAGGCGCATATAGGTAAAGTTTTAGAGCATCTAGCTAAGGAAATAAAAGAAGATGATGTTTTCTTCATGTATGTATTAACTCATGGTTATAAAACACATCCCATACCACTCATGTATGGTGGACAAAGTACTCTTATTACCTTTGACGATGAGTTTTGGATTAAAGAGAAAGAACTTGAAGAAAGATTGTCAGATATACATCCAAATTATTCTGTAACCTTTTTTAACTCTTGTTTTGGAGGGGGATTTGCTAAACGACTTGGAAAAGGAAGAAACATAGGAATCTCCGTCTCAAGAGCAGATAAAATAACATTTTGGTATGTAGGATATGAAAATGAGGAGAAATATGGTAACTATGTAAGCAATTTTACTTTGGGATTTTTTTCTGCTTTAAAAGGAGAATTTCCTAATGGGCTTCAGATTGACATTCCACAAGATTTAGAAACTATTTTTGACGCATCTGCTAAATTTGAAAGAAAGTATCGTGATAGGAACTGGAAAGATACTATATGGGGAAAAAATGACTTTATCTATAGAAAAATTCTTCTTTTTGGAACAAACACCCCCAATATGTTTTATGATAAAATCAATCCAAAAGAAGTTATATTATAAGACTCTTTTTTTCTAACCTTATTATGCACTAATTTATATTTGCTTAACACAAAATTTATTCCAGACAAAACCTTAATTCTTTTGGTTTTTGTGTTTTTTCTCCGATTTTTTTAAAGGAGGTTATTTTAAACACTTATGCTAACAAGAAAAATAATATTAACAAAAAAATTTAAATGATGATACAATGAATGATTACGTAGATTTGGAACAAAAACTACAGAATTCAGCATCTTCTTGGCCAGTTCAAAGAAAGAAGATTAGAACTGGAAATAAAATAATAATGTATTCGGAGATGTTGTTTAGATCTTTTACATTTTTAGATAAATTAATTGGAGGATTTTATTTTCTACCCTTAAAAAGATATCTTTTTCTTCCAATAAAGAAAAATCTTAAAAATATTACTAAAAGACCAAAAACCTATAAGACGTCACAAACCAATTCAGAAAGAACACACTATAAAGATTCATAATTATACATGTAAAGTGAAAGTCTCATTTGTGGCGTTTCTTTTCTTCTAGACATTTTCATCGCAATCTTTTTAAAGACGGAACAATCACTTAATTAAACCTTATAGCGGGGTGGGGCAGCCAGGAGTGCCCGTCGGGCTCATAGCTTTGTTGTGAAACCCGGAGGTCGGTGGTTCAAATCCACCCCCCGCTATTCTCTCTCCCAATATTTTTTTATAATAAACCCGACTCCCAGGTTTATATGTACCTTCATTTAAAGACATGGCTTAGAATGACTTGGCTGATGCTTTTTCACAAGCCTAGTTTTAAAAGGATTTCTTTTTTTCTTAGATTCGCATTATTATTCCAACTAGTCCTTATAATTGTCTTTATCTCCAGATTATTAGATGAGCTCTTCTTCCCAGATTATCGTAAGGTAGAAATTAAGAAACCAGTATTTATTATTGGTAACCCGCGAAGCGGAACTACTTTCTTGTATAATCTTTTAGCTCTTGATAAAAAAAGATTTGCTCAGCCCTTACTATACCAAACCCTGCTTTGTTCAATAATCCTGTATAAACTAAAGGCTTATTATCTAATGAGCTGGTTGAATAAGTTCTTTGCAAGATTCAAAAAAATTCATGAGGTGAACTTTAAAAAATCAGAAGAGGATGTGCCTTTCTTCTTCTTAACTCTTCTCAGTCCTGCCATGTACCTTATCTGTCCTTTCCCTGATAAAATACCTTATCTAAGCCTTGGTGACAGCCTTCCTCATAGGACCAAGCAGAGGCTTATAAAGCATTATAAGCGCTCCTTACAGAGATTCATGTACGCCTTCGGGGATGGACGCACATATCTTTCTAAGAATGTTTTCTCAACAGGAAGGATTATTATGATTAGAGATGCTTTCCCTGATGCCAGGATAATCTACCTTATAAGGCATCCGTACAAATCAATCCCTTCTCTAGTAAGCCTTTACAGGTCTGGGTGGAAGTTGCATTCCCCTGAGATAGGTGAGAAGTCTCCTGCGACTAGGTGGATTGCTGGGCTGGCTATTAAGTTCTATAAGCATATTCATAGAAATAAGAATAAGTTCAGTAAAAAGAGTTTTCTGGTTGTTAAGTTTGATGACTTAATAAAGAACCCAAAAGCAGAGGTAAGAAAGGTATACAAAAAGCTTGGTATGAAGATAACTCCTGCTTTTGAAAAAGCACTTAATAAAGAAATTAGAGAACAAAAAAAGCACAAGAGCGGACATAAATACTCATTAGAGCAGTTTGGTTTAAGCAAAAAAATTATTTATAAAGAATTAAAAGAGGTTATTAATAGTTACTTTTAAATACTTGCTGTTTAATTTCTGAATCTTTATGATAGAAAAGAATACTGTGTTATTCGAGAATCTTCTGGCAAGGATTGATAAGAAGCTCCCGTTCTTAGGTATGAATCCTCTTAACATGAGTTCTGAGAAGAAGAGGTTCTTTAAGCATACTGGTTATAATCCTGTTTTCAGGTATGCAAAGCCTTCTTCTGGGATTGAGAAGCTATTCAGAAGAATAGATGATGTTGATTTGGAGGAGAGTATTATTAATAAGTTATTATTAGAGAAGCTTGGGAAGTTCAAGAAGACTAATGCTATGATACAGAATATTGGAGGAGAAGAGTTTACTTTCTTCTCAAAAGAAATCTTCGGAGTCCCGAACAAGGCGCTTGTGAATAAGGCTTATAAGCTTCTTGAGGAAGAGCCTGTTAAAGAAGAGGATGTTATTAGTTCAAAACAGGTTCTTGATGTCATGAAGAGAGTGCTTGAGGAGTTCAAGCTTAAGAAATGGGTTGTTAATATGAAGAAGATGCCTGCTAGTGCTGCTGTTCTTGTATCTAAGAAGAATGTGTATGTGAAGAAGAACTTCAGTTTTCCTAAGAGTTTTCTTAAGAGAGTTATTGTTCATGAAATAGGCACGCATATTTTCAGAGCTGTGAATGGTGAGAAGCAGCCTTACAGAATCTTCAGAACAGGCCTGCCTAATTATCTCATGACAGAGGAAGGCATGGCTGTTAATGCAGAGGAAATGAATGATTGTCTGAAAATTAATACTTTAAGAACTTATGCTGGCAGAGTACTGGCAGTTCATCTCTCATTACAAGCAGGTTTTAGACAGGTATTTGATGAGCTAATAAAATATTTTGATGATTATCATGCCTGGAGGATTACTCTAAGAGCAAAGAGAGGATTAACAAATACTTCTAAGCCAGGAGCATACACCAAGGATTATCTCTATCTGCAAGGTTATCATGAAGTAAAGGAATTCCTAGAAAGAAAAGGAGATAAAGGTTTAACAATGCTTTATTATGGAAGAATTGGTTTAGAGCACATACCCTTAATGAACAAGATAGAGGGTTTGAAACAACCAGAGCTAACACCCGTATCAGAAGAGTTCAGGAGAGTACTGAAAGAATTAAGTGTATAAGATTAACTTTAAATATACCCTTTTGTTCCTCTTGTTCTAATGATAATCGCTGGGGTTGAAGAGGCTGGTCGTGGCCCTGTTATTGGGCCTATGGTAATAGCTATTGCTTGTGTTGAGGAGAAGGATGAATTCAAACTAAAAACTCTTGGAGTAAAGGATTCCAAACTCTTAACACCTCATCAGAGGGAGAGACTCTATAATGAGATTAAGGACTTGTGTGATTATCGTGTCATCAAGGTGAGTCCTGAAGAAATTGATAATGCTGTTAGTAGTGAGGATACTAATCTTAACTGGCTTGAAGCAGACAAAACAGCAGTTCTTATTAACAAATTAAAACCTCAAAGAGTAATCCTGGACTGCCCGAGCACTAATCTAAGAGAGTACAAGAGATATATAAAGAAAAAGCTGAAGTACAAGCCAAGACTTGTTGTGGAGCACAAGGCAGATGTTAAGTATACAATAGTAGGAGCAGCCAGTATACTAGCAAAGGTTACAAGGGATAATGAGATAAAAAAACTAAAGGCAAAGTACAAGGTTGATTTTGGCAGTGGCTACCCAAGCGACCCTCTTACTGTTGAGTTCACAAGAAAATATTATGATAAATACCCTTTTTTTAGGAAGAGCTGGGAGACCTGGAAAAAAGCCAAGAAGCATGGAGGACAGAAAAGACTAGGCGAGTTCTGAGATTAAGAGTTCTAAAAACTTTATTAAAAACCATAAGCTTTTTATACTCTTATCTTATAGGATTATTTAGAGTTGTAACTCTATTTATATGGTGAGTGATTAGGTATGACCAGGATTAACAAGCTTGTGATGAAAGGATTTAAGTCCTTTGCTAATAAGACAGAACTGGTTTTTGGAAAGAAGTTTAACTGTATTCTCGGGCCTAACGGGGCTGGTAAGAGTAATGTTCTTGACGCATTATGTTTTGTGCTTGGTAAGAGTAGTGTTAAGGGTATGCGTGCTGAGAAGTCTGCTAATCTCATATATAATGGTGGTAAGAGGAAGAGCCCTGCAAAGGAGGGAATAGTAAGTATTTATTTTGATAATACTTCAAAAACCTTTGGGGATGAGTTTGGTGATGAGATAGAGATTACAAGAATCGTAAAGCAGAGCGGCCAGTCAACATATAAGATTAATGGTAAGACCAGGACCAGGCAGCAAATCCTGGATCTGCTCAGCAAAGCAAGGATTAATCCTGATGGTTATAATATAATATTGCAAGGAGACATTGTTCAATTAGTAGAGATGACCCCTCTTGAGAGGAGGGGTATGGTCGAAGAGATCGCAGGTATAAGTGTGTATGAGGAGAAAAAGAACAAAGCGATTAGAGAACTCACAAGGGTTGAGGAAAAGCTGAATGAGGCAAGCATTATTCTTGCTGAGAGAGAGACTTATCTTAAAGAGCTCAAAAAGGAGAGGAACCAGGCTGTTAGGTTCAAGAACCTTAATGATAAGATTAAGCAGAACAAAGCCACTAGTCTTAGCAACAAGATTAAGGCTAAGAAAGCCAAAAAGGATGAGATGGATAAGAGGATAAGTGAGAATAATAATAAGATTAAAGCTTTGAAAGAACAGGTTGAAAAGCTAAGAGAAGCAATTGCTAGGAAGAAAGAAGAGGTTGAGAGGATTAACAAGGAGGTTGAGGAGCGTGGTGAGAAGGAACAAGTTGCTCTGCATAAAGAGGTTGAGAAGCTAAAAGTTGATGTTGCTCTTAATAAGCAGAGAATAGAAACAATTGATTCTGAAATAAGAAAGATTGAGGAGCGAAGAACTGAGCTTGATGAGAATTACAAAGAATTAATAGGTAAGATTAGTGTTCTTGAGAAGGCTAAGAAGGAGTTTGAAGTTCAGGTTAAGAGCAAGGAGAAAGACTTGGCTCTTATAGAGAAAAGGGTTGTTGAGTTCAGGAAGAAGAATAAGTTAGAGGATGCTCAGGAAATAGATAAGCGGATTGCAGGGATTGACAAGCAAGCTGATGAATTACAGGAAGAAGTTCATAGGATAAGGGAGGAGCAGCAGGGATTACTAAGAGAGAAGGACAAACTGGAGTTAAAGCTACAGTCAATTGATGATAAGATAGAAAAAGTGCTTGGGATTGAAAAGGAGAACAGGGCTGGGCTTGAAAAACTAAAAGGTATAAGAGAAGAGCTAAAGAGGAAGAGTGATGAGCTTAGGAAAGCCCTTGATTATGATTCAAGCCTTACAGATCAGCTAGGAAACGCAAGGGATAAATTATTAAGAAAAAAAGAGGAAGAGGCTGGTTTAAAAGCACGCTCAGCCAGTATTAAGGAGTCCTTGGCAGGGGGTATTGCTCTTAGGAGGATAATGGAGTTAAAAGCTAAGAAGACTATTAAAGGTATTATTGGGACTGTTTCTGAGCTTGGACAGGTAAAGGATGAGTATGCTCTTGCTCTTGAAGTAGCAGCAGGACCAAGGCTTGGCAGCGTGGTTGTTGAGACTGATGCAGTGGCTGCTAAGTGCATAAAGTATCTTAAGGATAACAAGCTAGGCATAGCAACCTTCCTACCATTAAACAAGCTGAAGCCAAGACCTGTAAAGGATGAGTTAAGAAGGCTTGACATGAAAGGAGTTAAGGGCTTGGCTATTGACCTAATCACTTTCCCTGAGAAGTATAGGAAGGTGTTTGAGTATGTTTTTGGAAGCACCCTTGTTGTTGATAATATTGAGGCTGCCAGAAGAGTTGGGATAGGAAAAGAGCGTATGGTTACTCTCACAGGTGACTTAGCAGAGACAAGCGGTGCTATGCAAGGAGGTTTCAGGAAGAGGAGGAAGGGTCTTGGTTTCCAAGATAAGGAGATTGGTGAGAGACTAAAAGCCCTTGAAAAAGAGATTAAGGACTTAGCGAGTATTGTTGCTAATCTTGATGTTAAGAAGAAGAACAACGAGGTAAGAATTGATGAACTTAGAAAAGAAAAGGCAGAGCTAGAAGCAGAGACTATCAAATTAGAAAAAACATTACACCTTGACTCAGCAGACCTTGATGCTAGTAAGAAGGAAAAAGAAAAGCTGGGTTCTGAGCTTGATGAGATTAACAAGGAATTTGAGAGGGTGAGAAAAGAGCTTGTTGATAAGAACAAGAAACTCACAGAGTTGAAAAAGGAGAAGCAGAGTCTTAGAGAGCATTTAACAAAGCTGAGAAGCCCGGCCTTGCTTGCAGAGCTGAACTCTTTTGAACAGAAGAAGAATGAGTTAAGAGAGGAGATAAGTAATCTGCAAATGGAGTTAAGGAATAATGAGAGTGAGGTAAAGAATATTCTTGGTCCTGAAGGGGAGAATATTCAGAAAATACTAAAACAGCAGGAGAAGGAGAAAGCTGACTTCTTAAAGGAAAAGAAAGAGTTAGGAGAGCTTATTAAGAAGCAGGAGGCAGAGTTAAGGGAGAAGGAGAAGAAGCAGGAGAAGTTCTATGCCCAGTTCAAGGCCTTGTTTAATAAGAGGGCTAAGCTGAGTGATGAGGTAAGCAAACTTGAGAGGGATACGAGTATAAAGGAGAATACTATTAGGGATTATGAGCAGAAGAATAATGAGATTAGCATGGAGAACGCAGGAATGAAAGCAGAGCTCGCAGGTCTTGAGGAGGAGTTCAAGCAGTACGAAGGGGTGCCTTTGTTCAAGGATAAGAGCGAGGAACAGATTGAGCGCGAGATAAGACAGTTCGAGAAAATGATGTCTGATATCGGAGCTGTTAATATGAAAGCCCTTGAAATCTATGAGAAAGCACAGAGTGAGTACGAGGCATTACTGAAGAAGAAGGATAAACTCGCAAGTGAGAGAGAGGACGTGCTTATTATGATTAATGAGATTGATAGCAAGAAGAAAGAGTTGTTCATGAGAACATACAATGTTCTGAATGAGAATTTTAAGAGAATCTTTGATAATCTAACAGCAAAGGGAGAAGCATTCTTTAAGCTCGAAGACCCAGAAGACCCTTTTGCTGGTGGCATGACCATAAAGGTCAGGATTAGTGGCAAGAAGTTCATGGATATCAGAAGTCTTAGTGGTGGAGAGAAGACCCTTACAGGCCTGGCATTTATATTCGCAGTACAAGAGTACGCTCCTGCAAGCTTTTATGTACTGGACGAGGTTGATGCTGCTCTTGACAAGCATAACTCTGAGAAGTTCGCAAAGCTCATAAGGAGTTACTGCAGGGACGCCCAGTATATCATAATAAGCCATAATGATGCTGTTATTAGCGAAGCAGATAACCTCTATGGTATAAGCATGAACAAGGAGCAGAATATTAGCAAGGTTACTAGTCTGAAGATTTGACAATGAAAATTATAATAAGAAAAGCAACTATTAAGGATTTTGAAAAATTAAAGCAAATCAAATCAGAATTCTATTTATGGGAATGTAAACAAGATAAGAGATTATCTCCGGATTACATTAAGAAAGGATTGGGAGCTAGATTAGCAAAAAATCTGAAACAAAATAATACTGTTTTCTTTATTGCTAAAGAAAAAGGAGAAATCCTTGGTTATTCGGGCGCAGAGATTAAAAATAATCCTGCCTCTTTTAAATTTAAGAAAAGGGGGTGTATGTTTAATCTTTATGTAAAACCAAAGTATCATGGTAAAGGAATAGGTAAAAAATTAATTAATGAAACAATGAAGTGGTTCAAGAAAAAGAGAATATCTGATTTAATGATAATGGTTTATAATAATAACAAGAAAGCTCATAAAATATATAATAAGTTTGGTTTTAAAGATTATATTATTGAACTGAGTAAAATAAATATGAGTTAAAAATGACTTCTCTTCCAAAAGAAGACTTAGAAAAACAGAAATTACTTAAGAAAATTGCTGCTAAGTTCATAGAAAACAAGAAGTATTCTGAGGATGAGGTTAATAGAATAATAAAATCCTTTGGGGTTGATGATCATGTTATTATTAGGCGTGAACTTGTGAACTTTAATTATTTAGGGAAGAATTCTTATAAAGGAGAGTATTGGTTAAAGAAGAAAGAGCTTTCAAAAGAGGAGCTTGAGAGAATAAAAAAGAATCAGGAAGCTATAAGTAAGTGTAATTTTTATTAGATTATTCCTTCTATCGTCTCTTCTATCTCCTTGGCTGTTTTGTCCCAGCTGAATTCTTTCTCAACAGTCTTTCTTGCTTCTAAGCTTAGCTTTCTCTTTAGGACTTCTTGTTTCATTAGGAGTATTATCTGTTTTGCAAGATCAAAGGAGTTCCCCTCCTTAAAGAAGAGTCCGTTTATTCTTGGTTTTATATAGTCCTTTACAAAGCCCACTTTGGTTGCTATTACTGGTACTCCGCAGCTCATGGCTTCAAGGGTTGTTAGACTGGTTGTTTCTGTCAGGCTGGTAAGGCAGTAAACATCCATTGCTTGGAGGTAAGGCACCACATTATTCGTGCTACCAGGCAGGATTACTCTTGGTACACTCCTAAGCTTTTTCTTAATACTCTCAACACCCTCCCCAACTACTACAAGCATGGTTTTGGGATGGGCTTTTTTTACAATGATAAATGCTCTTAGCAGAGTAATCAGATCTTTTTCTCTTCCAAGCCTACCATGATGACCTATGACAAAGTACTCTGGGTCTATGCCTAGCTTCTTCTTGGCAGGTATCTTGTTGCCAGCAGGAACAAACTTCTTGGTATCAACACCTAGGTGTATTACTTTCTTCTTAGTCTTAATCTTCTGCCAGGTGAGCATCTCTGCAATATTATCAGAAGGAACTATTAAGAGGTCTGCTTTGTTATAAATCTTCTTAGCAAGAATCTTTACTAATAAACCCACATATTTCCAGAGCAGAACCAGACCTATTGCTTTTGATACTAACTCCCATTCAATTGAGTGGATAAATGATATAACCTTTTTCTTAGTTCTTCTTGCAACTATTATTGCAAGCGCTCCTATAGAACCAATTGTTTGTGAAAAAACTATGTCTGCTTTTTTCACTTCTTTCTTAATAGTCTTATAGTCAAGCTTTGCACTATTAAAATCACCCACTCTAAGCCTGGTTATTGGTATCTTTACTATGCTTATTGTTTTATCATCATCAAATTCAGAATGCCCGAAGTCAGGAGCAATCACTATGATATCGTACTTGTGCTTTAATCTTGGGATTATCTCTGAGAGGAACCTGGCAATACCATCCCATCTTGGCAAGAAATTATCCGTGGCTATTAATAATCTTTTTTTTTCTAACCCTTTTTTTTGTGCTTGCTTCTCTCCTTTTCTAACCTTACTTTTTCTTACCATCCTACCCTACCTTATAAAAAACCTCTGCATACCTGGTATTATGCTTTATACCATTAAGTAAGTCCTTTATATGGATTATGAAAAAGAAAAAATTATTCAGAACAAGATAATTGTAAAATGTTGATAAGTCTATCTGACTCTTAAAAGCCTTTAATGCTTTCATCTTAGTCTTAAAAGTGCTTGATATGTCAACCACTAGTTTGGGCTTGTTCCTCTTCTTAATATTAAAAAGATTCCATACCTCAAAGGTGTATAGGTCTGCTCTTAACCTCATCTCCTTGTACATCCTTAGAACAATTCTGAAAGTGGCTCTGTGATCAGGATGAGCATCATCACTTGAGTGAGTGAATATCTTGACTGGCTTAAGCCTGCGTATTATTCTCTTAAAATTCTTATCTATTCCTCTTTTCTTAATCTCCTCTTCAAAATGGTTCTCTTTTAAGCCAAGAAAAGTAACCCCTTTACCACCAATAATCTTATCAGCTCTCTGAGCCTCCTTAATCCTTATCTTTGCAATTATCTCTCTACGAATATAAGGCCTAATACTCTCACCAAAGGATAGTATGATAGTATGTATATCAAAGCCTTCCCTTGCATACTTAGCCATGGCTCCGCCAGCACCAATAACCTGGTCATCAGAGTGAGCGCATACCACAAGGATGGAGCCTTTAGTCTTAGGTTCTTTCTCAAATTTAACCATAAAAATCGGGTTGGAATAGAGGTTTAATTAGTTTTTGGTTTTTTAGGAATAAATAAGAATGCGTCGGCCGGGACTCGAACCCGGATATACGGCTTGGAAGGCCGCAGTCATTTACAGCAACCCATTCTAAAAAGGTTGTAGCCATTAGACCACCGACGCATTATTAGAACTTGAACTGTCTACTATTAATAAAAGTTTTGGTAGCAAATAATTATTTGTAAATTATTTGTAGAAATTATTAAGCCTTTTAACAGCGTTTAGTTTATCCTTCTCCCCTAGCTTTGCATTCTTAATAGCATTCTTTAGTACTTGCGTTGACTCATCCATTACTTCCTTATCCACAGGGTAGGGTATGCCGTCCTTACCTCCGTGTGCAAAGCTGTACCTAGCAGGATCTTCCCAGCTTGGAGGAGCACCGTATATTAGCTCAGAGATTAAAGCAAGGGCTCTAATTATTTTTGGCCCTATCCCTCTTATTGCTACTAGTTCTTCATAGTTGCTTGGCTGGTACTCAAACGCGTGTTTTAGGGTTTGCAAATTAATTTTGTTCATATTCTTTATTAAATGAGTTCTAGGCATATTTAGAATAATATTTTTCTTACCTGAGAATTCTCTTATAGTCTTCTGGATAGGCTTCTTAAAGTAGTTCAAAAGATTTCTTTCCTTTACTAAATCAACGGATATCTTTCTTGCTTCTCTGCTCTGCTTTGCAGTCATATTAAGAGTGTTCTTTGTTCTCTTATCACAGCAAATAGCTTCCTGTGGTTCTTCTACAAAGCTCTTCACACTATCGCTTAGCCAGTGATAGCGTCTTGCATATGAATGTTCTGGGTTCATTCCCTGCTGTATAACACCCCATTTCCCTTTTTCTGTTAATAAGAATACGTGATGGTAGAGCTGGTAATCATCCTGGACTAATGAATTATCAACCTTTGCACTCATCCTTGATGAATAAACAAGCCTTTCTATTTTCTTGGTTGAGATTAGGAAGTCCTCCCCTATTTTCCTTATTTGTTCAGGTGCTTTTCTAGAAACCCTTCCTTTCCCTCCTGCTACTTTGATTCCAAAGTTGTGCTTGTTAAGAGCCTCTTTAAGAGCACCGCATGTTGTTGTTGTGGTGCCTGATGAGTGCCAGTCAAATCCTAGGACGCATGAGAATGCTTGGAACCAGTAAGGATTAGCAATTCTTCTTAAGAATTCTTCTTGGTTATATTCTAATAATAGGGTATCTGTAATTGCACCTGCTAGTCTAATCATTCTTTTAAATAACCAGGGAGGAGCCTTACCCTTATGTAATGGAAGATTAGCATAGCCTGTTCTCTGCATAAAGTATTCTAAGGAAAAAAGGGTTTAAATGCGTTACGCAGGAGTGTCCAGTGCTCTTCTTATTCACAACCTTTTTAAACCTCTCCTCTATTCTTCCTTGGTGAAAAGGGGATTACTTTGGTTTTAGACAAACTCTCAGACTCTCTGAAGAACACCTTGAAGAAGATTACTCGTGCTAGTTTTGTAGATGAGAAACTAATTAATGAGTTAGTTAAGGATGTTCAGCGTGCTTTTCTGCAAGGAGATGTTAATGTAAAGCTGGTTTTTGAGATTACTAAGAAGATTAAGGAGAGGGCTCTTAAGGAGGAGCCACCAAAAGGAGTAACAAGAAAGGAATTCCTTATTAAGATTGTTTATGATGAGCTTGTTAATTTCCTTGGAGGTCCTGGTGCAAAGATATTGGTTAAGGGTAAGCCTTTCAAGCTTATGCTTGTTGGCTTGTTTGGGAGTGGTAAGACTACTAGTGCTGGTAAGCTAGCTGGTTTTTATAAAAAAAGGGGGTTAAAGGTTGCTCTTGTGCAAACTGATACCTGGAGGCCTGCTGCTTATGACCAGTTAGAAACCCTTGCTAAGAAGGTAAAGGTTGACTTTTATGGTGTTAAGGGAGAAAAGGATGCTGTTAAAATATATAAGAAGTACGAGAAGAACCTTAAGAAGTATGATATGCTTATTGTTGATACTGCTGGTAGGGATGCTCTTAGCAAGGACCTTATTGAGGAGCTTAACAATATTTATAATGTTGTGAAGCCTGATGAGAACCTGCTTGTGGTTAGTGCTGATATTGGTCAGGCTGCTGAGAAGCAAGCAGAGAAGTTTCATGAGACTTGCAAAGTTACAGGTGTCTTTATAACCAAGCTTGAGGGTACTGCTAAGGGTGGTGGTGCTCTTATTGCTTGTGCTGTGACTGGTGCTCCTATTAAGTTCATTGGTATTGGTGAGAAAATACCTGATATTGAGGAGTTCAGGCCTGAGGGTTTTGTTGGCAGGCTGCTCGGCATGGGTGACTTACAGGCTTTGCTTGAGAAGGCAAAAGAGGCGATTTCTGAGGAAGAAGCGCAGGATCTTGGTAGGAAGTTCTTGAAAGGCGAGTTTAATCTTATTGATTTATATGAGCAAATGCGTGCTCTGAAAAAAATGGGTCCTATTAGTAAGGTGCTGGAGATGGTTCCTGGGCTTAGCCAGATAAAGCTGCCAAAGGAAGCATTACAGGTCCAGGAGAAGAAGCTTGAGGTTTGGCGTCATATCATGGATAGTATGACCAAGGAGGAGCTTGAGGAGCCTGAGATTATTACTAGTAGTCGGATTGAGAGGATTGCTAAGGGAAGCGGCACTAGCACGCAGGAGGTAAGAGGACTTCTGAAGCAGTACAGGCAGAGCAAGAAACTGGTTAAGCTCATGAAAGGCGCTGGTTCTGAGAAGGGAGTGCAGAAAGCATTACAAAGATTGCAGAAGGGGGGTAATGTTAAGTTTAGGATTTGAACTCTTTCGCCTTTTTGTTTTTATTTTTTTATTTTTATTTTTTAGTAGGAAAATAAAGAGAAGAGGAGTATAAGAGGTTTCTCAGAAAGTGCAGAAATAGTGAAAGAGTCTGTATAGATAGAAGGTAACCCAGAGCGGGTTTGAACGATTAGGGTTAAGGGTGGGTGAGGTGATCTTAAGAACCTAGTGTTTTTCCCGCTCTGCGTTACATTAAACACGAAGGTATAATTATGATTTGTTATGTATGATGTTTTGTGTTATCCCACCAAACCTTATTATGTTATTACTACATGGTAGTACTTATATTTAAATATTGTGGTTTTAAACATTATTTTCGATATGGTAACTAATAAAGATAGGGAGGTTAGTGCCAGTATAAAAAATATGTATCAAAAGCATTGCACTTTTATAATTACTAAAAAATAGTCATTAAAGAAAGTTTTAAATTAAATATCTTATCACCTAATGGTATGATTCAGAAATCAAGATTAGAAGAAATGTTATTTGAAGTTGCCCAGAATATGAATATCTTATGCTATCACTCCTCTTTCAGTTATTCATCAAATCATTTTAAGGGGATTTATTATTTTAAGAAATCAGATATTAAAGAAGAGGAAAGACTTTGTGCTAAAAACCTTTGCTTTGAAATCCCAGAGTGTATTAGTGAAAACGAGCTGGTATTAACAGGGTACTTTGCTCATGAATTAGCTCACCTGAAATTATTAAAAAAAAGTCACCTAAATTTTATTTATGGTTAAGAAAGAAAAGAGAAAAAGGAGTTCATATAGAATTCTGGCAGAGAAGAACTAGATTAACTTCCTAATATTCTCTACAAACTGCTCAAAATCCTTTATCTTAACACATGCACCAGCAGCATGATCATGGCCGCCTCCATAACCCCTAATACCTGTAAGCGCCTTCTCAATAAGAACAGGAAGCTTGAGTTTTGTAGACCTCAAGGAACACTTGTACTCATCATTGTACTCCCAAGCTACAAGGATTATTTTATCAGGGTGTTTATATATTAACTCATTGCTAATCTCAGTAGAAAAGGAGTAATTAGGGCTCTTATAAACAAATAATACTAGCTTGTCCTGAGGCTTAACCCTAACTCTATTCAAGAGCTCGTAATATTTTTCTTTTAGTTTATTATATTTTTTATAAATGAACTTGCCTCCAGAGGTTTTTTGCTCAAGAATCTCATAAGGGTCTTTTATTCTGGTAAAAACCTTTATTGACTTAATCACATCAGAGGTCTTGCCTTTTAGATTAAAAGAAACAATCTTTATCAGTTCTCCTAGCCTTGAAGTGTGAAGAGCAACCTCTGGTTTTTTTATGTCTGAAGAAAGAAGGTCAGGGTATTCTGATATGAATTTATCTATGATATTCTGATCTGGAAAGAACCAGTCACCAACAATACCCATCATTGCTATCCAAAGATTCTCTTTTAATACCTTGTAAACCCAGTAGGATGTTGGCCTGTTATCATCAGGCTCTGCAACTCTTGGATTATAATACTCTACTCCGTGTCTCTTAATAACAGGGTGGTGGTCTATCCATATCTTCCTAGTGTTTATCTTATCAAGGAACTCTTGGTTAATAATAGGTACATCAACTATTATAACAAGATCAGGTGAGTAGTCATTAACTTTTTGTGCTAGTTCTGGACCTAGCTCAGGAGCATTCTTAACAGGCAAACCCTTGCCTTCTCTTATGTGTTTGTAGATAAGTAAGAAGCTTGCTAATCCATCAGGGTCGTCATCAAAGAGAATAACAGGTCTTG
>Ga0190334_1000456_pt1 | contig 20814 bp, 23 predicted proteins | sample 48720478_MG_FD_161270 | JGI IMG/M metagenome (GOLD analysis project Ga0190334, IMG submission 161270) | Hydrothermal vent sediment bacterial communities from Southern Trench, Guaymas Basin, Mexico - 4872-04-7-8_MG | ecosystem: Environmental > Aquatic > Marine > Hydrothermal vents > Sediment ...
GTAGCCCACTCGCATCTTTTATCTGTGCTAAAATCCCTATTCCAGCCTGCATCTCCAGTGGTCTCCCCACTTTAATCACGAAATTACCTCTCGCACCCCTTAAATCCCATGCTAACTCCAATGCAAAATCCGTATCCTCCATGTCAAATGCGACAATTATACCCTTTTCCTTCTTCAATCGCATACTAACTAAAACTAAGAACCAAGAGTGATTAAAAGACAACTCCACCGGAAATATAGGGGTGTGCGCGATTGCGTACTTAGCGTACTGAAACAGCCGAACTTCGCTTCCCTCGGTGCATATCGAGTTTCATCCCCATGTATTCGAGCACCTCGATTAACAATCCCAACCTAAGTATTTTAGCCTCTGCCGCCCTTTCCGCCATATCATGACGGATTTAGGGCTATTGGCAATCGCACTTCTCCCAGTTTGAAGCAATATCCATCATATTATATAGCCCTATAATATTCCCTGTTTGTAGAATGCGTAAACTCAATCGTTGTGCTGCTCTCCAAAAACAGCGCTTTTGCCTCTACCGTGACAGTTCTCTGGGCTTTTGAGGATGTTAAAGTCGCAGTAACAGAAGCTCTACCAGCAGGTATTTTTACCGGGCTCTCTACCGTTAGTATCTCCATCACCAAAGTCCCAATGGTAAGAAACAATGTAACCATCCTGGTCGCCAGATGCTTCCGCACTGAACGACACACTTTCGCTTTCTAACATTACAAGACTCTGTACTCCAAATAGATCCCATTAGCTTCAAAAGCATTTCCCATACACCCGGCACCGCAGAAATTTCGCCACCGGCATCCACTGCACTCATCTATCTTTGAAGGTCTTGCTATCAGAAACCAGGAATTAAAAATCCTGGCTGTTCGCCTTGTCAATCGTGGGAAAATATATCTCATCCAATAAACCCTCTTGAGAGGGTGAACCCCACTCTTGACCGGTCTGAACAGGAAGTCCTTATACCGTTCTTTGCTCCAGTGGTCCACAGTGGAGCGTTACCGGGTGAACCCGGAGCAGGACGAGTCTCTCCACAGACAGTAAACGTGAAAGGGCCACAGAGGCAGAGTTGTTCTCCTTCTCGGTCCGGTATCTTGGAATTATCCTGTTTCGCATTTATCCTGTATACAACCGTAGCATCGGCTTGTAGACCTAGACCGGGGATGATCCCACGCCAATAGCTATTCACATTGGTATTGTACTGTCAGTTGCACACTATCTTCTTCCATGACCCGCTATTAACCCTATATTCTACCCATACGCTTTGACCAGGTTCTATTGGTCATGTGCCAATTCAGATATCCATTAGCTTCTTTGCCTGCACTTCGTATAGTATCTTGGGCAAGTCCCCACCATTTTCGGTATGCCATACTGTACACAACATTTTTACATAAACTTTGTTAATTATTTGTAATCCTTGCGGTATAATAAATATAAGCGGCTCACATATTTACTATTTTAATGTATACTCCGTTCCTTATAATAATTGGCTGTACGGTAATAGAATATAGGTACAAAATGAAGCGAATATTTCACCTCGCGGACACGCACATAGGTTATTCAGCCTATCGGAAGATAGACGAAGCGACAGGTCTGAACCAACGAGAAGTAGACACCTACGAAGCGTTCAAGCAATTTGTAGACCATGCGTTGGAAGACAAGCCAGATGTAATACTGCACGCAGGCGACCTGTTCGATTCTGTACGCCCGACAAACCGCGCTATTTCTTTCGTTCTTGGTCAATTAATAAAATTGAGTGAAGCGGGCATACCTTTCGTGGTGATCTCAGGCAATCACGAGACTCCCAGATTGAAGGAGACAGGCAGTGTCTTCAGTCTATTTGAGCATATCCCGGAGGTGTATGTCGCGTATGGGAACAAATACGTGTCCATTGAACTGGATGATATAACTGTTCACGCAATCCCGCATTGTGATGATATAGAAGGGGAGAAGGACAAGATAAATCTTGATAAGGATAGCTTTAACCTGGCAATGCTGCATGCCAGTATCCAGGTTAGTGGCAAGCCAGTATTCATGATGGGCGAAATAAACGAGCAAATTGTCAGTATTGACAATCTGACAGGACTTGATTACATCGCTCTGGGGCATTATCACCGATGCACGAGAGTGCGTGAAGATGCTTACTATGCGGGCTCCACCGAGAGATTCAGTTTCGGCGAGGTGGGGGATAATAAAGGGTATTTAGAAGTTAGATTGTTGGATGACGGTACCAGAAAGGTTATATTTCACCAGCTCCATATAAGAGATATGCTGGACCTCGAGCCGGTTGTTTGTGATGGTCTTGATGCAGAGGGGATAAGAGGGATGATAAGGAATCGAATTCTTGATTGCAATCCAGATGATAAGATAGTGAGATTACGGGTTCAGGGGATACCACTCCATGTGTACCACTCGTTGGATTTTGATGAATTTAAGCGCTTGACGAAGCATGCAGTTCATTTCGAGATGAGATACGAATTCGAGCGCGAGAATGGTGAACCATTCTCATACTCGTCAGCCAGCCAGAGCGCTTTTCATTCACTACATACCGAATTTGAGAAATTCATTGATGAATACCCCGGCACCTTGCATATAGACAAAAGGCGATTGAAGGAGCTGGGATTGGAATACATGCGCAACTGGATGCAGAATGAAGAATAAGAAGATGAAGATTTAAATTATATATTTCCTTGCATTAAAATAAAAGATGGCAAATACACCTCAAACCAGGATCACAGTCTCAGCAGCGGAGAAGATAGGTCTGGCGCTTGCTTTGCTCATTGCAGTTATTCTGATTGGCATCGCCCTATTCTCCCTCCTTGTTGATCTGATATTGAAATTTAATATATATGGCATCCTGCTGGATTTGATAGTCTTGGGAATAGGCATCTTGCTGGCTTATTTCACCATACGAATATACAAGAAATCGGCATATTATGAGAGTTTGGTGAATACCGCATTTGACCGTGGGATATATGAGCGCCTGGAGCCAGTGTTGAGGAAAGTAGCGGAGACGCATGTGGAGATGGAATCACTTGGGAGTCGCCTGAATAAGATTGACCGTATGGTTCAAACATTAATAGACGAGCAGCTAAAGATGGAGCACCCGCAGGTGGAGGGGGTAGAGAAAGCTATTGCACCCGGGACCTCAGTAGGATTCATCGCAAAAGTAATCCTTATGACTGTTCTATCCATGTCTGCTTTTGTACTCATGATAGAGACCTCATTTAGTATGGCACATTTCGCTACGCTATTCCTCTTCATACTATGGTGGTTGGTCATAACTGCCGAGTTCGATGTCTTTGATAAGAACACTGCATGGGTCGCACTCTTCCTGCCTATCATTCTCGTACCTTTTAGTTTCCTGTTCCTCAGTATTGCCGGGATATTGGGATTGAATAATCTGCTCGGTATTTTCTATGCCTGTTTAGCGCTATACGCGTTCCTCTACTACACGTGGGCGGTATATGAGACGAGGGGTACACTTCCGCTTAAACTGGATTATATACGGAGGATTAAGCATAAGTGAAAATGAGAATGAAAAAGAAGACGAAGGGGGATGATGGCAGAGAAAGAGAAAGCGAATATCATCGCAGTGGCGGGTAAAGGTGGTACCGGTAAGACTGTTATAGCATCGCTCCTGCTTAGATTCCTGGCTGAAGATAGGAGAGTGCTTGTGATTGATGCTGACCCTGCTGCTTCCCTGCCCAGCACATTGGGTGTAAAGGTGGAACGAACGATAGGGGATATAAGAGAGGAGATAGCCTCTCCAAGCAGTGTCTACTTCTCTGAGAATATGCCCACTGACGTTCTGATAGAGTACATGATAGATGAGATAATGGTAAACACACCGCGGTTCTCCCTACTGGTAATGGGTCGTTCCGAGGGTCCAGGCTGCTATTGCCTGATAAACGACATGCTGCGTCATTTTATTGATAGGCTCTCATTACGGTATTCTACAATTCTGATAGATTGTGAGGCAGGACTGGAGCATCTCAGTCGCAGGACGATGAGGGATGTGAATACAATGCTTGTGGTGAGTGATGCAACAAAACGGGGTATAGATACCGCATCGTCAATAAAGAATCTTGCAGCCAGTTTGCATATTGATTTCGGGCAGATATTTCTCGTACTTAATAAAATAACAGAGAATGTGAAACTGATGCTTGAACCAGCAGTAGAGGAGAGTGGTCTCGAGCTCATAGGAACTGTGCCAGAAGATGAGAATATAAGAGCTTTTGATTTGATAGGTAAGCCACTGATAGAACTGCCTGAGGATTCAAAAGCGGTTGTCGCAGTGAAGGAGATATACGAAAAGATTAAGATTATTCACTCCCCATTGCCATAGCCATAACCATAACAGTTAATACCGCTGAATTTCTTTCTGTACGCTTCTAAGAGTGGTGTAAGCTCTCTATGTGGCGGTTTCACGTGCTTCAGCCTATCTTTCAGCTCGGATTCGCTCAACCGAACATTTAAACTCCGACGTGGTACATCTATCTCGATCACGTCACCATCTCTTATCGCGCCGATTGCACCCCCATTGTATGCTTCCATCTCCACATGCCCAATGCAGAGCCCGGAGGTCGCACCTGAGAATCTACCATCGGTGATTAGAGCAACATGTTTAAAGCCCGCACCCTTTATCGCATCGGTCGGAGTAAGCATCTCTGGCATACCGGGAGCACCAGCAGGACCCTGAAATGGAAGCACAACTACATCACCCTCCTTTATTATCTTATCTCCCTTACCTTCTATCGCATCTAACAGGTCCTTCTCGCTCATAAACACCTTTGCAGGTCCCGAATGTACCATCATGTCTTCATCAACTGCGGTCTGTTTTAGTACCGCGCTGTTTGCAAGGTTACCGCTCAGTACCGCTATCCCGCCTTCAGGGAAATACGGGTTGTCTAAGCTTCTGATAACTTCTTCGTCCAGAACCCTGCCTTCATCCGCTATCTCCTTTATCGTTCGTCCATTCACCGTTGCAGAATCTTTGAGCATCGTACGCAAGCGGTGAAGAACAGCAGGTATGCCACCTGCCCGGTCTAAATCAGCCATTTCGTGCGTTCCCGCGGGTATCAACCTGCATATATTTGGCGTCTCGCGTGATATCGTATCGAATATGCTCACATTGAGCTCAATACCTGCTTCTTTTGCTATCATTGGTATATGTAATACGGCATTCGTGGAGCCGCCAAGTGCCATATCCACCCTGATGGCGTTCTCGAAAGCGTCTCTCACCATTATATCACGCGGCTTTATATCCTCTTTAACCAGTTCAACGATTCGTCTGCCCGTTTCATACGCCTGCCGCTTCTTCTCAGGGTCTATTGCCAGCGTAGTTGCGCATCCGGTGAGTGACATGCCCAGCACTTCAGTGACAATAGCCATTGTATTCGCAGTATAGAGCCCGACGCAGGAGCCAGCACCACAAGCCATCACAGGTAGCATAGCTCTCGCTTCTTCCTCGGTCATCAAACCGCCTTTCACACGACCTACGATGCTGAAGCCTTCAATCGGATGATGCTTCTCGCCATCACTGCGATTCGCTTTCATCGCTCCACCAGTGAGTATGATAGCAGGCAAATTGAGGCGTCCAGCAGCCATCAGCATCCCGGGTGTTATTTTGTCACAGTTCGTTACACCGACCCAGCCATCCAGAGAGTGCGATAGAACCATTATCTCGATATTATCAGCGATATTCTCTCTGCTTGGAAGTGAGAGTCGCATCTCTACATACATCGCTATACCATCACATACGCCAGGCACACCCCATTCAAAAGGTACGCCACCTGCATCTCTTATTCCCCGCTTCACCTCGTTCGTAAGTTCGTTCAGGTGAATATGCCCGGGAATAATGTTATTGTAGCTATTAGCAATGCCGATGAAGGGTTTATCCGACTCGAAATCCGACTGTTTCACACCCGCAGACATCAATAGTGCACGATGCGGTAAAGTCTCTATATCCCGCTTCAATGTATCGGAACGCATATAGATAGCAAAGCTTTCTTTTTAAAAGAAATTTTCTATTAGTAACTTAGCAATGGATACAAAGAGTTTGAAGACGGAGTTGCTATGTCTGGGTGCGAGAGTGTCAGGTTCTGGTGTGGACAAAGGCAGGAAAGGCGGGGCAGGACCCGCAGCAGGTGGTATGTTCATGTTTGGGGGCACTGTGGTGAACGTTCCCACCCGGAGCTGGTTTGTCTCTCAGTCGCCGTACCGCGTTTATGGTGAAGAGGGGCGATACGTATTGGAGAGGAATGGAGAGCGAATAACCGAGGTTACGTTTCCTGCTGCGCGATTCCAGCATTTGAAGACGCGCGATGGCATACCCTATTATAAAATCGCACTACTGCACGGTGCAGATTGTTTGGCTACGACTACAATACAGACCTGTGTGTACTGGGACACGCCAAAGAGGTGTAAGTTCTGTGCAATCGAGCTGTCATTGAAAAGTGGTGCGACGATAGCGAAGAAGACACCGGAGCAGCTTGCGGAGGTGGCAGAGGCGGCGAAGAGGCTGGACCACGTCACTCACGTGACGCTCACCACAGGTACAACAGCCACACCCGACAAAGGTATATATTATCTCGCAGAGACTGCGAGAGCGATAAAGAATGCAACTGGTCTGCCGATACATGTGCAATTCGAGCCGCCAAAAGAGCTAAATATGATTGATGCCCTCTCCGATGCTGTGGACACGGTGGGGATACATGTGGAGAGCTTTGACCGTGGTGTGTTGCAAAGAATGGCGGAATGCAAGGCAGAGATATCTTTTGAGCGATATGTGGATGCATGGAAACGGAGTGTAGCGCTCTTTGGTGATACTCAGGTCAGCAGTTATGTGATTACCGGATTGGGTGAGAGTGATGAGTCTATAATAAGGGGTAGTCAAACGATGGTAGAGCTCGGCGTGTATCCATTCGTAGTGCCTCTGCGTCCTATACCGGGCTCGATGCTGGAGAATGAGAGACCACCAGCTCCAGAGAGGATGCATCGGTTATATGAGAAAGTTGCGGAGGTATTGCATGCCGGGGGGATGAACTGGCGTAAGAACAAGGCGGGTTGTGTACGGTGCAGGGCGTGTTCCGCGTTGCCAGATTTCGAGTATTAGTAAGAGTAACAGACAATGTATTCTTGTAGATGATCTACACGCTTTATCCGGGTACGATAGCACCGGAGTGAAGGATAGCGAAGCGTGGTGTGTGTGGGAGAGGAGAGGCCGCTCAAAGCTCCATTTATTCATCTCCTATCTCCTTTAAGTCTTGCAAGCTCTCTTCTTATGGCAATCTTCTGTAATTCTTCCTTTGAGTTGGTTGATACTCAACGAAACTACTATCCCTATCCCTACCCTCTGATCAGCTTATATTTATGGGTCGTACTGCGGAGGGGACTAAATATATTCCCTTTTATTTACATACTATTTGTTCTATATACTAAAATTCCGAAAAATTTATATAACTCCTTATTTTTTACATATTCGAGGTGAAAGAAAAAATGGGAAAGGGAAAAACTTTGGTGGTTGTGTCTATAAGTGCGTGCGTCATGGCGGCAGTTGTAGTTGCTGGTGCATATATGACCGGCATCTTTGGATTTGAAACAAAGGAACCTGAGAGACAGCCGCTGAGGGTAGGCATAATTCCGGGAGAGGATACGCTGGAAATGTGGAAGTCTTTTGAAGTGCTTGAGGGATATCTGGAGAAGGAACTTGATGTTGAGATAAAACCCTTCATTGCAACCGATTATACGGGCGTAATTGAGGCGATGGCTGCGGGGAAGATTGATCTCGCATACTTCGGACCTTTCTCTTATGTGTTAGCAGCGAAGCGAGCAGGTGCAGAAGCTATTGCCGCTGGTGGTACGAAAGAAGGAAAACTGGCAACTTATCGCAGTATACTACTGGCACATCCGGGCTCGGGGATAAAAAGCATAGACGTCCTGAAAAGAGAGGCAAAGGAGATAGACTTTGCCTTCGTCGATCCGGCATCAACATCCGGGTATCTGATTCCAAGGGCGGCTCTTCTTGATAAGGGGATCAACCCGGACAATGACTTCAAAGAGGTGATATTTGCTGGTGGGCATGATGCAGTTCACCTTGCTGTGAAAGCGGGGCATGTGGATGTGGGTGCAAGTTCGGACAGTACATATAAAAGAATGATCAAAAGCGGTGCGATCTCGGAGGATGATGTCGTGATAATATGGGAATCCGATCCCATTCCGCCGTCACCATGGGCGGTCAGAAGAGATTTAGACCCGGAACTCAAGGAGAAAATAAGAGATGCGCTTATAAGCGCTCATGAAAGAGACCCGGAGGTCATTGAGGCGTTCAAAGGATGGGGGATGAAAGACGCTTTTGTTAAAGTCAGTGATGCTGATTACGAGTACATAAGAGGGTTGGCGGAAGCAATGGGATATATTTAAGGCAGGGGGATAGTCATGTTAGTACTCAATAACGTCTCTAAGAGACTTTCGGATGGAAGATTGCTGCTGAGAGACATAAGTTTCAGCGTAGGTAGAGGTGAGCTGGTGGCAGTGCTTGGCTTGAGCGGTGTAGGAAAAACGGTCCTTTTGCGCTGCATAAACAGGCTGACGACGCCAGATAGTGGAAACATTGTACTGAATGGCGATGGCAATCCTGTTGATATTACAAACTGCAATATTCAGGAACTCAGAACGGTCAGACGACGTATTGGCATGATATTTCAGAATTTCAGTCTTATTAAGCGGCTTTCTGTGCTTGAAAACGTCTTAACCGGAAGATTGGGATACACCGATACTCTTCACAACTTGTTTTTTGGGTTCTCTGCTGAAGATGTGGACAGGGCGCTAAATGTTCTCGACAGAGTTGGGATTGCAGATTTGGCGTATAGGAGGGCTGGAACGTTAAGTGGCGGAGAGATGCAGCGTGTTGCTATTGCAAGAGCGCTCTTGCAGGAGCCCTATCTACTGCTCGCAGACGAACCAATTGCAAATCTCGACCCAAATACATCGGAACGCATCGTGGAGCTTCTGAGAGAGATAACCATTTCAGAGGGGATAGGAACATTAGTGGTTCTCCACCAGCCAGAAATCGCAAGGAAGCATGCAACTCGAGTGATCGGGATAAAAAACGGTGTTGTTTGTTACGATGGCGAGCCGAATATATCAGAAGAAGACCTGGCAACGATATATGGAAGAACAACAGGGTAATTTAGAGAGATTTTACCGGAATAAATATCTCTTCCCGTTATTCCTATTTTTATTTTTTATATGGAGTGTTATAGCCACAGATTTCAATCCAAAGACACTTGTCGAAGGTTTCCCAAATCTCGTTGATTTCGTTCTGCGTATGTTCCCACCGGATTTCGATGCTTTTCCCTCTCTGATCAAGCCTGCAATAGAAACGATACAGATGGCATTCCTGGGAACCCTTTTTGCCTCTTTGATCTCGTTTCCACTCTCAATTCTCGCCTCGAACAACATCTCTACATCGGGATTAGCACGTAATACTTCAAAGAGCATAATCGCATTTACAAGAACAGTGCCAGATATCGTATTTGCACTCATATTTGTCTCAGCAGTCGGCTTAGGTCCGTTTCCAGGAACATTGGCATTAGCTATTCATTCAATAGGTATGCTTGGGAAGCTATACAGAGAAGCCATAGAGGTGATTGACCCACAACCTCTTGAAGCGCTGGAGGCCGTGGGTGCAAACAAGATACAAAGTATAAGGTATGCAGTAATTCCGCAGGTTTTACCATCCTTTGTGGCAAATACACTATACCGATTCGATGTTAACGTCAGAGCATCCGTAGTGTTGGGGTTGGTGGGTGCGGGAGGAATCGGTTTTGAATTGATTATGGCGATGAGACTTTTCAAATACCGGGAATTGGCGTCCATCCTTGTCATCACTTTTATAATTATCATACTATCGGAAAGGATCTCGGATGCGCTCAGGAAGAGAATAATCGGGGAGGATGTGTTGAAATGAACAGAGAGGAGAGATTTGAGATTATTGCAGTCTCGGAAAAAGCGGGTATTTGCGAGCTTGCAGAAGAAGTTCTGAAAGATACCGAAGTGAGAATACTAAAAGAGCAAACAGGAATAATAATGGCTCGTGCACGCGATTCTGTCGCAGGAACTGTATTCAATCTTGGGGAAGTGCTCGTTACCGAGGCGGAAGTAGAAATCGAAGGCGAAAAAGGATATGCGATGGTGCTTGGCATGGAGCCAGAAAAGGCACGTGCCGGTGCGATACTGGATGCAGCGGTTGAGACAAACCATCCACTTAAAAATAAGATATTAGAAACACTTGAAGAAGAGAGGCAAAAGACGGAAGGGAGAAAACGCAAGCTCTGGGCGCTCGTAAAAACGACAAAAGTAGAGTTTGAGGTGATGAAATGAGATGATAAGCATTTTCGATGCCCAATTGGTCTTCAGAAAGGTTCTGGATGCGATGGCGCGACCGGGAAAAGTTGCGAAATTGCCAGACATACCTTTAAATCCACCTGCTGAGAACAAATATCCATTTCTCATACTTTTCACGCTCCTGGACCATGAAGTCGGGTTTGAAGTGCTCGGTGCAAAAAATAATGCAGAGGAAATATCCCGGTATATCGCCTCAAATACCGGAAGTAGTGAATCCTCGCTCGAAAACGCTGATTTCGTTTTGATTTATGGTGGTTCTTCGGGAGGAAGAATACATGAAATGAAACAAGGGACGCTTGAATACCCGGATGAGAGTGTTACGTTGATTTACGATGTTGAGAGAATTGGAACCGGCATGCTTTTAATGATTTCAGGACCCGGAATACGGGCTGAGCGTAAAGTGGCAATTGAGGGGATTGAAGAGGAGGAGATAAGAGACATGGTCAGGGTAAATAGCGAATTTCCACTTGGGGTGGATGCCATCTTCTCAGACCGATGCGGAAATATCCTTGCTATGCCACGTTCAACAAAGGTGAGGTGGTAAAATGGGATACGTAGCAGTCAAAGGCGGTGAAGATTCGATTAAGAATGCGAAAAAATTGATTGAGATATTCAGACGGGAGAATAGGCTGGCTGTTGACCAAGTGATGGGGGAAGGAAGCTTATACGCACCAAAACTCGCAGAACTTGCGGTAAAACAGGCAGAGGGCGATTTGATGGAGGCATCTTTCTTAATTCGCGCTTACAGGTCTACACTTCCAAGGATTGGCTATTCTGAACCGATCGATACGCGTGATATGTTTGTTATCAGGCGGATCTCATCAACATTCAAAGATATACCCGGCGGTCAGATATTAGGGGCTACGAGAGACTATACGCAAAGATTGCTGGAGTTTGAACCTTCAGAAGAAGTAGAGGATGAGGGAGAGGAGAGCAGCGATGCATCTGAGTATCCACCTAAGTTTGAAAAGGTAGTGGATGTGATGAGAAAGGACGGGCTGATTGCAGACCCTTCAGAAAAACCCGAAGAGCCGTTTGACATAACAAGGGATTCTTTACAGTTTCCTTTACCAAGATCTGCACGGCTTCAGGCACTTGCAAGGGGAGAAAGCGGTGCGATGCTTGCTCTCGCATACTCCTCTCTCAGGGGTTATGGTTCAGTCCATCCAACAATTGCAGAATTGCGTGTTGGATATGTGAAAGTAAAGATAAAGCACCCTTACACGAAGAAAGAAGTGAGCATTGGAGAGATACTCGTAACAGAATGTGAAGGGATTTTGTCAGGTGTGGGCGTTACGACGTTGAGTGAAGATGTGAAGTTCTCTATCGGGTATGGGCTTGTTTTCGGACAGAATGAGCGAAAAGCGATTTCCATGGCGATATTGGATGGAACCACAAACATAAAAGAGCCAAAAGCGCCATCAGAAGATCAGGAATTCGTTTTTTATCACATTGATGGAGTGGATGCGATGGGTTTCGTTGAGCACCTGAAACTTCCGCATTATGTTACATTTCAATCGAGTCTGGACAGAGCGAAGAAGGCGAAGGAGGTAAAAAATGAAGGGCTATAGCTATGCATTTCTTGATGAATACACGAAGCGAGAGATAAGGAGGAAGATATTGAAGGCTGTTGCGATACCCGGGTATCAGGTGCCATTTGCTTCGAGAGAGATGCCCATCGCAAAGGGGTGGGGGACCGGTGGATTACAGGTGACACTAAGCTTGATAGGAGATTCAGACGTGCTTAAAGTGATAGACCAAGGCTCAGATGATAGTGTCAATGCGATAAATATAAAGAGGCTGGTGCAACGTACAACGGACGTAAAACTGACGAAAGATACAAAAGAGGCAACCATCATACAAACACGACACAGAATACCGGAGGAAGACCTCAATGAGGACCAGATAATCGTATTTCAGGTCCCATTTCCTGAGCCATTACGCACGGTCGAGCCGAGCGAGCAGCTAACAAGGAGAATGCATGCTGAGAAGGATTACAGCAAAATCTGGCTCTATCTCTATGAGAATATCGTCCAATACGGGGATATAACATTCGGTGCAAGATATCCCGTGATGGTGAACGACCGTTATCTCATGGACCCGAGTCCTATCCCGAGATGGGATATCCCAAGACTGCATAATGCTGCTTTTCTATCTTTATTCTGCGCCGGAAGGGAGAAGAGAGTATATGCAATCCCGCCGTATACGAAGGTAGAGCCACTGGAGTTCGAGGATTACAAGTTTGAGGTAGAGAACTTTGATGGAAAGGTATGCGCGATGTGTGGAAGTGATGATACATTCCTTACTAAATCTGTAGATGAGAGAGGGAATGAGATATGGCTCTGTTCAGATACGAGTTTTTGTGAAAAGAGGAGGAGGGAAGATGGATTGTGATTGTTTGTTGAGAGTGGTTGATATGGCAAAAATATTTGGAGATGGATGCCCGTACTGCCTGGAGCTTACTGACGATGAGCACAACATCTGTCCAAGATGCGGTTCGATCGTTGGATGTGCAGAAATATCATTTGAGATTATGCCAAATGAAATACTTGGAATCGTGGGAGAGAGTGGTTCGGGAAAGAGCACAATCCTCAAAACCCTATATTTTGATTTAGAGCCAACAAAAGGGGCTGCATACTTAAATTGTTACGAAGGGGACATATTCAAAGCGAATTCGCAGGATAAAAGGTGGTTGCGGAATTTTAAAATAGGGATGGTGTATCAAAATCCAGAGCCTGGTCTTGTCATGGATATTACAGCAGGAGGGAATATTGCCGAGAAACTCCTTGCGGCGGGGTGGAGAGATGTAGGAAAAATCAGGGAGCGGGCATCCGGTTTATTGAAACGGATGGAGATTCCTGTTGTGCGCATGGATGAAATCACACGCAATTTCAGTGGTGGAATGCAGCAGAGGGTTCAAATTGCAAAAGCACTTGCGAATAATCCGGAAATACTTTTGCTGGATGAACTGACCACGGGTTTGGATGTATCAGTGCAGGCGAGGATTTTGGACCTGATAAAAGAGATTCAGAGGGAACTGAACATTGCGATTCTGCTTGTGACCCACGATTTAGGTGTTATCAGACTTATGGCAGAGAGAACGATAGTGATGAGGAATGGGAGAATAGTAGAATATGGGTTGACGGATCAGATACTTGAGGACCCACAGCATGAATACACGCAACTTCTGGTTAATTCGGAGGTATGAAAGATGAAACTCGAAATAAAAGGTCTTAGCAAGGAGTTTTTTCTTCACCAGTGGGTGAGAAAAATAGAGGGATTCCGAGACGTATCCTTCGCTGTGGATAAAGGCGAATGCTTTGGTATATTTGGGCAGAGTGGGTCTGGAAAGAGCTCGCTTATAAGATGTATCTATCGCACCTACATCCCTACCAAAGGTGAAATATGGTATGAATCACGCGAAGGGAAGGTAAACCTGGCGACTCTGCCAGAGTATGATGTGCTGAAATTAAGGAAAGAGGAGATAGGATATGTATCGCAGTTTCTCCGAGTCGTGCCGAGAGTATCTGCCGTGGATGTGGTAGCAGAGCCGTTAATAAAAAGAGGTTTGCCAGTGGAGGAAGCGAGAGCCGCAGCATCCTCTCTCTTAGAGAGGTTTCTCATTCCTGAAAATCTGTTTGACTCATATCCTTCCACCTTTAGCGGTGGTGAACTGCAGAGAGTGAATTTAGCAAGGGCTTTAATAACTAAATTTAACCTCCTGCTTTTAGACGAGCCAACAGCTTCACTCGATGAGGGGATGAAACAGATTGTAACTGAGATGTTGAGGGAAGAGAAAGATAGAGGGGCTACAATAATATGCATTTCTCATGATGCATCCTTTTTGAATGCACTGGCAGACCGCGTTGGGGTGATGAAGGGAGGTAGGATGGTAGAGATTCTGGAGGAAGTGCCATGATAATCACAAACGCAAAGATTGTAACTCCGGATGAGATATTAGAGGGCAGTGTGGTTGTAGAAGAGGGTAAGATAACAGAAATAGTTGGAGGTGTGATACGACGCAACAGTGATGACATTATAGATGCGAAGAGCAGATATCTGCTTCCTGGGTTGGTTGATATTCATGGAGATGACCTTGAGATGGAAATAAATCCAAGACCTCGTGTAAGATTCCCGATAGATTTTGCATTGATTAATCAGGATCGTAAGACGGCAGGATGTGGAATAACCACAAAGTTGCATGCAATCGCATATTTTGAAGACGAGTTGAAAGAAAGGTATCCTCGCAAATCAAAGGAAATATTAGGGGCTATAAACAAATTAAAGTGCAGACTACTGGTAAATCACTATGTTCATGCGAGGTGTGAGATAAGCAGTGATTTATCCGATGTCCTTGATATAATTGATGACCCCTGTGTTAGACTCGTCTCAATTATGGACCATACGCCTGGTCAGGGGCAGTTTAAAAACTTTGAGGATTACAAGGTTTACCACAAACGAATATATGGATTGAAAGAAGATGAGATTGAAGAGCTGGTGAAAAAGAAGAGAGAGTATGATAAAATAGATAATCTTACCAGGGTAGTGAACAAAACTCGCAGAAATAACATTCCCATAGCGTCACATGATGATGACACCGCCGAAAAGGTTGACGTGATGCATCAGATGGGAGCTCAAATCTCGGAGTTTCCGCTAACGCTTGAAGCTGCAAAGAGGGCGAAAGAACTCGGCATGACTGTTTCAATGGGTGCACCAAATGTTGTTAGAGGAGGATCATCAACCGGCAATTTGAGTGCGCAGGAAGCGATGAGGAAAGGGTTGGTTGAAGTGCTCTGTTCGGATTATAATCCCACATCTATGTTGTATGCACCATTTGTTCTGGCTAAGAAAGGCCTGTTAAGGTTGAGTGAAGCGGTGAATATGGTGTCGCTAAATCCAGCAAAGGCAATAGGAATGGATACAGTAGGCTCGATAGAAGTGGGAAAACGAGCAGATATGGTGCTTATTGACGAAATGGATGGAATTCCATTGGTGCTAAAGACAATTGTAAATGGGAGGCTCATTTATGATGTTGAACCACGATTTTAGAATCGGAGCAACGCTCGAAGTAGGAGTGAAAAAACGAGACTTGAATTTATTTGAGAGGGTAAACGAAATCGGTGAAGATACTGGAATAACCATGGATGTTGGACATGTGAATCCCTATTTTCTATTATTTATGGATATATAGGTCTCCATATACATAAATTCCGAAAAATTTATATAACTCCTTATTTTTTACATATTCGAGGTGAAAGAAAAATGGAAAAATTGGGTCCGGTAGGGATGGCAGCAATTGTGGTGGCGGTGGTAGCGGCGATAACGGCAATAGGAACAACAGTGGTTTCAATACCTGCGCCAGTCCAGGGGGTAACAGCAGAGCTCTCTGGACAATTGACAATCGCAGGTTCTACAACCGTGCTGCCGATAAATCAGGAATGTGCACGACTCCTCAAGGAAAAGTACCCTGCACTGAGAATATCTGTAGCGGGCGGTGGTTCGGGTCATGGCATAAAATCGGTGGGCGCAGGCGAGATTGATATCGGTGCGGCATCGCGCGATGTGAAACCATCAGAAATGGAGAGATACCCTGACCTGAAACCGGTAGCGATAGGTAAAGATAGCGTGGCTATTGTGGTCCATCCCTCCAACAGGGTGAACGAACTGACGATGGAACAGGCGTCGAAGATATTCGCAGGCGAGATAACGAACTGGAAGGAAGTGGGGGGAGCTGATGAAGCTATTCGTGTGATAACGCGTGAAGAGGGTTCCGGGACAAGGGAAGTATTTGAGAAATATGTGATGAAGCCCTTTGAACGCGAGCTAACAGGAAAAGCATCGGTGAAGCCCTCGAATGGTGACGTAAGAGCAACGGTAAGCGGAGATAAAAACAGCATCGGGTATCTTTCCCTTGGCTACCTTGACCCTTCTGTGAAAGCGGTTAAGATAGACGGAGTAGAGGCAACGGTGAAGAATGTCCTCGCAGGTAAATACCCAATCGTGAGGACGCTATACCTGATAACGAAAGGAGAGCCAGATGAACCCGAGAAAGCATTCATAGACTTCGTGTTGAGCGAAGAGGGGCAGAATGTGGTTGAGGATATGGGTTACATAAGATTGACGGGCGAAACGGGTGAAATAGCACATGCACCGACACCGGAAGCAACGCAAATGCCCACTGCAACGCCAGCGTCAACGCCAACGTCAACACCTACCGCTGCAACACCTGGATTCGTGATGATATCTGCAGTCGCGGGTCTGTTAGCGGTATCTTATGCGGTGCACAGCAGGAGGAGGTGAAGAGGAGACGAAAGACATGAAAATAGTACACATCTCGGACATTCATGCTGCGGAACCGCACTTCCTGCCCGATCTGGCGGAGAAAGTGATAGAGAAGATAAACGAGATAGAGCCGGAGATCGTGGTCGTTACCGGTGATTTAACGGAGAGTGGCTATGCTTTCGAGTTTGAGCGCGCTAAAGGCTATATCGAGCGGATAGAATGCGGGGTGAAGGTGGTGATACCGGGCAACCATGATGCGAGAAACGTTGGCTACCTCGCTTTCGAAGAGATTTTCGGTCCAAGGTCGAAAGTAGAGCGATACGGGGGGATAACAATTGTGGGTATAGATTCTACACAGCCAGACCTCGATGATGGGCACGTGGGCAGGGAGAAATATGAATGGATAGAGAAGTGCCTGAAAACCAGCGATTTTAAGGTGGTGGCTCTCCATCACCATTTAATTCCCGTTCCTAAAACAGGACGAGAAAGAAACATACCGATGGATGCCGGCGATGTTCTCGAATTGCTTATCCGATGCGGGACAGACCTCGTGCTCTGCGGGCATAAACACGTGCCGTGGATATGGAACTTGAATGGAATGATAATAGTAAATGCGGGTACGGCATGCACGAACCGCACGAAATGGAATATCTCACAATCGTTCAACTTGATAGAAATAGACGAACCGGAAAAGGAAAAAGGAACAATCAGGATATACCGGATATATTCAAGAGGAGGAGAGGAACTGGTGTTAGAGAAAAAAAGAGTAAAGAAATGAAATGAGTGCCCTGGAGCATATTGCTGGTCTCATATTTAAACGTAAATTAAAATCTGAGAGGAGAATACAAGTACAGGTACAGGAACTAAGGAAAAGGAAGGAGAAGATAATAGAGAAGTTGTTATTCGCCTCCGCACTCGCCTCCATCCTTATCGTTTTGTTTATACTCGCATTCACACTGAAAGAGAGCATCCCGGCATTAGCGCTGGGCAGGGATTTCTTCTTTGGGATGACATGGCATCCAGGACATGGGCAGTTCGGCATTTTTCCCATTGTGGTGAGCACGTTCGTGGTTGGCGCTGGCGCGTTAGCCATTGCCGCGGCTATTGGCATACCGACTGCAATCTTCTTAGCTGAATTCTCTCCTCGCTGGGTTCGTAACATTATAAAGCCGTGTGTGGAGATGCTGGTCGGGATTCCATCGGTAGTGCTTGGATTTTTCGGGTTAATGGTGCTTGTACCATTTATAAGAAACTCGTTTGGCGGTTATGGAGAGTGTATATTAGCAGGCTGGCTAATCCTGGCAATAATGACCCTGCCACATGTGATCAGCATATCTGAGGATTCTATCCGAGCGGTTCCAGCGGGATATAAGGAGGCATCGCTCGCTCTTGGTGCTACACAGTTACAAACCATCAGGAGAGTATTATTGCCAACTGCGCGTTCCGGGATTTTAGCATCTTTGATCTTGGGTATGGGAAACGCGGTAGGAGAGACAATGGCGGTTTTGATGGTCATTGGTAATCCGAACATACCCTGGATTCCTTCGTCCGTATTGGAGCCGGTACGCGTGCTTACATCCACGATTGTGCTCGAATATTCCTATACGGTGTGGGGTTCAATGCATCAGCATGCGCTGTTCGCCATCGGAGTTGTTCTGTTCGTGATAGTTGCAATTCTCAATTTAGTAACCACTGTTGCGATAAAGGGGCGATTTGGCGCCACCAGCATAATAAAAGGGGTGATTGGTAGGGGATAAGATGAAGGAGGAGTTAATAAAAATAAGTCTGTGCATGGTAGCTTTAATTTCCGTAGCAGTATTGTTCGGAGTAGTGGGATACATATTTTTGAAAGGTATCCAGGTCATAAGCCCTGATTTCTTGTTGAAATCGCCAAATTATGCAGCACTTGAGGAGGGGGGCATATTCCCACATATAATCGGATCATTATGTCTTCTCGCTGTTTGTCTGCTCTTTGCCGTTCCTCTTGGTATAGCATCGGGGATATATCTTGCTGAATACGCCACGGAGAATATAGTAACAAAAAGCGTCAGGTTCTTTGTGGAATGCTTAGCCGGGATACCATCAATAGTGATAGGCTTGTTCGGGCTTACATTCCTCGTTTATCATATCGGGTTCGGTCCTTCCATGTTATCGGGAGGGTTGGCTCTCGGATTCATGATCCTGCCATGGACGGTCAGAGCCTCAGAAGAAGCGATAAAAACGGTCCCCCGGTCTTACCGCGAAGCTTCTCTTGCTTTAGGCGCATCTAAATGGCAAACCATACGTAATGTGGTGCTGAAAAATGCCTATCCAGGTATAATAACCGGGATACTGCTGGGTGCCGGGAAGGCGATAGGAGAAGCTGCTGTTATACTTCTCACAACCGGAGGTCTTGTTACCTATATACCCCGGTCATTACTGGACGATGTTGGTGCTTTACCGGTTTATATTTATATGATACTGACAGTGGTTCCCGCCTCCAGGGATGTGGCGGAGTCATACGCATTTGGCGCTTCTCTCGTGTTAATCATGATGTTCTTAATGATAAGCGTGTTCGCTTTGTTACTTCGGAATAGATACGTCAGGTCAGGCGTATGAGCGTGATCAAAGGGGGTGAAAAGAATAAAAAAGTGGTGAGGGATGAGTAAGAGTAAGATAGAAACCAGGAATTTGAATGTCTATTACGATGGTGGAACCGTGCATGCGTTGAAAGAAGTGAGCATAAAGATAGAAGCGAATAGGATAACGGCATTGATAGGACCTTCAGGCTGCGGCAAGACGACTTTCTTGAGGGCGTTGAACAGGATGAACGAACTTAACGGTGTGAAGACGAAAGGTGAGGTTATCATAGACGGAGTTGATATATACAACGGAAATGTGGACGTTATTGAGTTGAGGAAACGCGTGGGGATGGTATTTCAGCAGCCAAATCCGTTCCCGATGAGCATATATGATAATGTCGCTTACGGTCCACGGATACACGGAGTACGAAACAGAAGGCTGGATAGAATAGTGGAAGAGAGTTTGAAGAAAGCAGCGTTGTGGGAAGAAGTGAAAGACCGGCTGGAAGAGAACGCATTGAAGTTATCCGGAGGTCAGCAGCAGAGGTTGTGTATAGCCCGCGCATTAGCGGTGAATCCGGAAGTCATTCTCTTTGACGAGCCCTGTTCGGCACTTGACCCGGTATCAACCGCGAGGATAGAAGCTTTGCTGCGGAAATTGAACAAGGATTATACGATTGTGATAGTGACGCATAATATGCAGCAGGCAGCACGTGTATCAGATTTTACCGCTTTCTTCCTCATGGGCAAACTGATAGAGTTTGGTGAGACCACACAGATATTTGAGCGCCCGAAGGATAAGAGGACTGAAGATTATATTACCGGGAGGTTTGGGTGAGATGGCAGTAAGGAAAGAATACATAGAGGATTTGGAAAAGCTCAAGGACGAAGTGCAGAGGATGGGTGAACTGGCGAGGGAATCCGCGAAGAACGCCATTAAAGCGCTTGTACAGCGCGATACAGCGTTAGCATCGAGGATATCAAAAGAAAACGCAGTAATAGACAAGCTGGAATTAGATATAGAGAACAGGTGTATGAGACTGCTCGCATTGCAACAGCCCATGGCTTCTGATTTGAGAACAATAGGAACTTGCATGAAGATAATCACAGATTTCGACAGGATAAGCGACTTAGCGGGTGACATTGCCGAGATTGTCCATAGGATAGGTGATGAACCATTTGCGAAACCGCTGATTGACGTACCGAGGATGTCGGAGATTGCACAGGGTATGATTTCTGATTGCCTCACGGCGTTTTCCACACGAGATATAGGGATATTAGAAGATTTCTCGGAACGAGATGATGTGATAGATGCGCTATTCGACCAGGTGAGGCGGGAATTGATGATGATAATGATAGAAAACCCGAGATGTATAGCAAACGCTTCGCATTTACTCTTCGTAGCACTGCATTTAGAGCGAATCGGTGACCATGCGTGCAACATTGCCTCCCGGATTATATACATGGTTACCGGTGAGCGGAGGAAGTTAGAGTGATGGTGAAAGTATAAAAATGGAAGCGAGAAAGGTGCAGATAACCGGGAAATCTACGTAT
>Ga0190334_1000461_pt1 | contig 20612 bp, 23 predicted proteins | sample 48720478_MG_FD_161270 | JGI IMG/M metagenome (GOLD analysis project Ga0190334, IMG submission 161270) | Hydrothermal vent sediment bacterial communities from Southern Trench, Guaymas Basin, Mexico - 4872-04-7-8_MG | ecosystem: Environmental > Aquatic > Marine > Hydrothermal vents > Sediment ...
AGAACAGTTAAAGCATTTTCACTGAAATTTTTTTCTTTAGAAATATCTACGCTACCATATTTAAAACCATAATTTGCAAGCTCTCTGACTATTGCTTTATGCAACGGCTCATTCTTTTTACTTGGATAAAAAACCTTAGCAAGATCTTTGTAGTAAAGAACAAATCTCGCATCAGTAGAAGATTTTTTTCTTTTAAATTCTAACTTTGATAGCTTTTTCTTAGCAAAGTCAAACATTTCATCAAATTCTTTAGTTGCTTTGCCTTCGTAAACAATTGTGGCTTTCATTTTTTCAGCTTTTTAATTTCATTTTCAAAACTATCCAAATCCTGAAATTCTTTATAAACTGAAGCGAACCTTATATAAGCAACTTTGTCGAGTTTTTTCAACTTCTTCATTATTAGCTCACCTATGTAACGTGTTTTAACTTCACGGCGTTCAGCAACAATCTTTGATTCTATTTCACTAGCGATTGCATTAATTGTTTCCATGCTTATAGGTCTTTTCTGACAGGCCTTAATCAAGCCATTGGTTATCTTTTCTTTGCTAAAAGGCTCTCTTCTGCCGTCTTTTTTGATAACATATGCTTCTGGTATTGAAACATTTTCATATGTTGTAAAGCGTTTTCCGCATTTTATGCAAGCCCTTCTGCGTCTTATTACATGATCTGCTGCATTTCTTTTATCTACCACTTTTGTCGGCGAACCACAATATATGCACTTCATTTCGAACACCAACAATATATTGTGCTTTTTAAAGCAAGATCTACTAGATATTTTGTTTTTCCGCCCTAACAAAGAAGCTGTGCTATTTAAAGTTTTATTAAATAAAAAAGATAATTTACAAAATAACTATGCAAAGATATAAAATTTATAAAACCTTTTTAAGTTAAAATCAAAATGCAAATTTCCAGCTTAATAGCAAGAATTTACGAGTGCATAGAAAAGCTTGAAAAAGAAAATATTCCTATCAACAAAAAACTAGACTTTAAGAAGAGTTTATTTTCATTTAAAGAAAGAAAAATTTCCTACTATCTTGAAACCCTTGCTAAAAATCTTGAAACAATTAGGAATATTGTTGTGCAAGCAGAACTCAAAGGCTTGTCAAAAGAAAAACTTTCAAAGATTAAATTTTTTATTAATGAATTAGAAAACGCATACCTTGAGAACAATATTTCAGCACTAAAAGATAACCTTAAAGAGTTACAAAAAGAATTATCAAGCACATCTATCTCTCTGCCAAGGAAAAAAGACATTTTAATTAAAAAGCCAAAAAACATTCCAGAAGAAATAAAAGCAGAAGTTTATGCAGATCTTGATGAGCTTGAAAAATGTTTTAAAGCAAAATGCTATAGAAGTGCTGTTATTCTTTGTGCAAGATTACTTGAAACTGCTTTACATAGAAAGCTCTATGAGATTACTAGCATTGACTTACTTGAAAAATCTCCGGGTATTGGTTTAGGCAAGATAGTTGCAAAACTCCGCGACCACAACATTGAACTTCCACCAGGAATTATGCAGCAAATACACCTTATTAATGAAATCAGAATAATGTCTGTTCATAAGAAAAAGCAAGCCTTTTTACCAACAGAAAATCAAGCATATGCAATAATCCTCTACACTATTGATATTCTTGAAAAATTATTTTAACTTACAAAGTTTTCCACAGGCAATCCACTTGTGCCAGATAAAGAAAAATATAAACTTACAAAACTTACAATTAAAGGTGTAATAGTATGGCTCTGGGAAGCACTTAACTGGTACAAAAATTTTATATAGCAGATTGTACATATTCCAAATATGATCAAGCGCCAAAAGGACAGCGGAGTTTTGGAAGAGATCATAAGCACAGAAACCGAAAAAGAGAAATTGAAACATGCAAAATACCAATTAGAGATGCTTACCAAACAAGGTCCGCAGGCATTGGTAATAGGGGGAGCAGGTGCTGGGACCTAGTTGTTGGGCTAGCGCTTGGTTTTATTTTTTACATTATGAACCCTGAGCAAGATATGTAGACCAGAAAAGATACTTGGTTTAATTGAGGAAAATGTCTTTTTCTATTTTGGGTTATAGTGGCATGCATTGTTATTCTAAAGTAAACGAAAAACTTTTCCTATTAATAGAAAAATTTAAAACCACGAAAATTTAACTAATTACATGCTTAAATTGGATTTTTTTAAGAAAAACATCATTCTTATTGCAGGAATTTTAATCATCCTAGTTATTTCATATTTCATTATCAAACCTTTTCTTGTTGCTGTAGCAAGCAGCTTTATCCTCGCTTATATTTTTCATCCTTTGTACAAAGTCATAGAAAAAAAACTCAAAAACAAAACAATAGCTTCTTTAATAACAATAGCAATAATACTCCTTGTAATTGTAATTCCGCTAACTGTTATGATTAGAGGCCTTGTTTTAGAAAGTTATGGTCTTTACAAAAGTGGAACGGTGTCTATAGAAGGTATTAAAGCATACATTGGAGAAACTGCTTATGAATATCTTTCAGAAATTTTTAGTTCAGCAACAGAAACTATTTACAAAGCAGCATATTCTTTACTTTTAAAAGTCCCGAAATTTATTATCGATTTCTTTATAATGTTCTTTATAATGTTTTATCTTTTCAAAGATTGGAATAACTTAAAAGAACTAATTCAAAAATGGATAAAGAAAAAGAAAAAAGAAAAAATCTTCTTACACCTTAAAGAAGTCACAAATTCTATATTGTATGGGTACTTCATTACAGGGTTAATAGAAGGTGCGTTTGCAACAGCAGGCTTTTATATTTTTGGTGTTCCAAATCCTGTTTTTTGGGGTTTTGTTATTTTTGTGCTTGCTATTATCCCTGGAATAGGAGCAAGCATAGTATGGATTCCGGCTGCTTTATGGCTAGTGTTTAAAGCAAAATATCTACTTAGTATTTTACTTGCTATTTACTTTTCATTGCTTGTTTCTGGGATAGAAACATTTGTAAGACCTTTATTAATAAGCAAATTTACAAAGATCCATCCTGTTACTGTAATACTTGGTTTGTTTGGTGGGATTGCTTTAATGGGCCCAATTGGTATTATTTTAGGACCACTAACTTTATCAATCTTTGTTGCCCTATTAGAATACACAATTAAACAAGAAGCAAAATGAAATTAAAAGTTAAAAAATTCAACATAAGCTCTGGAGGACCTTTGATAGCCCTTCTTAATTATGAAGATGCAAACAAACTTGATTTAACTGCTTTAGATAGAATAAGAGTTAAAAAACAAGGAATCTCGCAGGTTGTTGCTATCGATATTTCTAAAGACAAAAGAACAATTAAACCAGGATTTATTGGCTTGTTCGAAGAAGTCAGCGATATTCTAAAAGTTAAAAATAATGAAATTGTCGACATCGAAGTAGAACCAAAACCAATTTCTGTTGATTTTATCCGCAAAAAACTTGATGGTGATCATTTAAGCAAGATGGAAATTAATGAGATTGTTAGAGATATTGTGGAGAACAGATTAACAGAAACAGAAACAACGTTTTTTGTTTCTGCATGCTACAGAAATGGAACGACAATTTATGAAAGCGCATACCTAACTGAAAGTATTGTGGAAAATGGCAAGAAACTGGAATTGGACAAATATCCTATACTTGATAAACATTCGGTTGGTGGCGCGCCTGGAAATAGAACAACTATGATTGTTGTGCCGATAATTGCTGCTGCAGGTTATATAATTCCAAAAACAAGTACAAGAAGCATAACATCAGCTGCAGGAACTTCTGATACAATGGAAGTGCTTGCTAATGTGGCTTTTAAAATTAAAGATATCAAAAAGATTGTAGAAAAAGTGAATGGTTGTATGGTATGGGGTGGTGCTTTAGAAATGGCAACCGCAGATGACAAACTAATAAAAATAGAAAAAGTTCTTAACATAGATCCAGAAGGAATTCTACTGGCAAGCATTCTTGCTAAGAAACTTGCTGTTGGAGCAACACATGTTGTTCTTGATATTCCTGTAGGTAAAGATGTTAAGGTAAAATCAAGAAAGCAAGCCCAAAGATTAGCAAGAAAATTCAAGCACCTTGGCAAGTTCCTTGGTATGGAGATTAAGCCAATAATTAGCGATGCTTCTCAACCTATTGGCAATGGAATTGGTCCTGCTTTAGAAGCAAGAGACGTATTGCTGGTTTTGCAAAACCGCGGCCCTGAAGAATTGAAAAACAAAGCATTGTTGCTTGCTGGTAACTTGCTAAAAATGGTTGGCGAGAAACAAGCTTTCAAAAAAGCAAAAGAAATTCTTGAATCAGGAAAAGCTTATGAAAAGATGAAAGAAATCATTAAAGCCCAAGGTGGAAATCCGAAGATTCAACCAGAACAAATAAAGATTGGACCTTATAAATACACATCTAAAGCAAAAGAACCAGGAAAAGTTAAAGCCATTTCCAACTATGAGCTTACAAGAATTGCTAAAGCAGCAGGAGCTCCGATTAGAAAAGGTGCTGGCATTTATATGCATGTGAAACTTAATAAGGAAGTTAAAAAAGGCCAGCCGTTATTTACAATTTATGCCGAAGATAAAAAAAGACTCGAATTTGCTATTTCCGTGTTAAAGGCTTCTAAACCTATTGAAATAGAATCTAGTAAACCGAAAAGTTTAAAAATAAAATAGATTTTTACTAAAAAGTAGTAAAAATGGAGAAGGAAGAATTTAATCAAGAACCTAATCCAATAGAGGCGATAGAAATAAAAAATCTAGAAGATTTAAAAAAATTGGATTTCTTAAAAGAAAAAAGCAAGAGAACATCTTTAGAAGAAAAAAGTATACCCCTTTTGAAAAAGAGGAAAATAGGCCAAGAATTCGCACATTACGCTCACCTTGCACTTGTAGCATCAGAACATGTTCCTTCTGAAGAAAGAATAGGCGAAATTACACAACAAGAGGAAAATCTGCTTATAAACTATGCAAAATTAAGAAAACCACTCACTGGCCTCGAAACAGAAAAAATGTGCAGAGCAATAATTGATGGCATAAAAAACAGAGACCAAAATTTGATAAGTAAGATGCAAGAAGCCATTAGTAAATATTTAAACCTGGTTGGAAAAATCGAAGATGAAAAGACTGGAAATTTTATTCTTACTGGATTAAAATTGGATAATCAATTAAGTGAGCAAGTTATAAAAGAACTTTTTGAGTTTGCTGCTTTAGATAGAATAATTACTCAAGAAGAACAAGAACTTCTCTTATGGATTTCCTATTTTAATGGCATAATCAGATACAACGACATTAGCAAATTCTACAAATTGCTAAAAAATTATGAAACAGAAAAGAAAATTGTCTTAGCATTACCAAAGCCAGATGTCCGAATAATTAAAGAACTGTTTAAACCTTTTAAAAATTATAAGCTAAGCGAATTTGAAGTTGAGATTAAACAGAGAGAGAATGGATTTGAAAATCTTCAAACCAATGTTATTTACAAATACAAAGATTTCAAACCAAATTTAATAGTTTACGATCCTGCTTTCCATGCAGAGTATATACCAAAAGAAGACCCTGTACTTTTTGATACACTTTTGGATAAGAGCATGCATAACTTTTTATCAATTAAAAGCGATATATTTGTTCCTATGCTAATTTATACTATTGAGAACTACGAACCAAAAATAAAAGAGATTTTAAAAATAATACAAACACCAAGAACAATTTATTTTTTAAGCAGGGGTATAGACAGGCTATGCATAGATAGAGACAAATTGTTAGAAACTATTAACAGAATTTATACAGGAAAAGAAAATGGGATTTTCAAAAAAATCAATCCTTAAAATTCGAAATCAAAATAGCAGCGATTCCTGCAACAATACTGCCAAATAAAAATGTATATACAGAAGATATTTTCCAAAGTAATCCAGCAATTAAACTTGCAGGTAATGCCACTAAACCAATAGTAGTATGAAATGCTCCCAAACAAGTGGCTCTTATTTTTTCTGGCGAGAGATCAGCAATAAAAGCTCTTTGATTGCCTTCTACCAAAGCATAAACAAGTCCATAGCAAATAAATAAAAACATGTAAATTTTCCAGCTATTAAACAAAGCAAATGCTAAAGCAGTAAAAGCAAATAAACAATATCCAATTGCAAGAACTTTTGTTTTTCCAATACTATCAGCAAGCTTCCCAAAAGGTATGGAAAAGGCTGCATAAAATACATTGTACAAAACATAAAATGCTATTGCAAATATTGCTGATTGCCTAGCATTAACAAACCCATTAAACATTTCAATCGCCTTTAAAATAAAAAACATATAACTAAAATTTGCTAACGCAAATATAGCAACTATAAAAATTGCTATCCTAACTCTTTTTGGTATCTTTTCCAATGCTAAAGAAAAACCAATCTTTCTTGGTTTTTTTCTTGTTTCTCTTACAAAATGCAATGGAAACAAAGAAACAAAAGATATCAAGCCAGCAGCAAGTATAATGGTTTTAAAACTTAGCCCCCAAATCCAAAATAAAAGCAAGCATGCCAAGCTTCCAAGCACCGCTCCTGTTGTGTCAAGCGCCCTATGAATACCAAATCCCTTGCCTCTATGGTCTGGCATGCTTTCAGCTATTATAGCATCTCTTGGTGCGTCTCTTATGCCCTTACCAGTTCTTTCCAAACTTACAAATGCTAAGGCATGCTGCCAAATTCTAGAAAAAGCAAGCAAAAATTTAGAAATCGCACTAGTAAAATACCCACTAAATACATATATTTTTCTTCTGCCAGTTTTATCAGAAAAGAAACCAGAAACAACTTTAATCAAACTCGTGATGCTATCTCTTGCACCGCCTATTAAGCCAATAGCCACGCTACTTGCTCCAAGATCAACCAAAAACAAAGGCAATATCGGAAATATCATTTCGCTGCTAACATCATTTAGAAAGCTAACTATCCCAAGCAATACAACATTAAACATGCCTTTGACTTTCATTTTAGCAACACTTTTGAAAGATATCTTATCTTAGCATGTGATATCTTGCTGTATTCGCCAGAAAAATTTTTTGGAATATGCAGCAATTCATGCAACAATGTTTGGTCCTGTTCCTTTTTATTCAGCCTAGAAAAATTATGCTCGTTAACAACAATAACATAGTATGGCTCTATTTCTGGAAAAGGCAGCCTTAAAGCTTTTGGGAATCCTATAACTTTTGCTATAGTCCTTGTTTTACAAGAATACCTGTAAAAGAATATCCTCTCAAAATCCAAGTGTTTAAAATTCAATTTATCTGCAATTTCTTTTGCTCTTATTTTTAAATCTAGAGCTTCTTCATAACGAACCATTAAGTAGAAAATTGGAAGCTTATTTATATAAATTACGAAACCAATTTTAAAGAAAATAAATTTTTATAAACAAGGCAAACAAAGAAAATCCATGAAAAAAATTATAATATCTATTTTAATTCTTGTAACAATCTTCTTAAGCGGTTGCTATACCGGCAAAGTTACCATTAACTATGCATGCAAAGAACCCTATACTATAATTAATAACACATGCTGCTTGGATTTAAATAAAGATCAAAAATGCGATTCCGTAAATGAAATCTTAAATTCCACAAAGGTTGTTTATCATAAAGACATTAAAGAGCTATGTGAAATTTCTCAGAGATTTGAATGTCTAAGGAAAGAAATTAATTCAACATCCATAAAACTTGTTTTACGTAACAAAAAAGCAGGCATAGCTTCCATAACAAAGATAGAATTCCCTGCATTGGGATGTGTAGCATACTACAATGGCACAGTAGAAGAAGGTTTTGATTATCAAGAAGACAAAGCTTTTATTATAAATTGTAAAATTAAAGATAACTACATTGAAACGCCAATAAACATAGAAGCAAATGTTTACAAGCCAACAAATATAAGAGGCCTAAAACTTATGCCTTATACAAAATTTACAATTTCTGCAACAGGAAATCTTTCTGGAATGGTTTCTTAATGGAAAAATAGCATTATTATGCCAAGCAAAACAGCAAGTCCATAGATGCCTTTATTCCATGCAAATACCTTACTTCCGTCAAAATTTCCAAATGGTATTAGATTAAACAATCCAAGCCATGTATTGATTAAAAACCCGTATCTTCCTAGATCTTGAAGAAAGTGTATACCAAAAGAAAAGGTATGAAAATTTAAAAAAATAATTGCTAAAATAAAATTAGCCATAGGCCCTGCTAGAGAAATTTTTCCATTTTTTGCTAAAGAAAATCTCTTGCCTCTTGGATCTATAAACACAGCACCAGGAGCTGCTATTATAAAACCAAAGAAGCTCATTAAAATAGCAAGTATAAGCATAAAATCAAAAGCTCTAAACTCTGCTCTATAGCCGTATTTTTTGGCAAGATGTCTGTGAGCAAGCTCATGGCAAAGAAACCCGATACCAACAGTAAAACCAGAAACAAGAAAAAAATAAATTATGCTGCTAGAAAAAATATTTCCTCTTGTTAGCAATATAGCAAAAGCTAAGCTAATAGCAAACCATGCCTTAATTATTTCCTGAAATTCATACGGGCGCATTTTTTGTAATGTAAAATTCAAGCATCATAAACAAGATATACATCATTAATAAAGCTATCCCTTCCATAATAGAAAAACGCTCTTCACTTTTCATGAATGTAACAAAAACAAAAGCAGTTAAAATCATGAAGTATGCGCCAGTTATAAAATAAAAAAATCCTCCACTAAGCGGAAAGATTAAAGCTGAAATTCCCAAAACAAGTGTTGAGTTTGCTACTACACTTCCCATAATATCACCCAAAGCCATTTCTTTTTTGCCTTTCAGCACAGCTCTTGATTCAAAGATAAGTTCCGGCAAAGATGTGCCAATAGCAACAAGAAACAAACCCACCATTATATCTGGCAATCTCAAATCAAGAGCAATGATTCTTGCGTATCTGACCACAAACTCCGCGCTTCCTAGAAGCAGAATTATACCAAGCACAAACAAACCAAAATTTTTAAACGACTCAAGAAAAGTTACTTTTTCCATTTCTGGAATAGTTATCTTGCCTCTCTTGTAAAGAAAAAACATGTAAGTAAGAAATACAGCTAACAAAATAATACCATCAATTCTTGATAGTACTTTATCAATCATCAATAGCACAGGCAGAAAACAGATTCCAAGCATAAAATAAGCCTCGCGCTTTATTATCTTTTCTTTTACGCTTATTGTTCTTGCTATTAAAATTGCTATGCCAGCCACAAACGTAAGATCAGCAATGTTACTTCCTATGACTGTGCCTAATATTAAAGTTGGCAGTTTATGCAAACTTGAAACCACACCAACAACCAATTCCGGCAAAGAAGTAAAAAGAGCCATCAAGATAAATGCTATAACAAACTCGCTAATTTTTAGCAATCTTGCAAGTTTTGTTAATGATTTTAGCAATATAGCACTGCTAACAACCAAAACTACACAAGAAGCCAAAAAGATCAAAAAATTTAACACAACCATAGAAAAAAAGGTTGGAAATTATTTATAAAGATTTTTAAATTATATTTTTCAATTTCCCAAACCTATAAACTTTATCTTCAACAACAAGAATCTCAAAATTTTTTAGATCCAAACTTTCTAAAAATGGGCTAATTAAGCATTCCTTTGTAACGTCTGTGCCCTCTAAAACAAGATTGCAAGACGGCTGAACAATTAAGGTTTTTCTTTTAAATTTTCCTACAAGATAGCACTTAAATCTTTCATCTTTTCTTTGTTTAAAACTAATAGCGGGATGTTCATGACCTATGATAACAATTTTAGCATCCTTAAAGTTTTTATCATTAGGAATCTCATGACCATGAACAATATAAACATCATTAACAAAATAATGGTTTAAGATAGAAAGCCCTTTTTTTCTGGCTATAGGTCCAAGAATTGTATCGTGATTGCCTTTAAGCAAAATAATTTCCCTGCAAAAATTCTTTAGAAAATCAAGAAACCTCAGCGTGTCAATCCATTCTTGTTTTGAAATAGTTCCAAATTCATGCTTTAAGTCACCATTAATAATTATTTTTTTAATTTCTATTCCCTTTACAGCTTTCTCGAATCTCTTTTCAAGCTCTTTAACCTGAAATCTTGGCACAAGAATTCCAAGATTGTTAAGGTATTCCTCAAAGCCAATATGAACATCAGCAAGAATTAGAATCTTTTCATTTTTTAAATACAAAAACAAATCTCTGGCTTCTATGTTATCAAAAATTGTTATGCTATCAGCTGCAAAACTCTCTTTCGACTTCTTTAAGCAAGGTTTCTGCATCATAGTCTTTTACAATATCGGGGCTATTGCATGCTGGACAGTTTCTAGGAATTTTATTACCTTTAACAGTAAATCTATAATTGCAAGCTCTACACAGATATCTTTCTGGCATAACAAATCAAAGACAGCATGATATTTAAATATTATGTTTTCCTATTTTTGCTAAAACATATTTATGCATCCTTCTTAAAAATTCTGTTCTATCTTCTATTTTCATCACATCCAATCTTCCTTGCAAAGCGATGTTAAAAGCAAAAGGACTCGGCAAAGAAGTTGCAAGTTGCTTAACTTTTATTTTTCCTTGTTCTATCCATTTAAGCATTTTTGCAGCATTTTCAACATCCATAGCATCTTCAAGAATTTCGCGTTTTGTTTCTTTAACTATGCAAAAATCTTTTGATATTCTTTTTAGTGTGCTTAACAAAAGCATAGAACTAAGCTGTTGCTTTCCTATTCTCTTTTCACGGCCTTTATATCTACGCAATATCATCAAAGCTCTTGTGGCACAATGTCTAAAGCGTCTTTTAAATATTTCAGTGTCTTCTATTGCGTATTCAAGAATTTTCCTTAATTCATTTGATTTTAGTAAAGCCAAAGCCCTTAAAACTTGCATCGGCTTGTAGCTGCTTAAATAAAAACCATTATCATTAATTCCTACATCTATATCAGCATGTGCTAGCTTAGCCACAACAAACGCAAGCGCTCTTGCAAGAGCTTCATTGGCTCTTCTGCCATACAAGCTATGAACTACAGCATATTTCCTACCATCTTGTTCGTTGAAAAACTCAACAACAAGTTCATTTCCATTTGGTATATCTGCAAAAAGATATTGTTCTTTAAAATAGCTGTAGATTGCTTCTGCAGCATTTTTATCAACATAAAGATAGCTTAAAATAAAATCTAAGATTTCTTCTTTGGGCTTCTTAGCTAAAAATTTCTCCTTCATCAATTTTCTAAATCTGTTAATCTCTAAAGCAAGGTCAAAACTAAGAGGAAGCATCTCACTATACCAAGAAGGCACAGTAGGTGGTTCTTCTGTAGCAGCGCTAACATAAGCTGTCATGCCTTTTGAATATAAAAATTTATACTTATTTCCACCAAGCACAAAAACATCTCCTTTGTGCAATTTTTCTAAGAAAGATTCTTCTATATGCCCTACAGGGTCGTTTCCAACTTTAACGGTTACGTAACTTTCTTCTGGAATTGTGCCAATATTTGTCATGTAAATAACCCTTGCAAGCTTTCCGCGTCTACCTATCATACCTGTTTCTTCATCATACCAAATTTTTGCATAAACATTCCTTGCCTCTAAAGCATACCTACCAGCAAGATAATTTACAACATCAAGAAAATCTTGCTTGCTCAACCCTGAAAAGCAAAAACTCTTTTTAATTAGCCTATACAAACTATCTACATGTATTTTTTCTGTAATTGCAATTCCATAAATATGCTGCGCAAGCACATCAAGACAATTTTTTGGAATATGAATTCTATCAAGCTTTCTTTCTAAAGCACACTTCAGCAAAACAGCACACTCTACCAAGTCATCTCTATCAAGAACAATTATTCTGCCTTTTATTGTTTCATGCAAAGCGTGTCCAGATCTGCCTATGCGCTGCAACAATCTTGCTACACTTTTCGGGCTACCTAAGCAAATTACCAAGTCAATATAACCAATATCTATGCCCAATTCCAAAGAAGTGCTGCAAACTATAACTTTGAGCTCGCCATTTCTTAAGCGTTTTTCTATTGATTCTCGAACTCTTTTTGATAAGCTTCCATGATGCGCTCCAATGTTGCCGATATATTTCCTTGGAAATTTTTCTTTAAGATGATGAACAACGCGTTCTGTAGCAGATCTTGTATTAGTAAAAATCAGAGTTGTTCTATGTGATTGAATTAAGCTATCTAACAAGTTATACAAAGCGTTATGCTTTTGTTCATGTGTTGTATCAATCAAATCTGGCAAAGGTGACAAAACCTTTAAGTCAATTTTCTTTTTAAATTCAACACTAGCTATTTTACAAGGCCTATCACTACCAACAAGAAATTTTGCAACACCTTCAAGCGGAGAAATAGTAGCGCTAAGCCCTATCCTTACAAATTCTTCATTGCAAAAATATTGCATTCTTTCTAAGCTTAAAGATAAATCAACACCCCTTTTATTTTCAGCTAACGCATGGATCTCGTCAACAATACAATATTTAACATCCTTCAGCAGTTCTTTAAATTTTGGAGAAGTAAGCATCAAAGCCAAGCTCTCTGGTGTGGAAATTATTATATGTGGTGGTTTTTTAAGCATCTTTGCTTTATCTAATGCAGAAGTATCCCCAGTTCTGGAATTGATTCTTATCTCTATTTTTTTGCCATATCCTTTAGCAAGTTCTTGAATTTCTTGTATTGGCTTTTTAAGATTAACCTCAAGATCTCTTGACAAGGATCTAAGAGGATTAATATAAACACAATAAATTTTATCTTCAAGCAAATCATGATCAGCAAGCATAACAAGTTCATTAATTATAGCAAGCGTAGCTGTTAATGTTTTACCGCTTCCAGTTGGTGCTGTAATTAGAATGTTGTTTTTATTATGTATTTCAAGCACACCGAAAAGCTGTGGTAGTGAAAAATTCTTAAACTTGCTAAAAAACCATTCCCTAACCAAGGGGTGGAGTACCTTTACTATCTCTTCTTTGGTATATGGTCTTTCTAGTTTGGTTATCATTTTTAATCAACCCATTAAGAGTTGCTATTTCTTCTGAGCTATAAAAATCTTCCCAATTTTCTGGTACTTTACCCTTCTGGTACTCTTCCAAAAATCTTTGGATTCTATAGCTTGGAATTGCATTTATTAATCTTTTAATTCTTTTCTCAAATGCAAATTCTGGATTGTAGCCATGGCTATGCTCTTGAAGATAAACCTTCTCATTTTCAAATTTTATATTAATTTGACTTGAAGAATCGCAAAAACTTTCAAAAGCAAGATTATATCCGCCATTTTTCCCAAAAAATTTCTTATTGTATCTAACATTGCCATACTCTTTTTTTCCTTCCAAGCTATCTACAAATTTTTTTAATTCAGATTCAAATTTATTCCTATCCATTTTTCATAACCAAAAAGTGGTTAATTTATAAATTTTTCTGTTTGCGAAAAGTTTTTAAAAACAATTTGGTTTTGCTTTACATGGCAGAAAAAAAGCGCGTAGGAAAAGTATTGCACTACTATAGCAATATAGGTGTGGCAGTTATTGAACTAGAAGATACACTTAAAATAGGAGATAAAATTACTATAGAAGGCAGTACTACTAATTTCGAACAAGAAGTAGAAAGTATGCAGATTAACAAGCAACCAATAGAAGAAGCAACAGCAGGTCAGCAAGTAGGTTTAAAAGTTAAAGACAAAGCACGAGAGAATGACATTGTTTACAAGATTGTAGAGTAAATTTTCTTTTTTAAAATGCTTTCAAAGAAAATTCCACCAAGCCATGAGAATCTTTCACAATTAGAAGGTGCTATAAGATTCTTATTTGACAAGTATGAACGTCATCCAGATTCAGAACAAATAAAAAGGTTTTGTGTTGATAAAGCAATCGAACTTTTTAGAAATGGTATTAAAGAGTATAACAAATTAATAAAAAATCTTGAAAAAGAAATCTGGAAAAAGTTTTATGATTAATTATCTCGAAGCACTTGCTTGTCTTTCCAATTCAAGCTTCTTAGAGATTGCAAAACTTTCTTGCTTGCATTCGTAAGCGTTAATTATCTCTTCAGCAAGTGCCTCTGCAAGACTTTTCTTGCTTTTAAAGGATTTACTATAAGCACCTTGGCAAAGATGTTTTAAAGCAAGATCTACTCTACGCTGTGGAGCACATTCTACAGCAGTAGGATACTTTGCTCCACCATATTCTATACTAGTAATTTCGTCTCTTGGAGCAGCATTTTCTATTGCTCTTACCAAGACAGCAATGGGATTTTGTTTTATTTTTTGCTCTATAATTTCAAAAGTCCCAACAATAGTTTTGTACAATCTTGTTGTGTCTCCGCTGAAGTGTCCTGACGTAAGCTTGTGCTTCTTCCCTCTATGCCCAGAAACCATGAGTTTGTTAAGCAACCTTTCAACAATGTTTACATGATAACTCTTATAAAATCTGTGCTTTGAATATTTTCCAGAACTTTTTGGGATCAAAATCGGTTTTAAACAAATATAATCTCTTAAACCAGGGTCTGTTATTTCTATGCTCTTGGTAGACCATCTATTAAATAATAAAAACTCTGTCATTTTTATCTCCTACCTTTTTCAATTAATCCTCTACGCAAGGCTTCTAAGCTTTGATCATTTACCTTAATAACCTTCCATCTAATCCCAGGGATATCACCTTTTGCCCTACCTTTAGTTCCACCAATACATTCTATTATAACTTCATCGTGTTCAGCAACATATTTACTTGCTTGATCCCCAGGCAAGAAGGCAGCAACCTTTTTACCATTTTTAATAAGCTGTACTCTTACAATCTTTCTTCTAGCAGAGTTTGGCTGCTTTGCTTCTACATCTGCTTTCTCAAGGACAATAGCCCTTGCTTGATGAGCTCCTTCAAGTGGATCAGATTTATCCTTAAGTTTAAGCAAACTACGTTTATACCACTGATCATGCAATCTAGCTCCTTTTCTGCGTTTTTTCAACTTTCCCCCAGCAAACAAGCCATTAGGTTTCTTTCCCATTTTTACACTACTTTCACATCAACATCAAAGTATCTTTTAACAATACTTTTTATATCTTTTAAATTTTTGCCTTCCCGACCAATTAGTTGAGCTTTATCAGCCACACTGGCAGGAACTATGTTGACAATATTATCTTCCATATAAATATCTTTCGGCCTTAGGGGTGCTATTAAACTTCTAATAAATTTTACAGGATCGTTACTAAATTCTACAATTTTTAATTTTTTCTTTAGTACTGTTTCTAGCTTTTTAACATTAGCCCCATTTTTACCAATAGCAAAACCAATATTCTTTTCAGGAACTATAAAAACAATCATGGAGGAATTCTTCATAAAGCAATCTTTAACCATCACACCAGTAAGGTTTTCAAACAAAGTTCTGTATTTAATTAACTCCAGATCGTATTTAATCCTCATTTTTCAAAAGATAGAACAGAAATATTAAATGGCTTCTTACAAACAACACCAAGTTCGTCGTTTGTAATGTCAAGTTTGATAAGTTCCACGTTAGCAAGTTCTGCATAGTGTTCTATATCCTTCCTTATATCTTCCCTACAATTTTTTGCTATGTAAACCTTTTCCAGATTTCCGATTTTGAGTAATTTCAAAGTTCTTTTCGCACCCATAACTGGCTTTTTCTTCCTTAAATCAGTTCTCAGTTGTGTTACTGTCATTTTTCTGTGTTTCTTTGCTTGGGGATTTGCTATTTAAAGATTTCGTGCCCTCTATCTTAACAACCAGCCCAGGCAAACCCGTACCAACTGGAACTGGCTGATTGAGCATAACATTCTCTACAACACTTGTAAGTGAATCTTTTTCACCTTTTATAGTTGCTTGTATAAGGTAGTGTAATGGGGTCTCAAAACTTGCTTTTGCCAAAACACTTTCTTTTGTTTTTGTAATTCCAGTTCTTGTTACACCCCTAATTTTTCCTGTTCTTGTCATCGCATCTGCAATAAACATAATATGCCTCATATCTATATCTAACCCCTGCTCTTTAATAACTTTCAACGCTTCATCTATTATTGCCTGCCTTGCTGCTTCTATTCCAAGAACTTTTGCGATTTCTGAAATATTATTAGTTCTTACTCTTTTAGCGTCTACTTCCTCCATGTTCAGGACATCCTTCAAATTAGAACCAGCACAGAAGATTACATATTCCTCATGGACTTTCATAGGCAAAACCTGTGTAACGCCTTTGACACCATGAATATAAGTCTCTTTGCATTTTTCTTTTAGCTTATACAAATCAGTAACTTTAAACTCCTCTTCTTTAGAAAGTTTTAGTGAAAGAATAATTTTATCACCTGCCTGTTCTATCTCAACATTTTTTAGCTCCTCTTTCAATTTTTCTACAACTACTTTTGGTGAAATTTCTATATTCTTTAAAATATTTCTATTTAGTTTAGTGATAACAGAAAGATTTGCAAAATCCAAACTGAACTCGGAAACAATATCCTTAAGCGTATAACCCCTTAATTTTGCAGCAATTTCTTTAACTTTAGCAGGAGTGGAATATTTTTTCTTGAGATAAACCTCCATAAGGGGTGTACTCGCTTCCTTTCTCGCATCGAGAATTTCTATAAGCCTTGGCAAACCAGCAGTAATATTCATCTCCGATACACCTGCAAAGTGGAAGACATTTAAGGTCATTTGTGTAGCTGGTTCTCCAAATGATTCTGCAGTAACAATACCAATTGCTTCACCAGGCTCGATTTTTGAATTTTCATATTCTTGGTAAATTCTTTCAAGAGCTCTTTTAAGCTTGCTGCCTTCTAGCTTATATTTTTTAGTAAGTTCTTTTGCCTTTTCCAAGATAGGTAAAGGAAGTTTTCCTTCATATTCTTTAAATATTTCGGAGCTCATATTGTTGCCTCCTCTTTTATAATACGTTCAACATCAATAGTTCCTCCATAACTCTTAGCAACATCAATCCCATCTTCGCCGTAGCTAAATTGTACAACATTTCTGCTTGCATCTCTTACAGTGTTATCATACTCTACTCTCAAATCTTGTAAAGCATTTGCAAGTCTTCTGTATAAATAACCAGATTTTGGTGTTCTTAAAGCTACATCCATAAGGCTATCTCTACCAGTCATAACATGGAAGAAATATTCGTATGGCTTTAAACCTTCCCTATAAGCAGATCTTACCCAGCCCTTAGCCTTGGGGCTTAAGTCGTGCTCCTTGAACATAGGCAAGTTTCTTGTTCTGAAACCTTTTTCTATTCTTTTATTAGCAAAAGCTTGCTGCCCTACACAACCAGCCATTTGTGAAAAGTTCAACGCTCCACCCTTGGATCCAGATAAAGCCATAATCATCATATGTGACGTTTTCTTTGCATATTTAATAATTAAATTACCAATTTCGTTTCTTGCATTGTTTAAGATTTCCAATATTTTAGCTTCCACTGTTTCTTCAAGTGTTCTTCCGTGCATTGGTGTCAGTTCACCAGATTCGTATTGTTTAATAATCCTTTTTGCTTTGGATTCAGCTTCGTTAATAATCTCATTTATTTTCTCTTTTGCATTTGCAGGAATGTCTAAGTCGGAAATTGTTGCTGTAAAGCCATAGTTAAGCATCACAGCATTTCCAAGTCTAAACATCTTTCCTAGCAAATCCAAGCCCATATCTTCCTTGTATTTAGAATAAATCGCCCTTATCAATGCTCCATTTTCGTCACCAACGCTGTTTTTGTCAATAATACCCTCAATAAGTTTACCTTTTTTGATTATTACATCACTTCCGTCTTTTGCTTTACCAACAAAATCAAAATCATCTGGCAACAAAGCTGAAAATACTTCTTTACCAGAAACATTTTGTTTGAATTTTTTAAATTTCTCAGGCTCAAAAATTCCTGCAGAAACAAGTAACTGGATGGCTTCTCTCTTTGTAAATTTGAGTTCTTTTGTTAACAAGTATAACCCAGCAACAGCATCCTCAATGCAGCCAATAATATTAGTTCCGTTCTTTGGAGTGATAATTTGCTTTTGAACTTGCATTATTGTTTCAGCTTCTGCTATTGCTTCTTCTGTTTGAGGTATGTGCAAATTCATTTCGTCACCATCAAAATCTGCATTATAAGGCTTACAAACAGCAGGATTCAAGCGGAAAGAGTTTCCTGGTAAGACTCTTATTTTATGACACATTATGTTCATTCTATGCAAGCTTGGTTGTCTGTTAAATATGGAAACGTCACCATCAAGCAAATGCCTCTCAACCACATAACCTTCATCAAGTTCTTCAAGAATCTGTTGCTTTGTTTCTTCGGTTATTTGCTTTTTCACACCATTTGGTTTGACTATGTAATTTGCTCCAGGATATTTCTTTGGACCATTTTCAACGAATTTTTTAAGCCATTCTTTGTTCCAAGAGGTAACTGTTTCCGGCACAGTCAAAGTCATTGCTACGCTTAACGGAATTCCAACTTCATTAAACTGGATCTTTGGGTCTGGGCTTACAACTGTTCTTGCAGCATAGTTCACTCTTTTTCCAGCAAGATTGTAACGGAATCTTCCCTCTTTGCTCTTTATTCTAGCTGTCAAAGAATTTAAAGGATGTCCGCTTCTATGTCTTGCAGGAGGGATTTGTGGTATTGAATTGTCAAAGTATGTTGTTACATGGTATTGCAACAATTCCCAAAGGTCCTCAATAATAACCTCTGGTGCTCCTGCATTTATGTTTTCAAATAATCTTTGATTTATCCTTACTATGTCACTAAGCTTATGCGTTAGATCGTCTTCACTTCTTTCTCCTGTTTCAAGAGTTATACTAGGCCTAACAGTTACTGGTGGAACTGGCAGCACAGTCAAAACAAGCCATTCTGGCCTAACAAATTCCGGATTCAACCCAAGAAGCTCAGCATCTTCGTTTGTTATTTTTTCCAATCTCGCCCTTATTTCAATCGGATCTAATTTTTGTGAACTCTCTATAAAGGTTAAAGGCTTCTCAAGTTTTATATTGTATTGCTTCGCCCCACAATATGGGCACTTCTTAGCTGTTCTTAATGATTTTTTGAACTCTTCTGTTACGACTGATAAAGCTTGCTGACGTCCTTCTTTTTTAATTCTATCTCTTAACTCGATAAACTTTTTAATTTTTGATTCATCAGCAACAATCCTCCCACATTCCCTACAAGTACATCTCAATAAATTATAGATAACATCGACATATTTGATATGTATTACAGGCCTTGCAAGTTCTATATAGCCAAAATGTCCTAAGCATTCCTTAAGCCTTCCACCACATGTCTTGCACCTTAACCCAGGATCTATAACCCCCATCCTTACGTCCATAAGTCCGCCATCTACAGGATAGCCCTCTTTATCATAAAGCTCAGGAGTAACAACTTTCGTAGCAGCCATCTTCTTAATTAAACTAGGACTAAGTACACCAAAGTATATTGCGCCAACCTTTTTGAATATTGGATCTTGCATTTTTAGTATTTATTTTTCAATTTCAATTTTGGGAACATGCATAATGCTTTCAGCTCGTCAATGAGCAACTTGAAAGCATATGAAAGCTCTATTGGGTATATATCAACATTTGCCCCACATTTTGGGCAAACCTTTTTATTATGAAAATAGTCATACATAGCAATCATCCCACAATTGTTGCAAACATACACTATTTGCTTATCCGAGTCGAATCTTTCTTTAAGCAATAGAGAACAACCATGCGCAACAAAGCAATCCTTCTCCATCTCTCCCAATCTTAAGCCCCCACCTCTTGCTCTACCTTCTATTGGCTGCCTTGTTAGAAGCTGCACTTTACCAGTAGCTCTAGCATGGAGTTTATTGGCAACCATGTGGCGGAGCTTCATATAGTAAATACTACCAACAAATATCTTTGCTTTGTAAATTTCACCTGTTATTGGATTATACATGGTTTCTGTTCCGTCTTCTTTAAAGCCTAATTCAAGCAGTTCTTTTTTTATTTCCTCCTCAGGCTTAGGATCAAAAGTCGTGCCGTCAATAAATTCAGCGGAAGCTGCACCAAGTTTTCCTGCAAGCATTTCTAACAAATGTGAGATTGTCATTCTACTTGGGATGCCATGAGGAGAAAATATTATATCTGGCTTAATTCCACTTGCGGTAAATGGAACATCTTCCTCAGGAACTATCAACCCAATAACACCTTTCTGACCATGCTTTGAAGCAAATTTATCCCCAAGTTCTGGAATTCTTTCTTCTCTAACCCTAATTTGAACAAATTTATTACCTTCGCCGTTTTCGGTAACAACAACAAAATCTACAATACCTCTTTCGCCATGTTTAATAGCCACAGAATTTTCCCGCCTGATATTTGCAGCTATACTAAATTCTTCTAGTTCCCCTAAGAATCTTGGTGGACTTACTCTACCAATTACAACATCTCCTTCGTCAACTCTTGCTTCTGGAAATATCATTCCATCTTCTTCAAGCAATCTGTAATCGTGCTCACTTCTATAGCCTTTAACCTCTTTTTCTGGGATGCATATTTCATCTTTTAAACCACCCGAGTAGCGAAGCTCCTCTGCTGTATAAGGCCTAAAAAAAGTAGATCTTGCAAAACCTCTTTCAATAGAACCCTTGTTAACGATTATGGCATCTTGCATATTATAACCTTCATAGCTTAGCATAGCAATAATAACATTCTGACCAGCA
>Ga0190334_1000463_pt1 | contig 20437 bp, 17 predicted proteins | sample 48720478_MG_FD_161270 | JGI IMG/M metagenome (GOLD analysis project Ga0190334, IMG submission 161270) | Hydrothermal vent sediment bacterial communities from Southern Trench, Guaymas Basin, Mexico - 4872-04-7-8_MG | ecosystem: Environmental > Aquatic > Marine > Hydrothermal vents > Sediment ...
AGGGGGGAGCGCTGTGCGCCGAGCTGCAGGCGCTGTTCGCGTGCGGCGGACCACTCGGCCAGCACCTGGATCTGGGCCTGGGTGGCGGCGGCCATCTGGCTTGTGGCCTGCTCTTCGAGGAGGACCCGAGAGCGCAGATAGGCGCCGATACCCATGGCGATCAAGGGGATGACGACCAGAGGGAGAAGGATCAGAGCGAGGCGCCTCCCCAAGCGACCGCGAAAACGGCGCATTTCGGGCTGCGGACGTGTGACAGGGCTGAGCACGCTACTCCACCTCCCAAACTTGCTCGCCAGCCAGAACCCTGCGGATCTGCGCCGGGAAGCGGTCCGGGTCGAGCGGTTTGCCAATGAAGCCGTCGAAGCCGGCGGCGCGAGCCCGCTGCAGCTGCTCTTCGCTGGCGTAGGCCGTCACCGCTACAATCGGCAGATGCTGCAACCTTTCAGAGGCGCGTATCTTGCGCAATGCCTGATACCCATCCTCGTACGGAAGACGGATGTCCATCAGGATGAGATCGATATCGGGCAGTGCATCGGTGTATTCGAGCACTTCATATCCCGAGGTTTTCCATTCGCATCGGAGCCCCATGTAGCCGAGCATGCGTGCCATGAGCACGAAATTGGAGACGTTATCCTCAACGATGAGAACCGTGGGGCTTTCGGAATCTGAACTCACCATCGATCTCCTGGACTCAAGTTCTTCTATTGTTGCAGGAAAGCACCGATCTGTCGAGGCAAGGCGTCGACATCGATGGGCTTTTGGATGTAGCCGTCGCAGCCTGCTGCCAGCGTTCGTTCGCGGTCGCCGCGCATGACATTCGCGGTGATCGCGACGACCGGGACGCGCGCAAAGCGCGGGTCGTTCTTGAGCTCCCGGGTCATGCTGAGTCCGTCTGTCTCGGGCATGTTAATGTCGACCAGAATCAGATCAGGCAATTCGCGACGAGCCAGGTCCAACCCCTCACGTGCATGCGCTGCGCCGAGGAAGATATAGCCCTCTGCCTCTAGGATCCGCTGTACCAAGATGCGGTTTTCGAAATTATCTTCGACGTAGAGAATCCTTCGCCGATTACCTTCGCCTGACCATTCGTCCACGCGCCTACCCTCACAACGCAGGCGATTATAGCCAACGCCCACGTCGAATGCCAGTAGAGCCCTCGCTTAGGAGGGCTCTTGGGAGGAGGAGAGCAAAGCGCGAAACCACCTTCAGTAAACGGAGGTTCGCTTTCCAATATCAGAGCGCAGGCCGGTTGCCGTGAGAGGGCCGGGCTCTAGACGCTCCATCCGTTTCCTTCGCTGTTCTCTCCGATACCATCCAGTGGCGCCCTTTGCACCCCCATGCTAGCACGGCTGGTACAGAGGAGACCTTGCAAAGTGCTTACAGCGGGGTTTCCGTGTGTTGCCCAGGCAGAAACGAGTCGCCGGGCCGCAAGGAGCGGCCCGGCGGTTGGAGCGGGTGATGGGATTCGAACCCACGAATGGTAGCTTGGGAAGCTACTGCCTTACCACTTGGCGACACCCGCTCGCGCCTGCGTATTATACAGAAGAGTGCGGCTGTGGCAAGGTTGTGTCGCCGCAGGCTGTAAGCCAGGCTTATGAGATCAGACGACGCCGCAAGCCATCCAGGGCAAGACTTGTAGCCCAGCGAGCTGCGTTCGCAGGGGCGCCTCCGTAGGAACGTCCCCAGGCGTGATCTCCACGTGGGTCGATGAGTTGGGCCTCAAATTGGCTACGCCCTGGTTCCTGGCGTAGGGTTAGCCCCAAGATCACTTCGACCTCCGCAGTCGCTCGCTCGTCCTCCATCATCTTGCGCAGCCGGACACTCTCCAGCCCGGTTGGCAGCAGGCGGCCGCCCACATAAGGCCCATCTTCGGCGGATAGTCCCGCTGCCAGAAGGCCGCTGGTTCCCGCTTCGATTGTAGCAAGACGCCAACCTCGCTCCGCAAGCAGCTCGAGTACTTTGCGCTCCAGAGTCTGGCCATCCTGACCGTAGATAGCATCGCCCAAGCGGCGACGCACTTCGGCTTCCAGCGAATCGAGCATCTGTTTGGCCTCGTCCGGAGTCTCGGCACGGGCCGTGAGGCGCAGATCCACCCGGCCGGGATGGGCGGATAGGCCGAGAGTGGGGTTCGTCATGCGCTCCAGGTCCTCAAGCTGACCTTCCATGGAGGACTCTCCCACGCCGGCCGTCCGCAAGAGCCGGGTAAAGAGGACCGACTCGAGATGGAAATATTCGCGAAGCAATGGCATCGCGGCATCACGCAGCAGGAAATCCATCTCAGCAGGCACGCCTGGAAGTGCGACCACGAGGCCCTTGCCTGCGGGTGCCGCAAATGCGGGTGCAGTCCCGACTGGATTCGGAATGGGGATGGCGCCTGCTGGGATATATGCCTGCCGGCGGTTGACGGGTTCGGGCATGCGCCCGTAGTGCTCGAAGCGATTCTGGATCTGTGCCCAAAGTTCGGGTTCGAAGATCAGCTCAACACCGAGCGCCCTGGCGATGCCTTCGCGCGTGGCATCATCGACCGTTGGGCCCAAGCCACCGGTGGTGATCACGATTTCTGCACGTTGGATGGATTCCTTCACAGCTTCAGCGATGCGGCCAGCATTATCCCCCACGGTCATCGTACGATAAAGGTTCACGCCCGAATCAAGCAAGGCGCGGGCGATCTTCTGGGTATTAGTGTCGACGATCTCACCCAGCAGCAACTCGGTCCCGATGGTAAGGATTTCGGCGTCAGGCATTCAGACCACGTTGTATTCTTGAATCATGCGCCCTTCGTCGAAGCGTGCAAGGTTCAAGGGGGTGACATCGACGGTTCGTGGGCTGCCTTCCAGTAAGTATTCGGTCATGATTTGACCGGCCACCGGCCCGTGCATGAAGCCATGGCCGGAAAAACCACCCACCACGAAGAAGCCCTCCACAGGCGTCGGGCCGAAGATCGGATGGGAATCGGGGGTGATCTCATACAGTCCCGCCCATCCGGCCAGGCGCCCGGCCTTCTCAAGCATAGGCAAGCGCTCGAGGGCGGCCTCCATGGCCACCAACTCCCATTCCTCGTCGATGCCTTGATCGAACCCAGGCTCCTGGGAGGGATTCGACATGCCGGTGAGAATGCCATCGCCTTCCCGGTGGAAGTAGAGTGATTGGGCGAAATCGATCACGAATGGAAAGTCCTTGGGTAGATCCGGGAGCGGGGTGGTGGTCAGCATCTGGCGGCGAACAGGGGCTATGGGAATCTCCACGCCCGCCATCGCCCCGATGAGCCCTGCCCAGGGGCCGGCTGCATTGATAACCGTATGGGTCTGCGCTCGCCCCAGCCGCGTCTCCACCGCCACAATCCGGCCATTCTGGACCTCGAGGCCGACGACTTCGGCCTCGGTAAGACAGCGCGCGCCCATTCGTCGCGCCGCCTGGACATACCCCATGACGATGCTGTTTGGATCCGCCAGCCCATCCTTGGCATGAAATGTGCCTGCGAGGGCATCCTCGAAGCGCATGTGTGGAAGACGAGAGCGGACGTCATCTCCGCTGAGCCATTCGGTTTGAACGCCCAACCGGCGCTGCAGGTCCACATTGCGCTCGAAGGCCTTGACATCTTCGGGGCGCGTCAGCACGAACAGGTATCCACATTGGCGGTAGGCAGGATCGACACCGGTTTCGTCCCTAAAATCCTCCAGCATGGCCAGGCTGGCGATCGATAGGCGGATGTTGATTTCGGTCGCAAATTGGTAGCGAACACCTCCGGCACAGCGGCCTGTGGCTCCCTGGCCGAAATAGACATCCTTCTCGAGCAGGACGACATCACGAACTCCGGCCTTGGCAAGGTGATATGCGCAACTGGAACCCATAACGCCGCCACCAATGATGACAATATCCGCCGTCTTAGGGAATGTTGCTGACATGGCTACATGCTCCTAAGGGTAGGATGGTTCGCATCCCAGGGGGCGGGGTTTGGGTGCCTCGCTCAGCAAGCCCATCACGCGATTCGTGCCACCCATATTCTATACGATCCCCAGGCAGAAGCGCTGAGGATCGAGAGGATCCAATGGGAATCGAAAGTGGATAGATCGACCAGGCCGGAGTGCTACTCCATGCCAAGGTATGCCTTTTGAACCATCTCATTCTCGCGCAGGCCCTCGGCAGTGTCGTGCAGCACGATCTCCCCGGTCTGCAGCACATAGCCGCGTTTGGCGATTTGGAGGGCCATATGGGCGTTCTGCTCGACCAGCAGGATCGTGGTTCCTTCTCGGTTGATCTCCTGGATGGTATCGAAGACGCTCTCCACGAGCACAGGGGCAAGCCCCATCGAAGGCTCATCCATCAGGAGCAGACGCGGGCTGGACATCAGGGCGCGGGCAGTAGCAAGCATTTGCTGCTCGCCACCGCTCAATGTGCCTGCGACCTGATCGCGGCGTTCCTTGAGCCTGGGGAAGAGAGCGAAGGCACGCTCGAGATCCCGAGCGATGCCCTCCTTATCATTGCGATGGTAGGCGCCCATATCCAAATTCTCTTCCACCGTAAGCTTGGAGAAAATACCCCGGCCTTCGGGGACCATGGACACGCCTTTGTACACGATCTCGTGGGCCTTATAGGGTGCGAGGTCCTCACCTTCCAGGAGCACGCGACCCTGGCGTGGCTTCAGCAGGCCGCTAATGGTTTTCAGGGTTGTGCTCTTGCCGGCGCCATTCGCGCCAATCAAGGTCACAATCTCGCCCTCCTCGACAGTGAGCGAGATCCCCTTCAAGGCGTGGATTTTGCCGTAATAGGCATGAACGTTCTGGACTTCTAACATTGCCATGGCCCGTGGCTCCTCATGCGCCTTGATGGACCTCGGTCTTCAGGCCGGAAGCGGCCCCGCGTCCGAGGTATGCTTCGATTACCCGAGGATTACGCTGGATCTCCGCCGGCGTGCCTTCCGCGATCTTCTCGCCGTAATCCAGCACGGTTACGCGCTCTGAGATCCCCATCACGACCCGCATGTCATGCTCGATGAGCAGAATCGTTATGCCCAGCTCGTCCCGCAGGCGCTGGATGAAGTGCATGGTCTCGGCCGACTCGTGAGGATTCATCCCCGCGGTCGGCTCGTCCAGCAGGAGCAAGTCGGGTTTGTTTGCCAGGGAACGGCCGATTTCGAGGCGACGCTGCTCCCCGTAGGGCAGGTTCTTCGCCAGCAGGTCACCCTTTCCCGCCAGGCCTACGAAGCGCAGCAATTCGAGTGCCTCTTCAATGGCTCTCTGCTCTTCCTTGCGCACGCCGGCCGAGCCTAGGATGGCTCCGATCCAGCTCGAGCGAAGCCGTGGCTCCATGCCGACGAGGATGTTCTCAATGGCGGTCATGTTGGCGAAGAGGCGGATATTCTGATAGGTCCGGGCGATATGGAGCCTGGCGATCTGATCGGGTGAGCGGCCGTCGATGCGTTGGCCCTCGTAGCGGATCTCGCCGCTATCGACGGCATAGAAGCCGGTGACACAATTGAAGAAGGTGGTCTTGCCGGCGCCGTTGGGCCCGATGATGCTCACGATCGAATCTTTGGGCACGTCGAAGTCGAACTCGCGCACGGCCACCAAGCCGCCGAAGCTCTTGGTCACCGAGCGCGCGCATAAGATTACATTATTGCCATTCATTGCACTCAGTCTCCTGCCCCTTCAGCCACGGCTTCGATGGGTATGGGTTCCTCGTCTTCCGCACGCAGCTCGCGGCGACGCACGGCGGAGGGCCAGAAGCCCTCGGGTTTGGCGAGCATCATGACGATCAGCAAGGCGCCGTACATCAACAAGCGGTACTCCGCGAATTCGCGCAGCAGCTCCGGCAGGCCCACGAGGATAAGCGCCCCCACAACCACTCCAGGCAAAGAGCCCATCCCGCCGATGATGATCAGGCATAGGACGTTGATCGAAATCTCGAGCTTGAAGCTGTGAGGGAAGATGGAGGTCAACTTGCTGGCGAAGAAGGCCCCCGCCAGCCCGGAGAAGGCCGCGCCGATGCCGAACGCCAGCAGCTTGGTAGTCACCAGGCGGATCCCCATTGCTTCGGCGACGTCCTCGTCCTCGCGCAGGGCCATCCATTGCCGTCCAAGGCGCGATTCGCTAAGGCGGTAGGACACAAACCATGCCAGCAAGCAGCCGCCCAGAATGACATAGTAGAACTGCCCGGGCTGGATCAGCGCGGTTCCAAAGAAGGGGGGCTTGGGGATTTTCAAAACACCCTGCGCACCGCCGATGAAGGGCTTCAATAGGTCCGAGAGTGCCAGGATACGGATGATCTCGCCGAACCCCAGTGTCACTATTGCGAGGTAGTCACCGCGCATGCGCAGGACCGGGACGCCGAGCACGATGCCGGCAAGCGCTGCCACGCCCACACAGATTGGCAATGCGGCCCAGAAGCTTAGCCCGAAGATGCCCAGCGGCCCCTCAGAAGTGAGGACGGCCATCGTGTAAGCGCCGATGGCGAAGAATGCCACGTATCCCAGATCCAGCAGCCCGGCGAAGCCGACCACGATATTGAGCCCCAGCCCCATCAGGATGAAGATGCCAACGTTGTTGATAACCTCGGAGAGATAGGTCCCTAAGAGATGTGGGAGGATGAGCAAGAACGCGATAAGCAGGGCAGTCAGGCCCAGCGTAGCCCGGCGGCGCTTGGCTTCATCCAGCTGCTGGAAACGCTGGGCGAGCATTCGCGGCCGGGTACCGATGCAGAGGGAAACCGCGAAGATCAGCACAAATAGGGCAGCGGCTACGGTTAAGCGTAAGGCCTCGCCCGTGAAAATCAGCTGGGCGAAGGCCAGTCCGAAGAAATCGCGCAAGCGATTGCGCAGGATTTCCGAGAAGAGCCCTACCGTGAGCGTCCAAATCACGCCGTTCTGGATGGGGGTGCGGTATTTGGGGGGGATCAGTTGCAGGCCAGCGGTGACGAGCCCCACGAGGCCGTTGGAGAGAACGAAGAGCACGCTGCCGAGAGAAGCTCCGCGGCCGAAAGTGAGCGTCTCAATGAGGGCTGGCGAGACGTTCGGGAGGAATTGCCGCAGATTGAAGGTGCTGGCCAGCACGATGAGGATCACCATCGGCAAGCCGCCCACCAAGCCGCTGAGGAGGCCGATAACGAGTGAGTCGGCGATCTTCTCTCGGGAAAGATCCCGCACGAGCATGTAGGCGATAAGAAAAGCCGGGGCGTAGATCAAGATCTGCCCCATGGTGATCACTTTGGCCACCAGCGGGCGCTCGCTGAAGAGCGTGGCGATGCCGATGGACGCGATGCTGAGGGTGATCGTTCCTCCGATCAGGCCCAGGCGGATGGTGCGTCGAAGATCGGTGCGTTCTCCCATGGCTCACCTCATGCCTTTTTCTCTGCAAGCCGCTCGCCCAGGATGCCTTGAGGCCGGAAGATCAAGATAAAGACCAGCATCGTGAAGGCGATGACGTCCTTGAGCTGGTTGAAGGCTGGAATGCCAAGCCCTTGCAGGAAGAGGCTTGGGCCAACCGACTCAAACATGCCGAGGAAGAACCCCCCGATAGCTGCGCCCGGGATACTCCCAATGCCCCCCAGAACAGCTGCGGTGAAAGCCTTGATCCCAGGGATGAATCCCATGAAGAAGTGAACCTGCCGGAAGACGAGGGCATAGAGCACGCCCGCAACGCCAGCCATGGCGGCGCCCGTCGCGAAGGTTATGGTGATGGTGCGATCCACGTCGATCCCCATTAAGGAGGCGATGTCTTTGTCCTCTGCGACGGAGCGGATGGCTTTGCCGGTCTTGGTTCTCATAATAAAGAAGTTGAGACCGATGAGCATGATAATGGTGGCAATAATGACGACAACGTGAGATTTCAGGATGGCTGTGCCCAAGAAGGGTATGGTACCCGCCAGGCTTTGCATCAGCGGGAAGGGCTTATGCTCAGAGCCCAAGAGACCGCGGAAGAAATTCTGCCAGAAAAATGAGGCGCCGATGGCGGTGATAAGCGGAACCAGCCTAGGCGCTTTGCGGAGCGGGCGGTAGGCGATGCGCTCAGTGAGCACAGCGATGCCTATCGAGATGACAATCGACACAACAGCGATTGCCAGCAGGCCCAATATTGGATGGCGATCGAGAAAGCCTGAGGAGGCCATAGGCCCGGCAAGGAATACTGTTGCCGTGAGGATTCCCGACATGAAGAATTCACCATGGGCGAAGTTGATCATGAACAGGACGCCATACACGAGTGTATAGCCGATTGCGATCAGCGCATACATGCTCCCCTGCGCGATACCAAAGACGAGGAAGTCAAGCCACTGCCGCGTCGAATAAGGGTTGCTGATGATCGTGGCCGTTGTCCCCCAAAGGACCAGCACAACGATAGCGGCCCGAAAGAGCCAGAGAATAACACCGATGGTGTCGATATCCTGCAATCGAGCGCGCATAGTTCATCTCCGTAAGAAGGGGAGGATGGGCCTCGCGAGTGAAGTCAAACCCGAGACCCATCCCCCAGGATGGCCATAGCCCAGTCCCCAATCGCTGTCTCGTCTAAAGACGGTCTATCAAGGCTACGGCCAAACCCTCACATACTCGCCGTTCTGGAGCTGCGAGACAGAGATCTTCGGGTCGGCGCAGTCACCGTATTGATCGCAGGTGAGCGTGCCGGTGATGCCCTCAAATCCCTCGGTCGCATAGAGGCAATCCCGCATGGCCTGGCGGCCGATGTGGAGGGTGCCATCCTCTTCCTGCACGGCGACCTTCTCGACGCAAGCGAAGATCATATTCGCCGCATCGAAGGCGTGCGCGTGGAACACCGAGAGGGTATCGGTGCCGTACTTCTCGCGGTAGGACTCCTTGAAGCGCTCGTAGAGATCACCCGTGAAGGCGATGTCCGGTCCGGAGAAGTACATGCCCTCGCCGGCTTCGCCGATGGCATCTGCGGCCGCATCCGAGATACAGCCGTCAGCCGCAGCCAAGACGGTGTTCTCGAGCCCAGCGACCTCCTTCGCCTGCTTGGTGATGAAGGCGCACTCGGCGGTGAAGATGGGGTAATAGATGAACTCTGGCGGACCGGCAGCGGCAACGGCTGTCAGCACCGGCCGCATGTCCGTGTCACCCTTATTGACCGCTGTGTAGGCTACGATCTCTCCACCGATCTCCTCAAAGGAGTTGCGGAAAGCATTTGCAAGCCCCTCTGTATAGGGATCGCCGTCGTGGATCGCGGCGGCCGTCTTCAGGCCCAGCACGTTGAAGGCGAAATCTGCGATGGCCGCGCCCTGGACCTTGTCGTTGTGAGCGGTGCGCAGATAGCCGGGGTTCCAGGCGTTGTCAGGATCGGTGAGGACAGGCGAGGTGTTGGAAGGTGAGACCATGAAGTAACCGGCCTCGGAGATGACCTTCGACATGGGTACACCCGCACCGGAGCAGCTCGTGCCAACCACGCCAAGGATGGTGGGGTCTGAGACGATCTTCTGGCCGGCAGCTTGGCCACCTTCAGCACTGCAGCCGTCGTCCTCGGCCTGGAGATCGATGGGGTGTCCAAGGACCTCGCCCTTGAAGCCCATGGCGATCTCGACGCCATACTGGGAGTCGAGGCCAAGCTGCGAATCCGGGCCAGAGATGACCAGGGCGGTGGCAATGCGGATAGGCTCACCAGGGCCGTAGGTGACGCAGCCGATTTCGTCTTCGCAGACGAATTCCTCGGCTGCGCCTCCGCACGCGCTGAGAATCATTGCTGCGATGACCAGTGCGGAGAGCAGCAGGAACGTGCGTTTCATAGCTTCTTCCTCCTTAAGCGTCTAGGGCAATACATGCGATGTGGGTAGGTATGACAGAAGGTAGCTGGAATCATTATAGGGGGCACCCCTCCTTTCCTCCTGGCGAGGCCCGATCCCGGAAACTGCGGCGTTTGGATTCGGGCATGGCACAGTATTTAAACTGGCATTCTATATCTTTTTTGACCCCCATGTCAATCGATTCGTTGGGGCTGAAATGAAAGAGCCGACTCCCGCGGCTGTGCCTTAGACCGCCTTGCGAGGGTCGATCAGGTTCCAAGAATCCCAACTCCGCGATTGAGGACACTAGGTGTCATTCTGACATATTAGCGTGAACAGGACATAAACACGCAGGCAGGTTTCATAAACAAATAGAAAACAGGGCCACTTGTCGTACTCCAATCCATCGCAAATAGCATGTTTCGCAAACCTGGGCTTGACCCTCCATGCAAGAGAGACTAGCATGCTGCCCGAGTGAGGTGAGATCGATGAGACTGGCCACGCTCGGCGCTTGGGCAGAAAATCAGGCTCGGAAGCACCTGGAGGGCAGAGGCTGGGCCTTCCGCGATGCCAATTGGCGGGCTCGGGAAGGCGAGATCGATTTGGTCATGGCGGATGGCGACCAGATCATCTTCGTCGAAGTTAAATGCCGGGTGTCGGATCGGTTCGGGGCGCCGGAGGAAGGGTTGACGCCGGCCAAGCTTCGAAGAATTCACAAAGCGGCGTGGGCCTACCTCGAGGCACAAGGGCTAGAGCAAGCCGATTGGCGAGTGGATCTCGTGGCCATCGAGTGTACCCGGGGGCGACGGATTCTGCGGTTGGATCATTATGAGAATGTCCTCGGCGAGGAAGGACGGGTATGAAACCTTCAAAGCCGCTGGTCGCCATCCTGGGGCCCACGGCGGTCGGGAAGACGAACCTCTCCCTCGAATTGGCCAGCCGCCTGGATGGGGAAATCGTCTCAGCAGATTCAAGATTGCTTTATCGCGGCATGGATATCGGCACGGACAAACCCAGTCTGGCTGCGCGTGCCAGAGTGCCACACCACCTGATCGATGTTGCAGATCCTCAGGAAGCCTGGAGCATGGCCCGTTTCCGACAGGCGGCGCTGCAGGCCATCGATGGGATTCAAGCGCGGGGTCGGCTGCCCTTCCTTGTGGGTGGTACCGGGCAGTATATGGCTGCCGTGCTGGAAGGCTGGAACCCGCCACCCCGATCGGACTCGAAGGCTTTCCGGGAGAGGATGCAGGACCTTGCCAGACGACAAGGGATCCAGGCGCTGCATGCTAGGCTGGCTGAGGTAGATCCAGAATCGGCGGATGAAATCGATCCCCGCAACATTCGGCGGGTGATCCGGGCGCTCGAAGTGCATCAGCTAACAGGTCAGCCGGCGAGCCGTCTGCGGAAGCGAAAGCCTCCGCCCTATGAGGTTTTGCGCATCTTACTCGAGCTTCCTCGACAGGAGCTTTATGCGCGAATCGACCGCCGGATCGAAGCGATGATGGCCGCTGGCTGGCTGGATGAGGTACGGCGCCTTTTGGCGCGTGGGGCCAGTGCTGACTCACCGGCCTTTTCGGCCATCGGCTATCGGCAATTAGCCGAGCATCTTCGCGGGGAGCGCTCCCTCGATGATGCGCTGGCGGAGATTCGCAAGCTGAGCCGGCAGCTTGTGCGCCGGCAATCGAACTGGCTGCGCAGGCTGGGAGAGGGAGCGGTCCGGATCGAGGCGCGGGGCGACTTCGTAGAGCCTGCCGGGCGAGCAATCCGCGCCTGGCTGGAGGGCAAGCCGCCGCAAGCGCCATCTGCCAGCACCTAGGCGCTGCGCATAGCCATAATTGAGGTGGGGCGGGGATAACGTGAGACCGGAAGCCCGAGATTAGCCGAGGGGCAGGGCCAGGTCAAGAATCAGGAAGATCAGGCCGGCGAGCAGTGCCGTTAGCGGGATGGTCAGCAGCCATGCGAGGACCATCTCGCCCAGGATGTTCCAGCGCACCTTATTGATGCGCTCAGCCGCGCCCACGCCCACGATCGCCGAACTGAGAACTTGTGTTGTGCTTACCGGACCCCCTAGCAGCGCGGCGCCAAGTATGACGCCCGCGCCCGCAACTTGTGAGGTGAAACCATGGATAGGCCGCACGCGAAAGATGCGGCCGCCCAGTGTCCGGATAAGGCGCCATCCGCCCAGGGAGGTACCCAGCGCTATGGCACCCGCGCTGATTGCGATCACCCAGACTGGAACGGTGAACTGCTGTGTCCGACCGGTGACTAGCAACCCCAGAGCGATGATCCCCATGGTCTTCTGAGCGTCGTTGCTGCCGTGGCTGAGACCCAGGCCGATGAGCGTGAGTATCTGAAGTCGCCGGAACACTGCGCTGGCTCTGGGTGTGGCGTTGCGCAGGAGACGTAGCATCCCCTTCATGATGAGAAAGCTGGCAATCATTCCCGCGAGCGGGGAGAGGAGCAGCGCCAGGATCACATGAAGCAACCCCGCCATTCGGACGATTGCCACGCCTCGGCTGAAAGCGATGGCCGCGCCGAGCAGTCCCCCCAGCAAGGCATGCGAGGAGGAGGAAGGGATTCCGAGAAGCCAGGTGATGAGATTCCAGATAACGGCTGCGCCGAGGGCTGCGAGAATGACCGGCGTTTGGAGAACCCGCTCATCCAGAAGTTCGTAGCCGATGGTCGTTGCCACTGCAACGCCGAAGAGAAACGGCCCCGCAAATTCAGAGGCCGCGGCGAGAAGCAAGGCCAGCCGCGGATGAATGGAGCGCGAGTAGATGGCAGTGGCCACGAGATTAGCGCTGTCATGAAAGCCATTGAGGAAATCATAGATCAGCGCCAGGGCAAGCAGCGCATAGAACACAGAGGTTCACCGTATCCCAAGTGGAGTGAGCATACCAGAGTGGCGCAGGGGCCGTCAACCTTGGGTTGTGCGGTTTGCCAGATGTTCGCCCCAGCGGTGAACGGCGAGGATCGTAAGGCTGATGAGCAGGCCGGGGAGGATGGAGAGCCGAGGCGCTTCCGCGAGGTAGCCCCGCCCTGCATCGAGCATCGCCCCCCATTCTGGAATGGAGGGGTCGCCGGAGAAACCCAGGAATGAAAGCGTTGTGGCTCCCATGAAGGCCCAGGCGAAATGAGTTGTCGCCAAGGAGAGAAGCTGGCCAGCCGCGTTGGGCAGCAGATGCACAATGGCGATGCGTATCGGCCCCGCGCCGAGGGCCCTGGCGGCCTCCACAAAGTGCTGCTCGAGGATTTGACTGAACAGCACGCGGCTGAGCCGGATGAATCCAGGGACGGCGCCAAACCCGACTGCCAGGATGATGGTCAAGTAGCTGGGCCCCATGGCCGCTACCAGCAACATGGCGAAGAGCAGCCCCGGGATGGCCAGAGCCGCGTTCGAGGCGCCGAGGATGAAGTGGTCAAGGATTCGGCCTCCGGCGGTCGAGAGAAGCGCTAGAGCCGTGCCGGTAATCAGCGTAACAAGTGTCGCCAGCGCCGAGGCCATCAGGCTCCAGCGGGCGCCGAAGGCAAGCCGAGCCCAAAGATCGCGTCCTAAATGGTCGGTGCCCAGGGGAGGGTGCTGCTGGATCGACAGAAGTGGCGCGGCGACCGGCCTGTATGGATCTTCCCCGGCCACGAAGGGCGCCAGGATTGCTAAGGTGACGACAAGGATGAGCCATAGGAGCGACAGTTGCAGGCGCCATGCGCGTCTCATCCTGCCCTCCGAAGGCGCGGGTCGAGGATCATCGCGATCAGGTCGGACAGCACGTGGGATGCGGTATAGAGCAGCGCTGCCAGGATGACGAGGCCTTCTGCGACCGGGAAATCACCCTGAAGAATGGCGCTTACCAGCAAGCGCCCCAAACCGGGGCGTGAAAAGACGGTCTCCGTCACTACGGTCCCTGAGAAAAGGAAGGCGGCCTCAAGCGCCAGGAGAGAAACCGCGGCGGGCAGCGCGGGCCGTAGGGCGTGCCAGAGTAGCCTCGGCCCGCGGCGTATGCCACGGGCACGGGCGGCCAGGAAGTACGGGGATTGGATCGAATCCTCCAGGCCGGAATGGATGACGCGAGCGATCGGGCCAGCGGAGGCGATTCCCAGAACCAGCGGCGCCAGCAGGTTAGGCGAAATGGCCGTGGTCTGTCCCCACAGGTATAGATTCCGGCACCCCCATAGGATGAGTATCCCGAGGAAGGCCACCGGCAAGCTGGTGCTTAATCCAGCCAGGTTGGCTGCCAACCGGCCGGCCGCGTTTCGCAACCAGGCAGAGGCGAGGCCCAGGATGAGACCCAGCAGGATGGCCAGAAGAAGGCCCTGCATGGCCAATTGTGCCGTATTGGGAAGTTGTTCCAAGATCACTTCACTCACAGGGCGCTGGGTGTAGAGCGAGACGCCCAGGTTCCCCTGGATCAAGCGGCCAAGATATCGGAAATATTGCAGCAATAGGGGAGCGTCTAGGCCAAGCGAGTGTCGCAACGACTTCGCTTGCTCGGGCGTGGCGAGCCCCTGGCTGAGCAGACTCGCGACCGGGTCGCCGGCGGCGAGCCGGAGTGAGAAGAATGTGAGGCTGACCGCCGCCCAGGCAGTCAGCAAACCCTCCAGCATGCGCCGCGCCGCGGCGATCAGGAGGATAGGTCCAGATCGATCAGTAGTGGGAACCATCCCTGCAGGGTGAAGCGCAGGCCCTGAACCCGGCTGTCGCTCACAACCAGGTTGGAATAATCACGAACGGGCAGGATCAGGGCCTGATCCATAATGAGGTCCATGGCCTGAGTATACAATTCGGCGCGGGCCTGCGGGTCGAGCGTGGTCTGGCTGGCATCCACGAGCATCCGATCCAGGGATGAATCGGCGTAACCGCTCCAATTGAAGAAGCCCTCGGAGTGGAAGAAGGACCGTAGCAAATCCGCGTCCGTGCCGAAGAAGTTAAGCCCGATGGCATGGTACGCTCCCGAGGCCTGGGCTTCTTTCAAAGGTCCAAAGCCAGGCATGACCTGGATCTCCACTTCGGCGCCCAGGGACTCCCAATCCGCCTTGATGAGTTGGGCCACATCCGGATTCGCGCCCCAGGTCGGGGCAACGAGCTGGAGGCGCATCGCTTGGCCGTCCCGTTTCCGCAAGCCATCGGCAGGATCGACCCTCCATCCGGCCTCATCCAGCAACTGGGCTGCCAAATCCGGGCGATGCTCCAGCTCGGCGCGGGGGAGCATCCCGCCGAAGTGGGCTGCAGAGAGCGGGCCCCGGGCGACCGGCGCGTAGCCACCAAAGACCGTCCCGACGATCTTCTCCCGATCCACGGCCTGAGTGAGCGCTTGGCGCACGCGCAAGTCGTTCGTGGGCTCTCGATTCACATTGAAGAAGAACTGCTGGGGTTGCCCCGGGATGTCCACCTGATGGAGGTTGAAGGCATCCGTGCTGGCAAGCCGGGCGGCATCGCGAGGGGCGACTTCCCCCAGGATGTCGGCCTGGTGGGTTTCCAGCGCAAGGGGCCGCGTGGACGGATCCTCGAAGAACACAAATGTGATCTCCTCGATCGCGGCCTGATCGTTTTCGTAAATCGGCGGTGCCCAGGCGTATTCCTCGAATCGCCGCAAGGTTATGTGGTCGTTGGGTACATATTCGATGAAGCGATACGGACCAGTGCCCACCTGGTGGAACTGGTATTGTGCCGGCCCCCATTCCTCGAGCGCCTGGGGGGAGGCCATGCCCAGGTAGACCTGCGAAAGGGAATCGAGCAATGGGGCGAAAGGCTCCGAGAGCAGCAGGCTCACTTGATAAGGGCCGTCCACGCGCACGTCCACAAGCGGGCCGAGCATGCCCGCGGCCTTTTGCGAGTGATTTTCGGGATCGAGTGTGTACTCGATGTTGGCCCTCACGGCCTCTGCGTCGAAGAGTGTGCCATCGTGGAAATGGACGTCCTCGCGCAGGAAGAAAGTGTAGCGGCGGCCATCTGGGCTGATCTCCCAGCGTTCAGCCAGGCCGGGGAGAAATTGGCCGGTACCTGCATCCTGCACGACGAGGGTGTCATACACCGACGTGAGCGGGATGCCCAGTTCAGCCGAGGCGTTTAAGTGTGGGTCGATCCCTGAGGGGGATAGGGTCAGACCGTAGACCAACCGCTTTTCAGGCAGCGGTGCAGGCCTGCAGGCCGCGAGCAAGAGCGCAGCAAGGATTAGGGTGGAAGGAAGTGCAACAAGATTGCGGTGTCTCATGCTGACAACTCCTTGAGCGAGGCGAGCGCCATCGCGCCGACCAATCCAGCATCATCGCCGAGCTCGGCCGGCAGGATGCGCAAGCCTTCGATGTAGGCGGGATCCATCACATGGCGCTCGAGCGACTGCTCGATGGGGTCGAAGAGCAGGGCGCCGATCTGGGATACGCCGCCCCCCAGCACGAAGATCTGTGGATTGAAAGCATGGGCAAGATCAGCGAGCAGCAGGCCGATCCATGCCCCAGCCTCCGCGATGGTCTGAATGGCGAGGTCGTCGCCATGCCGTGCGGCATCGCCCACCTGTCTTGCCGTCAGCGTTCCATGGCGTTCGAGTTCAGAAGCGAGCGAGGAGGGTTCACCGGAGTGAAGGCGCTCGATGGCCCGGCGGGCGATGGCCGGTCCTGCCGCCAGGGCTTCTGCATGGCCTCTCTGACCGCAGCCGCATAGCGGGCCCTGCGGGTCCAGAGTGAGATGTCCCAGCTCGGCGGCCAGCCCGCGCCATCCGAGGAGCAGCCTGCCGTCCACAATGACGCCGCCGCCGATCCCGGTGCTGAGGGTGAGGTAGATCATGTGCTGGGTCCCGCGCCCGGCCCCAAAACGCCATTCCCCCAGCGCCGCCAAGTTTGCGTCATTGCCGATGAAGACTGGGACGCCGAAGCGATCCTGCACGCGATCACGCAGAGGAACATCGCGCCAACCCTTCAGATTGGGCGCCATCAGGATGATGCCCTCCATGGGGTTGAGCGGCCCAGGAGAGGCGATGCCGATTCGCAGGTCATGATACCTATCTGGATATTGGCTTTCGATTGCCTCGACCAGACGGCCCAAGACGGCCTCAGGTCCTTCATCGGCCTTTGTGGGGATTTTGATTTGGGTTGCTGGAGGTGGCTCGGGCGTGGGGAAGTAGGCCGCCCGGATATTTGTGCCTCCGAAGTCGACAGCAATGATCTCAGGCATGGGGCGAGTATATCATAGAGCATATGTGCCAAAGACGAGCACAGGATGCTTTTTGGGCCCCTTCAACGTCCGTTTGTCTTGCCGTTTGGCCACCCCCGCCTTAGAATGCAGCCAGCATGGCCGAGAAGCTTACGCCCGTTCGCAAACAATACCTCGAGATCAAGCGCAAATATCCGGGTGCGATCCTCTTCTTCCGTCTGGGGGACTTCTACGAAACCTTCGACGAGGATGCGCATATCGCTTCGAAGGAACTGGATATTGTGCTGACTTCGCGCAATGTTGCCAAGGGCACACGCATCCCCATGGCTGGCATCCCGCATCATGCCGCAGAGAGCTACATCGCCCGTCTGATTGAGAAGGGCTATCATGTCGCGATTTGCGAGCAAGTCGGTGAAGGACCCGTCAAGGGATTGTTTCCCAGGGAAGTTGTGCGGGTGATAACGCCCGGCACGGTGCTGGAGCCCGAGCTGCTTAAAGGAGATGGGAATAATTATCTACTCGCGCTCATCACAATGGAAGATAAGGTCGGCTTAGCTTTCGCGGATGTATCCACGGGCGAATTTTCTGCGGGTCAATTCGAGAGCGATGACCTGCGCGGCTTGATCCAGAGTGAGTTGGCGCGCTTGGCCCCCGCGGAAGTGCTGGCGCCGGATTCGTTGCCGCTGGATGGATTGTGGGAGGGGAACCTCACGCCTATCCCGGATTGGAGATTCGCGCCGGATCGGGCCGAAGCGCGCCTGATGGATCACTTCGGCGCTGCGACCCTCGATGGGTTTGGCCTGGGAGATGCTCCGCTTGCGGTCCGGGCCGCGGGAGTCTTGATCGAATACCTGGCCGAATCGCAGCAAGCGGCGCTGCCCTTGCTGACGAGTCTCTCAAGATACTCGCTCGATGATTTCATGCTGCTGGACGCCGCCACGCGCCGCAATCTGGAACTCATGGGCCCTCTGCGTGGCGGGGAGGCCAAGGGTTCCTTGCTCGGCGTAATGGATAAGACCGTAACAGCCATGGGCCGCAGATTGCTGAGGCAATGGCTAGGGAAGCCCTTACTCTCCGTGGAACGGATCGAACGCCGGCTCGATCAAGTGGAGGCCTTCGCGGAGCATGGGATGGCGCGGGCCGAAATCCGGGATGCGCTGAAGGATATCGGCGATCTCGAGCGCATCAGCAATAGGATCGCCGCGCACGCTGCAGGCCCGCGTGATCTGGTCGCATTGCGAAGCATCTTGCGGCAGATTCCTGGAGTGCAGGCAATTCTTAAGGACGCAGAATTGCCTGTGCTTCAGCCGATGCTGGATAGCATAGACGCATGCTCCGACGTGTGTGAGTTGCTTGAGAGGGCAATCACTGATGAGCCCCCGGCGACGCTCGCGAATATGGGAATCATCCGACCTGGGTTCTCCAAAGCCTTGGATAACGTGATTGAAGAGTCGCGCCACGCCCGCGAGTGGATTTCCAGCCTGGAGCAAGTAGAGCGAGAGCGTACGGGCATCAAGAGTCTCAAGGTCGGCTACAACAAAGTCTTCGGCTACTACATTGAAGTCACCAATACCAACGCCGATCTCGTGCCTGAGGAATATATCCGCAAGCAGACCCTGGTTAACGCCGAGCGCTATATCACGCCCGAGATGAAGGAGTATGAGTCGCGGGTGCTCTCCGCCGAGGAGCGCATCCGGGCGCTGGAGAGCGAGATCTTTCATGAAGTTTGCCGGGAGGTGGCCGCGAACGCGGAGCGCCTGCTGACAACCGCTAGGGCCTTGGGCCGCCTGGATGTGCTGGCTGGGCTGGCCGAGGTGGCAATCGAGAAGGGCTATACACGGCCACGGCTTCTGGAGAATCAATCACTGGCTATCCGGGGAGGCAGGCACCCGGTCGTCGAGGAAATGATCGCAAGTGGGCGCTTTGTCCCGAACGACGCCATCTTCAAGGAGGGCGAACGAATACGGGTCATCACGGGCCCAAACATGAGCGGCAAGTCCACCTATCTGCGCCAGGTGGCGCTCATCGCCCTGATGGCGCAAATGGGGAGCTTTGTCCCCGCAGAGTCAGCCGAGATTGGCTTAGTTGACCGCATCTTCACTCGCATTGGAGCGCAAGATGAGATATTCGCCGGCCAATCAACATTCATGGTCGAGATGGTGGAGACGGCCAATATCCTGCATAACGCCACCAACCGCAGCCTGCTCATTCTGGATGAGATTGGCCGAGGAACCAGCACCTATGACGGGGTAGCGATCGCCTGGGCCGTAGTGGAATACATCCACAACCACCCCCGGCTGCGGGCACGCACGCTCTTTGCCACGCATTACCATGAACTGACCGATTTGGCGGATTCACTGCCGGGCGTGCGAAACTATAATGTTGCCGTCTCGGAGGAGCGCGGCGAGGTCGTATTCCTGCACAAGATCACTCCGGGGGGTGCGGACAAATCCTACGGCATCCATGTTGCCGAATTGGCTGGTCTGCCGCGTCCAGTGATCAATCGCGCCCAGGAAATCCTGGCCCAGTTTGAGACCGAGCTGGGGCAAGGCCGCCAGAAAGGGGAGCCGAGCCCGCAGCAATTGCGGCTTTTTATCGAGAGGCACCCCCTGCTAGACGAGCTCGAGACGTTGGATTTGGATGCCTTATCGCCCCTGGAGGCCTTGAACCGGCTGTACGAGTGGAAGCAGCGGTATGCCAGAGAGGCTGGCGTTTAGGGCGCAGGGTCAGGTCTGCATCTGGATCAAATCGGGATACTCGCGCAACATCGGTTCGGCTTCGCTGACCCCCAGGTCACTTAAGATATTCGAGATCAGCTCGGCCTTCTTCTCCGCGTCGCCGCGCGACCAAGTGCGGCTCTTGATCTCAAGGAAGCAGCCTTCCACCGGGGGGTCGAAGATGCGGTCGATGTTGATGAAGAACTCCAGGCCCTGGTAACGGATCAGCCAGCGCAGGCGATCCTTGTGGATGGGGATCTCGCCGGCAGGCTTGAAATACTCCCGATAGAACCGAGGCGTGTACCGGGCAGGCGCGATGAAGCGCGAGCGCGAGAGCAGAACGGAGTTGGGGTATTGCCTCTCCGCGGCCGGCCCGGTAAGCGTGAGCCGCGCCCGGACGTTATACACTTCACCCTGCTCGTTGATGAACTCGTCTTCACGGTATCGCAAGCGTGCCTCCTCCGGCGGGAGGAAGGAGAAGTAGGTGTCGTATTCGAGGTAGTGAGCCGTGCGTATGACCTCGAACTGGCCCGAGGCCAATTTTTCGATCACCGGGGTGGAATCCGGGATGCGTACCTTAATCTGGACTTCGTAGCTTTCCTCCTGCTCGGCACCACCAATGGCCACAAGCTTGGAGAGAACGGACCCCTCTCGAGCTTGCAGGAAGGCATCAATGCGCCGGGCATAGCCTGCGGCTTGTTCAAACAGCTCGGGTTCGGTCAAGGTCAGGAGTTCGCGGTCGCGCATGAGCCACCGGCCATTGACCATGACGTCGTTCACATCAGAGGCCTTGGCAGCATACACGATGCGTGAATAGACAGCGTTGGGATCGCGATCGAAGTAAGGCAGGTTA
>Ga0190334_1000465_pt1 | contig 20393 bp, 18 predicted proteins | sample 48720478_MG_FD_161270 | JGI IMG/M metagenome (GOLD analysis project Ga0190334, IMG submission 161270) | Hydrothermal vent sediment bacterial communities from Southern Trench, Guaymas Basin, Mexico - 4872-04-7-8_MG | ecosystem: Environmental > Aquatic > Marine > Hydrothermal vents > Sediment ...
TTAGCGTGGATGGAAGTATGGTCGTAAAAAAATTAATGGGCGTTGATTTTTCATTTTTAAAAGCTATTTGTGTCAAATATCATTTTTACAAGAATCATTTATCTAAAATTGAATATTATCCAGACGTTAATGGATATAACAATTATTTAGTTCAAGTAAATCACCTTAACCAAGAGGAGATTACTGTTGATCTTAGCACTTCAATGGATATGAAGTTCATGGAAATAAATTTAGTGAATAAAATGATTGAAAAACAGTCAGATATAGATTTAATTATAATAGATGGTTCCATTTCTTTATTGCCCATCAATTTAGTTTTTGGGAAAAACAAGGAAATAACTCAAAAGTACAATGAATTATTACGAGAGTACAAAAATTTATATCATAATTGTCGTGAGAGGGGAATTTATTTAATTGGTTCCATTAAAGATACTAGATCCTCTGCCCTGATACATTCAATCAAGAGAGGAATTCAAATGTTAAAACCAAATAATTCAAAATTGCAAGACTTTATTTCACTAAATTATAGGTTCATAATGAACTATTTCTCTGACTTAGATTTATTTAAAAGGATTCTAAATAAAGGAGAAAGAAGTTGCATTTTCAATTGTAAGAGAGAAATTAAAATGATTAGAGAGAATGGAATTAAAAAAGAAATATCTAGTTATTTTCCTCTAAATTTTTATGCTTTTTATTTAAAAACTACATTGTATGATGCTCCTTGCAGGATAGAGTTTTTTACGGATGAAGAAGAATCCATATTTGAAACCATGTCCCAAGCAGACTTGATAAGTTCAATCATTCTACCGATAGCAGGATATAACGAGCATTATGGACTCCCAGTTCCACAAATAGAAGCACATAAAAGAGCAGTTTTCAGATCTCAAGAAATTGATTTGATCTTTAAAAGTATAATAAGAAATTTGAACAATCAAGGGATATATCTCTTAGAAAAACGAAGATCACGTAGACCTTTTTGATATATTTTATATTTCTAATCTGTTTAACAAAATATCCTCAAAAAAGAAGTGAATTCTTTCAAGATGAGTGTTGATATAACCTAAATCAAGTATTTTTTCATATAACACGTCTAAATTCGTAATAGAAGAACAAATATAATAAATATAACATTTATGAGAAGTGTTAAGATATTCTTTTACTTGATTCAAGAACTTTAAAAGGAGTTCATGACCTTTTTTTCCACCATCGAATGTATAATCTTTTTTATAATTCATATTTCCTTCATGCATCTCAATGGAAGGCAAATATGGAGGGTTAAACATAACAATATCAAACTTTTTCCTTAATTTTTGAGGAAATGCATTAAAAAGATCAGATATCATGAATGTTATTTTTCCAGTAATGTTGTTGAGTTTAGCATTATGCCTTGCACATATTATAGCATTTGGAAGTATATCAGAAGCAAAAACTTTATATGTATAATTGTTATATTTTTTCTTCATTAACTCTAAAAATATGGCAATAATACCTGTTCCAGTTCCCATATCTAAAATATATTTTACATCTTGAGGTTTTAATCCATCAAAAGAACTTGGAGTAATTTTTTTTTTAAAATAATCGATTATCAAGTAACTATCTTCTTTGGGAGCATATACATCTTCAAATAATACAGAAATCATTGGATCCTTAATAGTGATTGTAAAAACTCCTCCAGATACATTAATTCAAGTTTTTTAAATAATCATACAAACTATTACTAAGATTTATGAATTCATTTACATTATACTCGAAAACTTTTTTATTTCTAAGATTTATTGAATTTAAAATATCCTTAAATTTTAGTTTCTCAATTTTATTATTAGTTATTTTTTTAAAAAACAATTGCAAAGCATTAAGCATGCTTTTATTTTTATATGGCATTATTTCTGCCACAAATCTTAAAAAAAATTTTCTTCCTTCTTCTTTAACCAAGAATGGATTAATATTTTTTTTAGGTTCAAATTTAATTAATGATAATTCGATGCTTGGCTTAGGATAAAAAGAGGTGTTTGGTATTTCGAATTTTTTAATAGGTTTCAAGAATGCATTAAATCCTATTGTAATCCTTGAACGCGTTTTATAATTGTTTAGATTAAATATCCTATCAGCAATAGATTTTTCAACAATGAGAACTCCAATAGGAGCATTTTGTTTGAAAAAAAATTTCTCTAAAATTCGACCCGTGATTGTATAAGGAATGTTAGATATTATTTTATCATGTAATGGAGGTTTAATTTTGAGGATATCTTCATTATATAAAAAAATGTTTGCATTTTTTGTAAATTTCTTTTTAAGAAATTGAAAAAGCTTGCTATCAATTTCATATGCATGAACTTCTCGAGAATATTTAGCAAGTTCTTGAGTTAATACGCCTAAACCGGCTCCTATTTCTAAAATAATATCATTGGATGATAGTTCAGCTTCTTGAATTATTCGTTTTAAAACATCGTCATTTACTAAGAAGTTTTGTCCTAATTTTTTATTAGGCGTGATATTTAATTTTTTAAGGAGAGAGATGGTTCCACTTAAATTCATTTCATTCATTCATATTTTTGAGTTTTAGAAAATAAGTAATACTTAATTCCTTCTCGTTGAAGTTCTTTTACAATTCTTTGAGCGATTAATTTTATTGGATTGGCAATGCTGGTTCGCTCTGACAAATCCTTAAAATTCTCAAACTTTTTTCGTTGTCTTTCTTCTAAAATTTCCCACATGTGCTTTTGCCCTATTCCTGGAAGCAGTTTAAGAGCATGCATTCTTGGCGTTATTGAAGTAGAATTATTAAAAAAATCGATGAATTCTTTTTCATAATTAACAATTTCGCTTTCAAGAACGGGCAATAAAAGAGCTTTTGATGTAGTAGTTAAATCATTATAGTCAATTTTTTTAACAACATCAATCAATTTATTTTGTCGAACAAATTCTTCATAAGTAGCTTTTTCTTGAACTTGTAAATCCGAATCTTTATTGATTTTAACCTCATAGAGAACAAAATCAGGAAAAGTTATAACTTGAGCTATTGGTGTTCTTGACCAAGTTGGTTTATCTTCTTCTGGATGACCACGTGGAAGTACATCTAAAATTACTACTTCTCGAAAACCTTTTATGAATTGTCTTTTCTTTCTTGAACCTTTTCCTTTGTAACCTCGTCTTTGAGATTTTCTCTTGTAGATGTCCCGTCTTCTTTCCATAAACACCAATTTTTAAATTAATTTTTATCAAAATATTCATTTTGCAATTATATTTTTTTAATATACCCCTTATTTAAAATGCGTTCTCATTAGATTTAAAACAACATGAATTTATAAAGTCTTCGTTAGATGATTTATAAAAAGGGATTATTTTGAAGAATTTTATCAAGATGTTTTTAATTCTTCGATTTGGTATAAAAGTTCTTGCAATTCATCATCTGTCATTGTTTTTCCAATGACACTCTTATCCAGAATTGACCTTAATTCCGGTATTGTTATTGGATTTATATTTACTATGTCTGTAGCATACAATTCCTCAATCCCATATTTTTCGATTAAGAATTTTTGAATTTTTATGGCATCTTTATCGCTCATCTTAGAAAATTTATTCACATAATTATAGGTTATCTCCTGAAAATGGGAAAGTCCTTCCTCCGGATCGATCTCTTCCATTTTTTCTTTAACTTGTTCCATTATCTTTTTAACTTCAGGAATAGAAACAATTCTTTCACTTATTTTTCTACCAGACATAATAATCAACCGCTAAAAATTAATTTTGAACTTGATTCATGGAACTGTAATTCAATCTTATATGTTCTCGTCCTAATATCAACTTTTTTTTTGATTTTCCTAATTTCACTTCAACTTCATAACAACGCCCTCGTTCTCCAACAATCGTTCCAACAAGTCCGTGGTATCTTCTATGTGGCATACCTCTCTTATGTTGGGAGGGATCAGTAATAATATCGACTTTATCTCCTATTTTATAATCAATCAGATATTTTTCAACGGATCCTAGTCCTCTCTTCCGGACATTTTTTCTGTGTCTTCGTCTACACTTACTCCTGTATCCTTTATGGAGAGTAATTTTAATCACCTTGAGAATTTATAATAGTAATAATTGATAAAAATTACTTGTTTTCCTTGAATTAATTTAGTAAGAATATGTATGATTGTTTATTTAGTTTATGATTTAACTTATTTTAAACTTTATAATCTATTTCAATAACATCCAAATATTTACAAATTAATGGCATCTTAAATATTTCAGAAAAAGAGGGACTAGTCCTACCTTTATCACCATTAATTAATTCTTTAATGTATGTCCCTCCTTGTGTTTGAATAATAAATTCAAAAAGATTAGGTTTTAAGTATTTACCTTTTATTTCATATATTGTTTTTTCACGGATTTTATCAGCTCTTCGATGAGAAACCCTTGTAGGTGTCCTCTGCCGAATTTTTTTACCTACTAGCTCATCAATTAATATTTTTAATAGATTTGAAAATTGTTCCTTGGTCAACTTGTTTTCCGATTGTACGATGGCCTGATAAGTTTTTTTAGTGGTTTCAGCACGCTCTTTTAATGATATAACTTCTTTTTTATTACTAAACCTTAATCCATGAATTTGTATCTTTTTCTTTAATTTTTTATTTACTTTCTTTTCTATTTGCTTCAAATCTATTTTTCTTACTTTAGGATTTTTTAATTCTAAGATAAAAGGTCTGCCATTTCCAAGCATTCTAACATCCATATCTTCTCTCCCAGCGCCGTGAAACTTTGAACCACTTGCCTTGGCTTGATTAATAAATTCTGAAGATATTAGTTCTTCTATGCTAGTCTTGTATTGTTTTCCCGTATAATCACATTCAGAGCAACCTTCTCCCCTGCATTTATTACACAACCAATGGGTTTGGGGAATACCCTTAATAAACTTGTTGTACCGCCCATATATGAAAATCGATTTGATCAAGACCTCAACATTAAAAGAATCCCAATTAAGGTGAAAAATTATCGTGATGTCCGGATTTTGGAACATTGTAGGTTTTTTAAAAATTTGGGATAACCTTTTCCCAATTTCTCTATTAAAATGTCCTTTGAAAGATTCAGAACCCGAAATGTTAAATTTTGATTTGAAAGTGTCTTCGTTATCAACAATTTGGCCATCTAAGGTAGTTCCTACTAAAAAGTTATCAAATTCTATATCTTTCACTTTATTGATGACAGCTTCTAAGTATTTATTTAAATCTAAAAATATCCCATGACATAAATGGCATTCATTAGAATTAACGGGCATTTTCACTGAAAAGCCTTCTTTCTCTAAAACTTTTTGTGCTGGAATATAACCTGCATTTTCTGCTAAAATTTTTAAATTTTCAACAATTTCTGGATTTTTTTCTTTATTGAGAAGTAATTTCTCATGCAATTGCATTGTTAAAGATAACAATAAAGCTTTTCCCCGTTCAAGATTAGTAGTATTAGTAGCTAGTAGAGAAAACATTCGACCTAAACAATGAATGCAAAGAAAATACTCATTGTAAATTTTCAAAATCGTATCGAAAATGCTCATGTTCAGTTAGCATAAATTAAGCGTTGTTTATGTTTTTAATGGTTTTCGATTATTTAAGGCATCATTGAAAAGATTTTAAAATGACAATTTATTTTTCTATTTAATTTTTAAATTAATGACCAAGTATTACCTAACAATCTGGTTAATACTTTTCTCTTTTAAAAACAGAGTGGTTAATTTTATGACAGAAAAGAAGATTGGATATGTAAAATGGTTCAATGATAAAAAAGGGTACGGTTTCATCACCACTAATGATTCTGAAGACATATTCGTGCATTTTAGCAACATTGATATGCCTGGATTTAAAAAATTAGACATTGGCGATAAGGTAGAATTTGAAATGGAGGAATCTAAGAACGGTAAAGGATCAGAAGCTTTACATGTTAAAATATTAATCAAGGATAGAAGGTATAAAACTCATAGAAATTATTTCCATAAATAATTATTTAGAGATCTGTTATGTGTCGTTATATAGAAATGAAGTCAACAAAAATGTTGTAGCTCTTTTTTTCAAAAAATAAAAAAAAAAATTAATTTTCTTCTTTTATCCCCTTTTTTTCCCATTCAAAATCTAAAACTACATATTTTTTAGTGAATAACAATGAAACAATGAGGATAACTGAAGCAATCGGACCCCAGATTACCAGCCCAAGTGAGAATGTAACCGTTCCAACCATAACATCTGGCAATGAAGTAATTGCTCCTAATAAAAAGATGCCAATCGCCTGAAAAATGTTTAAAACTATACTTGGAAAGCCAACATAAACTCCCGCTTTTAATTCGCCAGTTTGTTTTTCATAATCCTCAGCTATATCTGCATACATTATATATGGAAATAAGTACCACCCACCTAATATCCCAGCTATCCCTAATATAAAGATTATTCCAAAAATCAAACTTGGAATGATTGTTGTTAATCCCAGTAATGAGATTGGGAGAAAGAAAATACCAAAGTAAAAGATGTAAATCAATGTTTCCTTTTTACCAATCTTTTCAATTTGTTTTCTCCAAATGTAGAGAAAAATGAATATTCCAAGTAATAGGAATAAGGATACAAGGATATAATCGAATCCTGATAAATTTAAAACTTCTTCGGTAAATGTTAACATTACAGAACTGGTCATTGACCAAGCAAAACCTGAAATTCCTTGCATCAATACTATATTCATAAACTTTTTGTTTTTAACAGTTGATTTTAAGTTATCGATTAATGTTGATTTGATTTCATAATAAGGCTCAGTAGGCATTATGAATACAATTAGTATGAATAAAACTGATGAAATCGCTCCAAATATTACTACTATCGTTAAAAATGTAGATGGAATCGCGCTTGGGTTAGCTTCTATCTCGTCAAAGGCGTCAGTAAAAATTAATAATGTTGTAAGAGCCATAATTCCGTTTCCAATAAAATTAAAAGTGTTTTGCATTTGTGAAACTTTTGGTCTTTCATAAACAGGGAATTCTTCTGCCATCCAAGCTTGATATGGCGTTGTTACCGCATAACTAAATCTAAAAATAATGTCCCAAATTAATAGCCAAAAAAACAATGCATTTTTATCGTTCATATCTGGTAAAATTAAACCAGGTAATAATAGAAATATGAAAGAAAGGCCAAGTAATGGCCCAAACACGATAATATATGGTTTTCTTCTTCCAATTTTGGTATATTTTGCATCACTAACCCACCCTAATAAAAATTGTCCTAATGCTATGCTCAAATAGCCCATAGCCAATGCAAATCCTACAAGAAAAGAATCTACTCCATAAGCAGTATAATAAAGAGTAAATAATGCGAAGCCTTCAACTCCTAAAACTATAGATGTGCCAAATCTCGGTAAACCAAATGTAAATCTCTTTCCAAAGCTTGTTTGAGTTCTTTCTATTCCACTATTTTCGCTCAATTATAAACACCTAATAATTTTTTTTAATTTTTAGATTAATATTAGTTAAATTTTAGAGAGAATTTTATTTAAACTTTTATTTGAAAATAATCAGAAATAAAATTGACAAATTTGAAGCGTTAAATAAAGAAATAAAGTAGCAATCTATTTTCTTCTTTATAATTAAGGAATACTATTCATTTATGAAAATTATTCCTCTTCGTCCCATCCTAATTCTTTTAAAACTTGTTCAAAAGTTTCAGATTCTTGGTCTAAAACAAATTCAGTTTCATATTCTGAAGCTGTTCCTATAAAATCAACATCAAAATCTGGAGGAATTAATTCATCTAAAGGAGGTAATTCTTCAGTAGGCTTAACTTCTTCTACAATCTCAGGCTCTTGAACGCTTTCATCTTCTTCAATCTCCATTGGTGTGTAATCACTTAATGGAACAGGTGGTATCTCATCATCATACACTTTAAAGCTTGGGGAAATTTCTTGTTTTTCAGCATATTGTGGAGCTACTGCCTGTGATTCAATAGTGCTGGCTTTTACCGATTCTTTTACAGTCTCAGGTATGGAAACGATTCTATTTTCGGTATCTGCTTCAAGTTTCTCAAACTCAACGCCTTCTTTCTCCCAGTCATCAAGAAAGCCAAGTAGATCGTCCAGAGCAGCCTTATCTTGTTCCACTGAAGGTTTTATTATTGCTTTTTCCTCTTCAATTTCATATTCCTTTCTAAACTTCGCTCTTTCGGATTCTTCTAAAGACAAGGCCATTTCAGTAATTTCTGTTCCCGTAATAAGCAAATTTAATTTTCTTGCTAATTCTCGAAGATAACCTAAGTAGTAGCCTATTCTAAAAATATTTTTCAATCCTCCAAAAACTATGTAGTCATCGTTAATTGCTTGCAAGATGCAATAACCCGAACTATTATGAAGAATTATCTCCGTTAAAGCACCATGGGCAGTTGCTTCACTTAATCTTAGCCCCAGGTCTATTAAAGCCGTGCTTGAAGCCGATGTTGCATCTGCATCGATTTCTGATGAGGTCGAGGAGGCTACTTTCATCCCTACTCTTGATAAAACTGCAAGATTGTCCAAATCTGTCTTTTTCTCCTCATTTTGGAGAACTTCCATAATTTTTGCTCTAATTTCTGGTGCTATGGACGACATGTACTTGTCACATAATTTTTAAATTTAAATTAAATTCAAGTTAATTTTCTCTATATTAATCAAATCAAATTAATACTAATATACTTTTTCATAAATTCTTGATAAATTTCATTAAAGTCATTTGAGTTGGTGGTTGCTTGTCAATTTTTTTAAAAGAATACCCCGTTAAACTTGATATCATCTCTTCCACGAGAAGTAATGCTTCTTCCTGATTTAAATCCTCTGTATTTATCACATGTACTCGATTATTCTCGTCTTTTGAGATTAACAATTTATCATAATAATACAGAACCCTTTGCAAATAATCTTTTCTATCTTCGTTCCATTCTTTTCTTATTTTCTCGAGAGAACCTCTCTGAATGATTCTTTTCATGATTGTTTCTGGAGTTGCCGTGAGATATATAATATAATCTTCTCTCCAGTCTACAGAATAATACATGTCTGAAATTAACTTATAATCCTTTTCTCTTAAGAATAAGCTTTTAGAATAAACAAGTACGCAAAAAGGAGTTCTATCTAAAATAATTATTCTACCATTGTAATTTTTATCAAAATTGATAATATTTTTATTTCTCTGTATGAATTGTTGAAGAAAATGGATTTCACTGCGAAAACTTGTTTGCTTATCTTTTGAACCAAAAGGAAATGGAGGATTTTTCACGTATCTTTCCGGAAAAAACTTGAATTTATTATTATTCTTTAATTTTTTTTTCAACATGTTAAAAATTGTGGTTTTGCCAACACCATGGGCTCCTGCAATAGAGATTACTATATTTGCCTTGCTTCCCTTATTTCTATAAGTTTTCTTTGCCAATCTTTTTTACTCCAAAGAATGTAATTTGATGTTAATAGATTTCAAAAAATATCACTATAATAACATTGGGAGTTATTTGAATTTCCTTATTATTAAATTTTACATATCAAGGGAATAAGGATTGGAAAATAGATTAAACCGGGATATTTATATTAAAATATATGATTAATATTATAATGATGTTGTAGATTATAGTGGCAACTATAGTATTGTAGATATTATTATTTATTTCGTATAAAACTCCTAAGACCAAGAAGTAAAGAAAATTTGCAAGAAAAAAATAAATTCCAATTGGTAATGAGAATAATAGATATAAAGTAGAATATGTTAGAGCAACAAGAATTATCACATATATCCTTCCTGTAATAGAACCTTCAAAATAAGATTTTAAGGTATTGTGGAAGACTCCTCTAAATACAATTTCAGTAGAAAAGGCACTGAGCGATACCAAAGAAGATAATAAAATTATCCAGATAACATCAGAATTCTGAATTACTTGATTTTGTTCGGTTATATATTTTTGAACATCATAAATTTTAATACCGGAATTGTACATCCAATCTATAAAAATGCTTGAAAATATGTTTATAAACACCAATGAAGCAGCTCCAATAACTCCAATAATGAAGGCATAAAGTATCTTTCGATTTTCGCTATAAAAACCTAGCTTTTTAAAGGCATGTCTTTTTGTATAAATATACCACAATGGATAAACGCCAAAAATTATTTCAGGTATTTGACTTAGTAGAATTGTTGTTATATTGAGTGGTATGGTGCCATAAGTCGGTGTTTGAAGGGCAAAAAGCATTATAATTAACAATTTGATAAAGATGTAAGCCATTATTGAATTTCCAAAAATACTTAATCCTTCTCTAATGTTCCAGACATCTCTTTTTAGTGTTAATTTTTGTTCTGGAACGAATTTTTTCGTAGTGAAAATGATACCGCCCTTACTTTCTTTTTCTTTCGCTTCTTGTTTGAATTCTTTTGGCCCTTTCTCTAAAATAGCATTACAAATGGGACATTGTTCCAATATAGGTGAACTTATGATGGACCCACAATTACTACATCTTTTTTCATAAGTCTTTCTTGCACTAATTGGTGCATATGTTTGGCTCCTCGTTTCTTGTTGTTCCTTGCTTTTTGGTTTTGGTATTACGATGAGCTTGCCACAATTGGGACAATAAATTTTTGATGGGTCAACTTCAGCTCCGCAATAAATGCAATACTTAACTTTTTTTTTAGAATTTTTTTCTTCGCTCATGATCGTGGAATATATGATAATATTTATTTTAAAATGTAAAAAAATCTAAAGGTCACGATAATTAACGATTTTAATAAAATATGTAAAGCAAAAGTTATATAATTTTTTATTTAATCTAAAAACAGAATTGCATCTATTTTTTACCCACTCAAAAAATTTCTGTCATTTTTTTTTAGCTCTATTGATTGATCAAAAGATTTTTTTCCATTTCTGAGATTTCCATCATTAGAAGACCATGATAGTAAAGTATTGAATCATAATATCCTTCACCTTCCATTGATTTTGAATTGATCAATGCTAATTGGGCATTCAATGCTGCTTTTAACATCAGAATCACGCCTTTATAAATGAGGTTGGGACTCCAACAGTGCCTTTCTGGGTTAGCCCACCATAAGGGACAAGAATGAAGACTTTTATCATAAAACCATCGTGCTGTATTGCAATAATTCTCAATGTTCCAATTTGTACTTTTATCAAGTTTATCGGTTAATGAAATTAAGTTATGCAAGCTTCTCATCATTTTCCAATAATATTTATGGATGCGGTTTTTAGGATTGTTCCACAATGGAAAAGGAATATGATTTTTTAGGTCACTTGGCATTGTGCTCCAGCTAGATTCTTTAGGAACTATTTTCTTATTACTAAATGGAAAAAAGTATTCGAGCTCAGAAATAAAAATTATTTCTATATCATTTTCCTTCTGAATGAGTTCTATTACTTTTTTTAAAAAACTCTTGTGGTAATTTTTTATATGAAAACCAAATGTTTCTCCATCTAATGCCGTGATTATGAATCGATCATTATCTTTTGTTTCATTAAGATACATTGTTTTAATCGTCTTGACGAATTCTTTAGCTGTAATATGCTTGAAAGCAATTTTATTGCTCAAGATGTCATCTCTAAAGTAAAGCGTAATTCCTTCAGGGGATTTGTAGAGTTTATCGTATGGCCACTCAATTGGGCAAGCAATTCCACTTGAAATTATCCATTTATAATTAAATTCTTTCACTATTTTTATTACATTAGAATTAATGGCTAATTCCGGAGGAAAAAAACCTTTTTTTTCCCATCTTCCATATACTTTAGAATTTATTTCTTCATTTAATCGAATTTGTCTCCTTACTTCTTTTTCAGGAATTAAAGGAAGAATAGGATGGTACATACCGGTTCCTAAAATCTCAATCTTGTTTTCGGACAATAAATCTTTTAATAATTCTATTGTTTTTGGAAAATGTTCCACTAAACTTTCTGTAAGAACTCCATTAATGTTTAAACTGAATTTACCAATTTCAAGTTGTTTTAGCATTTTTAAGAATGGATCGTAACATTCATCATTAATTTTCTTAAGCACGGACATTTCTTGAGTTGGAGGTTGATAAAAATGCAATAATGGAGCCCAATATAGCGTCATTTGATTAATCACCAAGTTAAGAAGTTAAAATATTGAAAAAATTTGTATAACTACGTTAAAAAAATTCAAATCTTATTTATTTAAGATCATTATATTTTAGAATTTTTAAGATTCTTTCTCTTTCCAAACAAGAAGAATGTTTTCCACCAGGTTCTTCAAAACCCCAATAACAGCTCCAAGTTAATTCTAAAAGAATTTTTAATTTTAATACTTACTTAATAGCATTAAACTTTTTCATTTTCCTTAAAGGAAATATCATTTTAACTTTTTGTTTATCAAATTTAGGATTTAATAATTTTATTAATTAAAATGCTAGCAAAATTTATTTATAAAAAGATTAAAAAGGTTTATAAAGACAAGAAAGTTATGGTTAAGGTTCAGGAAAATAAAGATAACATTACTATTTTTGAAAATTAAATCTAATTAATGTATTTTTAAGTTTATTCATTTTTCAATTATTTTTTCTTTTATGACAGTTCCGAAATGAGTTGCTCCTGGACCCAAATGAACTAATATTTTATCACCAACTTGTAGATTCATTACAGATACAGCTTCTTCTTTTTCATTTATTAATCTTATTGTTTCGGCATTTTGACAAACACAACTGAACTTTATTGGATTTCCATCCTTGATAGCTTTTAATTCAAATCTAATCATTGGACGAGTTTCAATTTTAACTCTTCCAATAGTAACGATTCTAGCCCTTCCCTTTGTATTAACTATAAAAACATCATCTCCTCCAGATAACTCGCTTAAATAACGTGTTTGATATTTTTCAGTTTCAGATGGAACTAAAATGTAAGAAGAAACATCACCAGCATTAACCCTGAATGGTCTTGAGGCTACGAATTTAGTTTCAAATACTTCTGCATGGACAAGAACAAATCCTTTAGCCGTGCTCCCGATTAGCATGCCTTCTCCTTCATTTAGCAAGGAAGTGGTATCCACGCAAACTCTTTCTCCCTCCTTAATTTGTTGGATTTTAACGATTTCTGCTAAAGTTAATTGAAAATTCTGAGTAAATTGAATTAAAGATTTTAATTTAGCAATATCTGATAAATTCTTAGGTTCAATTAGTATTCCATCTACACCAAGCTCTAAAACATTTAAAAGAAGTTCTGCTTGCTCAACATTTTCTACTTCTGCTATTAATTTCGTATTTTTTGAACTTAATTTAGCTATGAGATTTTCAAATGGAATGACGACCCAATCTTTAGCAGTGGCAATAATGAAATCAATTGGAAAGGAATTTACTAAATTAATGATTTTTTCTTCATCTTTCTTGGATTCAATCTCCACCTTAATGCCTATTTTCTTTTTTAGTCCATTTATTTCAGTAATTTTTGCTTTCAGTTGGCTTGGATCATCCAATATTAAACAATTAGCTGGAATTTCATCATCAAAAGCATAAATTTCAGCATCTTGAACACATTCAAAAGCAAAGCGTGTATCTCTTGAAATTAAGAAGTTCTTAAAACCTTTATTAAGAGAATCATCTAATAATTGTCCAAAATTGCTTGTATTTCTTTCGAATCTTAAGATTATTTTTTTCATTTTAATCTCATTCTTTTTGCTTACAGAATAAAATAAACATTAAATTTAATTGATGATATTTCTTTTATTTAAATTGTATTAAATTTAAAAGTCAGAAAAATCATATAATTTATAAAAGAAAGATAATTAATATAAACTTCCAAAAAGGAGTGGACTTGCTTTGGGTTTAAAGAAAAAGTTTTTTCCAAGAAAAGGTCAGGAGAAAGAAGAAACAATAGCTAAAGTAAAATCTCAAATTAGGAAGTATGCTTTAGTTAATAAAACCTATACAAAAAGAGCTGAGATTGCCCGCCAGAATGCTAAGATTGCATTAAAAAGAGGAGAAAGGGAGAGAGCAAAAAATTTCCTAATATTATACAAGCAATATGAAGCAAAAATAAATAGAGTTAATAACATGCGGGCAAGATTAGAAAGACAAATTGAAGCAATCGAAGAAGGACACATGATTGCTTCTACTGGCGCAATAATGGAAGATATAAGAGATGAATTGAAAACAATTGCTACTAAAGCAGCTCCTACCAAGATTGCAGAAATTGCTGAAGAATCTGATGAATATGTTAGCGAAATTGAAGAGTCTGCAGAAATTATTGCAGGTGATCCCGAAATAGATCTAGCTATCGATGTGACTGAAGAGCTTAACAAGCTTGAGACTGATATCTTATTAGAACAGGGTGGCGAAATGCCTAATGTCCCAAGCGATGAATTACAATATATCTCTGAATATGATACTGAAGAAGGTAAAGAAGAGCTCACCGATGAAGAGCTTACTGCTGACAAATTGGAAGATGAAATTAAAAAATTGAAGAAAGAATTAGAAGGAGGATAATCTTAATACTTTCTTGCTTTCATATTACCATAAAGAAATTATCTTAAAGAATAGTGTAAATCTTTATCTCATGGGTAGATTCCTATTTTTTTAAGCTTGCTTTTGATCATGTAAAGTATCGTTTCTTATCTAGTTCTCTATAAGCATTTCTAATAGATTCATTTTCTTTAATTTCTTTATTAATTTCTTCCATTTTTTTCTCAATAACATAAATCTTTTTCATTAAGTTCTGGTATCTTCTAAAATAGTCCACATCTGAAATTACTCCTTGATCAAATTTCTCATTCAAAGTTTTCAAGGTACTTTCTAAAACATAATGCTCTTCTTCTAAATTAGCAAGTTTTTGTAATTTTTGTTTAGTTTTCAAGGATAGATTATCATTGAAAAAATCATCTTTATTATTAAAATTATCATCCACGATATCGGTTAAGTGAATTTTAGAATAATCGGGATTGATTTGAAAACCATTTCTTGGGGGCATTCGTGAGGCTGGTGGCCTTCTATTAATTTTATTTGGGTTATATGAGTATAAATAATTTTCTCTCCCATATTCAAGATTATCAAATGATTGTGGATACCCATCATCTTCATATCTTATAGAATCTGAACTTGATTTCCTTCTCCCAAGATAAAAACCTGGATTTCTTAAATAAGGAGGATGTCCGGGAGCAAAATCCATAAACCTTTGATAATATGGATCTAAATCAATAAAAGGGCCAATATATCCACGAGGATTCTTTCTACCTCTAAATCTTTCGCTTGAATAGCCTGACAGGCCCACATATGGGACGGAATCATCACGCCGAGATACATGATAGCTTCCTGGATCTGCTGCTCGCTCATAATTTTCAGGATATGGAGGATTACTGTGAATCATTCCTACCGGGTGATTTGATTCGTTTAAAGGATCTCTGCCATAATTTGGATAAAAATATCTTACTTGATGAATAGGATGGCTCATTGTTGTTCTTTCATGAAAATCGCTTTTTTTATCCGCTTTATACGTACTATATTGACATCTCATGCTAAAGAATGAATTTATTCCTTCTTCTATGTATGTTATTAAGTCACTTATTTCAAGTTCAATATTGTTTAACTTTTTAGCAACTTCCTCATCATAAGGGAAGGAATTCTCAAAATTTCTTGCCAATATTATGTAATCCATTACTTTTGAGATCGTATTTGGAGGTAGTGTAAATTCATATCGCCCATATTCGAACTCTATATATAACTTCTTGAAAATTTTACCTACAATTTTAATTCTTGTTAAATCCTTGACAGGTGCCTTAAAAATTACTTCTTTCTTTTTTTTGAAATGTCCAAATTCATGTATGAAGGATAAATCATAATTAGTTATGAACAATATCCCCTTGTTTTTTTTGTATTTATCATGCGTGTTAAGCCCATTTGATAATTTAGCGCGAATTGCATATATTGGTTTTTCATCATCAGCTAAATTAAGGTATTTTCTAAAAGAACTGAAATAGATTTTTAGTTTATCTATGAAATCTAGATTTTTTTGTAATTCATTGAGACTGGTAGTGATTGCCTTGATATTATTAGTAATTGTTTCTTTTATCGAATTAAAGTTAATTGAAAGATTTTCCAGAATGTCGGATAAAATGCTAATATTTCCATTTGGTTGCGAGTAGATATTGAAGAAATAATCCCTATTTCGAGAAATGTTTACGAAAAATAATTTTATTTTTTCTTGTAAATTTTGTTTCGTGTAAATGAATAATTTGAAAAGTGCTAATAGTTCTGATTCCATTTGAGGAAAATGATAACATTTTATAGGAGGATTTCTTGCATTTAATACTTTCTGCCTGTAATAATACAAATTATTAACGATTTCATTTAATGGTTCAACCAAATCGCGAGTATTTTTTATTAAATTGAGGAACTGCTTTTCTAAATTTTCTTTTTTTTCATATATGTTTATAATTGAAGTTGAACCACATTTTGGACAAGATTTTATGAGTTGAGTCGATTGAAAAATATCTTCACTTCCACAATCCTTACATATTTTCTTATTTCCAGAATCCGAAAATTCAATGTTAATTGAATCGCATTTTTGGCACCTGAAGCTTTCCATTTTTTTTTCCTTCAAACAGTCAGAACAACAACTAGATCCACAATTCTCACAATAATAAGCTAACTTTACATTCCTATGGCAAAAACGACACATTTGATGTAGTTGTTCTGACATATTTGTAAATCAATAAATAGATTTTAATTCAAAAATTCAAAAGCCTTATCAATGATTTAGAGGAATTTTCAAAATTTCAATAGATATGTTATTTGAATATTACGGTAAAAATAGATGAATTTGATTGTATCATATATTCAAGATGAGCATTAAATTTGTCTTAAAAACAGTAAATGTAAATTTCTATATAATTTCATAAAAAACCTTGTTAAGATATAAGCCTTTTTTAACGAGTTCTCTTTTAGATTTTCAGATATTCTTCAATTCTTGTATCTTTTAAATGCTCCATGATTTTATCTCGATGTGCCATTATGAATCTACACGATTTATCACCCTTAGATTCACAAGAAATTTCTCTTGCTACTAGGGGTAAATCTAAAGCTTCACTACACCACCCACAAGAATATCCCGCGTTAATGTAGCATGTCTTTTTATTTGCTGACTTATTCACTTCAAAACTATTTGGATGGTCATAAATGAGAAGATAATCTTCAGATCTTACCAGTTTAGAACCTGGCAATATTTTTACATAAGCCCAACCTGCAAAATTAAAATATATTGGTCCTGCAGATAATTTATCAAAAGGATCAGTTAATCTATAAGTCTTAGCAATTTTTTTACAATCAGCAGACCCTAAAGCTTTTCCCATATTGTATAACACTATGGATGCCCCACTCTCACCTAACATTTTCTCAAGGCTATCTCTTAATTGATACGTTAACGCATTTGCATTAATGTACATGTATCTTTCTCCATAGATTGTATTTGTTCCTTTTTTTATATCATGAACCAAATTTGAAAAGAAATCAATAATGTTAGGTTCTTGTTTTTTAAAAAGCTTAAACATTGATGAGGGCACATCTACACTTTCTATTTTATTTTCAGATGACATGTTTCTTTCTTTTCTATTTGTGTAATTAAAATTGATGATCTAAAATTGCTTTCCAATACTATTTTAGAAATTCTTATAAGAATTGAACCTTTCAACCATCGTGCAATAAAAAATTCATTATTTTAATTTTTTCAATTAAATCCTCATTCATGATATTAAATTCCGGAAATATCACTAAAATTTATTTTAGTTCTTTTTTGGATATCATTATTGACTACTTATTAGATTTTCTAGTTTTAAAATACTTTTACTAAATTTTAATCACAAATACCTAAAAAAACACAAAAAATTTTAATATTAAAAACTTAAGTTTTTTCATATTGTTGTTTTCTAGTAATCTATTGGTTATACATGCAAAAATAATTCTTTTTCTGCTCTAATTTAATGTTAAAATTAGTTTTGTAAGTTTAAAATTAATTTAATTCTTAATAATTAAGCGTTTTTAAATGAAAATCCTAAAAATCTTCAAAGATGAGTTTAAATTTTCTATTATTTTAAAAAATGCCTGTGGATTAGAACAAATTCTAATAAGTAGTCAAAAACTCCACTTGAGAATCATTTAATGAATTTCTCTATTTTATTATTTTAATTTTTGTTCCAATGGCTTGTCCAGGAAGACCGGCTTTTTTAAAATGTGCCCTAACAGCCCCATTATTACCATGAGCTCTCGTTATTTTTCCAATTAATTGCTTTCCTGTCGGACTAGTCCAAACAACAGTTCTTCCAATCAATTTATTAGCTTCTTTTCTAGTTTTAATTGTTGGAAAAACCAAAATGCAATGTTTTGGATGGATAACGTGGCGACTTCTTCTATAACTAACAACGTTTCCTTCCAATCCAAGTATTTCCAATTTATTAATTGACATTGGTTAATTACCTAAAAATTTCTATTAAATTAATATAGCAATTGAGTAGGAAAGTAAAGAAAAAAATAAAAATTTTCGCATTAAATAATGCCTATTAATCGAAAATAAAAAAAGAAAAAGTTTTTGAAAAAATATCATTTATTGCTTAAATATGAGAGTTGCGTTTAATAAAATTAACATTACACCCAAAAATTATAAAGGAATGCCCTTAGCGGGCTATACTAGAAAAAGCACTTGTACTGGAAAATTTGATGATGTTCATGCTCATGGCGTCCTCATTGATGGAAATGATAAATTGGAAGGTAAGAATACTTTATTATTAATTTCCTTAGATTTATTAAAAATTCCAATTTCCATAAGTAAATATATAAGAAATAAAATAATTGAAAGGCATCCCGAGTTAGATTTTAATAATATTATTATACACGCAATTCATACACATGCTGCATTCGATTTAACTGGTGAATTTCATTGGCCAGGAGGACTTTTTAGTGTCATGCGAGGAATCATGTTCGGTGCTAATAGAAATGATGAATACATTGTCTGGATGAGTAACCAAATTGTAAAGATGGTAGATAATTTATTTGTAAGTTTAGAACCATGTGAGTTTAGTTGGACAATTGAAGAGTTTAATCCAGATATCGTGATTAATAGAAGGCATCCTTCATGGCGATCAAAACCAAATTTGGGAATAATCGCATTCAAAAAACCAGATTCAAGAGAGATCATGGGAGTTATTATTAATTATGCTTGCCATCCAACTACTTTATCTTTTAAAAATTTTAAAGTTTCTGCTGATTATCCTGGTCAACTTTTGAAAGAAATTGAAACGAGAACAAACAATAAGATAAAAGCAATATTTTTTAATGGACCATCTGGAGATTTAAACCCAATAACTACTTGTGGGATTGATTATGAAGCATTAGAAGAAGATAAAAATAAGATTTATGATCAATTGGGAACTTATGAAGACACGCAGAGAATAGGTAAAATAATTGCTAATGAAGTTCTTGAATTAGCTAGTAAGATACTTGACAATAAATTCTATGATGAAATCAATCTCGATACGTACGTACGAGAATTTTGGGTTCCATTTAAGGATTATCGTTATTTCTCAAGAACTTGGTTTAACAACAAGTTATTCTTTTGGATTAAAAAATACTTATTAATGAATGTTGGAAAGTATAACATCTCTAGCGCAAATTTTCCAATATTTAACTTGGATAAAAATCTGAGAAAATCTAGGACAAAAACACTAATTCAATTCATTAAAATTACAGCAAATAAAAATGGTAAAAGAAAAGATCTTGGAATCGCATGCGTGCCAGGTGAATTATTTGAAGATATTGGGAAAGCGATACTAGAGCATTCAGTAGTTGGAAAAGAAAATACTTTCATATTTCAAAACTCTCAAGATTGGATAGCATACTTGTTTCCAATGAATGAATACATTGAAGTCGGAGGATATGAACCTTTACCCAGCTTTAGTCCTCTAGCAGGATTAATTATTGAAAACAAGATGATTTCTTTATTTAAAGAAATAAAATCTTGATGCTTATTCATTAACTAAGTTATTTACTTCTGACCAAGCCTTTTGATTTAGTTCAGAAATTTTCTCAGAAAACTCCTTACCATTTGAACTAAAGTCATGCTCGATTGCTTTTTCAGTTATTTCGCGTTCAATATTTCTAATTTTTTTTCTATAATTCATTATAGCATTTTTATTGGAAAATAGTAATTTTCTTACAAATCGAGCATGTTTATTCCATATCCAATCATCCCTCACGTTGTTATAAGGCCCCGGTTCATGCACGTGTTGTTTTTCTACTGGAAATGCATAAGGCTTATACACGCTTAAACAAGGCAATGTAGTACCAGTAAACCAATGTAAGTGTTTTTTTTCCTTTTTATCAAGCATTGAAACTTGAGAACCCGTGGATTCAAAACCACCATGCATGCATA
>Ga0190334_1000467_pt1 | contig 20356 bp, 19 predicted proteins | sample 48720478_MG_FD_161270 | JGI IMG/M metagenome (GOLD analysis project Ga0190334, IMG submission 161270) | Hydrothermal vent sediment bacterial communities from Southern Trench, Guaymas Basin, Mexico - 4872-04-7-8_MG | ecosystem: Environmental > Aquatic > Marine > Hydrothermal vents > Sediment ...
AGGAATGTGGCTTTCGGTCAATTATAAAATAAAATCTAAGCGAAACTTAGTGATATGGGTAATTTTTTTAACATGGTTGTTATCAATGGCACTTAAAAGATTTTTCAACCTTTCCTTCGAATGGATTGAAGGAGATTATTATTTTTTAATATTTTCTTACTCTGGAGTAATCGTGATGTTTATAATGACAATTTTTCCTAAGAAATTGCCAAATTGGTTTAAAAAAGCTATTGTTTTGCTAAGTAATTCTACATATCACATTTTATTATTCCAAATTTTCTATTTCTCAATCATTTATCATTTCTTCTTAAATATCTTTTATATATTTGATTTTGACCCCTTAAATTACGCCTGGTATTTTCCCGTTAATTTAATTATTGCTCTTTCTGGTGGAATAATGTTATATAAGTTAAGCTACAAGTGGAAGAAATTCGTTGCTAATAACCAAATTAATCTTGTTAAAATAATTCGAAAGATCGGTTTAATTGTTGCTTTTATTTTTATGTTCTTATGGATATTTCTACAAATAATGTTTTTTTTAGTCTATCCTGTTCCGGGAGTAGATTCCTTCCTTGATCGATTAATTTTATTCATCTTATCCGGATTTCAATTTTAAACTCAAATTTTTTTTAAATATTAAGAAATAAAGATTAAAAGTTCAATTTTTAATATAATTCATTTTAAAATAAGAAAAAAAAGAAATTAAATGAAATAATTTACAGGAATGTAAATTAATATTGATAATATAGCTGCTGCAGGGAATGTTAATAACCAGATTAGAACTATTTTCCACATTCCTTTTTTTATTGGTGCTCTCCTCGCTTTTGATAAACCAACTAAAGAAGCTACAAGCATGTGAGAACCACTTAAAGGAATTCCTAAAATTGTTCCAAAAAATAAGATTATTGTTGTTGGAATTTCGCTCGCAAATGCCGTGCTCGGATGTAATTCTGTAATTGTACCTACATTTTTAATAACATTTCTACCTAAAATTACAATTCCACTAGCTAAACTAAATCCTACAATGATTAACATTAAATTCAAATCAATATTAACTCCTGCAAGAATACCCACTGCGTTAGAACAATCATTTCCAGCTCTAGAAAACGCAGTCCAACAAATAGTTATTATTAATATTATTGCAAAATATTTTTCAGTTTTTTCAAAGCTTCTAAATCCAGATAATTTATTTATGATTAGTTTATGAATGAGCTTATAAGTAAAAAATGTAGCGATGTAACCAATTATGGGAGATAAAAGCCACCATAAACTCATGTTCAATATATTTAACCAATTCACCTTTAATTCAAACAAAAAGCCAATTCCAATTATAGAACCTATTGTTGCGTGTGTGGTGCTTATTGGTAAGCCAAGAGCAGAAGAAATTATTAACCAAATCGAAGTAGATATCAATATAGTCATTACAATTGGATCAGTTATTTCCATTAATAACAATCCTTTTCCTACAGTTTCGCTAACTGCTCTTCCTAAAAAAAATGTCCCAGTAATAGCAAAAATACTGGCTAAAATTAGTATTTCTTTAATATTCAATTGTTTTGAGCCATATAAAGTTGCCATCGTTTCATCATTAGCGCCAATCCCAAAGCTTATTATTATAGAAATTATGATAAAGATTAGAATGATGCCTGAATATATCATTTTGATGCATACCTCAAATAATTTATCTACTTGGATATTTAATTATCAAACCCCTCAAAAAATCAGAAGTGTCTTCCGCCCAAAAAGCAACATCATAGAGGTATGTTATCAATTTTGTAGTTAAATACTTTTTGAAAGGATCATCAGTTTCTTTAAAGATAATTTCGAGTAGTTCAAACTTATAACGACGTGCTGTCCTCCTGTTTGCTTCAACTTCAAATGTCTTTTTATAAGCTTCTTCGAAATTATCTTCAATTAAAATGGCACAATCTATTAGGGTTTTAACTGTTTCCTTACAAGCTTCATTGAACTCAATAAATTTATTCTTAATGCTCTTATATGGTTCATATGGATAAACTTTCAAGAATCTTGCAAAAAATTCATATTTATCATTAATTTGGTCTAGTCGATTTATGATTTGATATCTATCCTCAATTAGGAATGGCAATGCCCGCTTGTTCTTAAAGAGTACTTGTATGTACTTTTCTTTCAACCTATCACATTTTTGTTCTAATTTAATAACCTCATCCAATTTTTCTCGATACAACTTCTCCTTAATGAACTGATCTATCACTTCATGAATTATTTTATTTGAATTGATAGTCTCTTGAATAAATTCATTATTAATCTCGTGCAGTTCATCTTTTTTTTCCTTGAATAATTTCAAATATTTTACACCCAAAAATCAGATATTATTTATATTAAAAATAATCCTTTTCTTAGAATAAATACTTTATTAACTAAAAGTTCTAAAAGTTTCTGTCCCAAATATTTTAAGGTTAGTGATACACATGCCATTTATCGAAATAAAATATAAAGATCTAATATTTGATAAAAAAGTTCAAACCATGTGCGTGTCTGATAAATTTAAATGTCCAAATTATGGGCATTCATGGGCTTGTCCCCCTGAAGCTCCTTTTATGAGAGATAAACTCCAACATTATGATAAATTTTATTTAATTTATCACGAATTTGATTTAAAGGATCATGTTGATAAAATTAAGCGTGAGAAACCAAATTGGACTGAAGAAAAAATAATAAGTTATTTTTATAGAAAAGAAATAATGAGAGATTTGATGGAAGAAGAAATTTTCAAATTTATAAATAATATTGAAAGCAATAATGATAATGTTTTTATTTTATGGGATGGACATTGTAGATTGTGTGAAAAAGAAGGAAAAAAATGTACTTATGATGAAGGGCAACCTTGCCGTTATCCGGATAAAATTAGATATTCAATGGAAGCTGTGGGGATTAATGTTATCGAAACTGTTAGAAAATTAAGTTTCAAAATTGAATGGCCTCCAAAAAAATATGTTTATCGTTTTGGAGTAGTATGCTTAAAACTATGAAGATTCAATTTTCATTAAGAGGGAATAAAAGTGAAAATCGTGAAAAGAAAATCATCCATGATCATCAGAGAATCTAATCCTGAAGATTTAGAATGGATCCTTGAAGCGATAAAGAAAGAGTGGGGATCAACAATAATAATAACGAGAGGTAAGATTTATGAAATTTCAAAATTACCGTGTTTAATTGCAATTTTTAAGAATAGAAGGAGTGGAATATTAGCTTATAAAATTGATAATAAAGAATGTGAGATAATATCCTTAAATGCCTTAATCCAAGGAAAGGGTATTGGGACATCATTATTGAAAGCTGTTGAGAAAATTGCTAGAGATAGAAAATGTGAAAAACTAGTTGTTATTACTACAAATGATAATATAGATGCTTTAAGGTTTTATCAAACTCGAGGATTTCGAATACGGGCAATTCATGTTAATAAAATAAAAGAATATCAAGAAATAAAACCAGAAATTCCATTAAAAGGTTTTCATGATATTGAAATTCGAGATGAGATTGAATTAGAGAAAAAATTAAGGTAGTCACATCATGAACAAGATAATTTCAGTATTATTAAACCCTTCAATCGATGAAATTATTGAAATTGATAAATTTCATGTTGGTGGCACCTTTTTAGCAAAAAATATTACTACTTTTCCAGTTGGAAAAGCAATTTCTGTAGCAATTGGAATAAGATTATTAATATCTTCAATAGATATCCCAATTAAAGTTATTGCATTGATTGGTAAAGATGAGATTGATACTTATTCCAAGTTTTTGGAGAATTATAAGATAGAACATGAACTTATTGAATTCCTCGACAAAACAAGAAATAATAAGACCATTTTAGATAAAGAATGTAAAACCATAACTCATATTAGAAATAAGGGCCCTTTAATTGAGAAGAAAGCAATAAATCGATTAAAAGATGTTGTAAAAAAGGATCTAAAAGTAGGAACATTTTGCATTCTCTCTGGTTCAATTCCTCCTAATTCAGATTACCGAATTTATCGCGATATTATTTTAAATAATCGAAATTTGGATGTTAAATTCGTTTTAGATTCTAGTGGAAAAAGTTTATTAGAAGGCATCAAAGGAGAACCCCATATTATAAAACCAAATCTACAAGAATTAACTGAAATTTGTCCGGAATTAAGGAAATTTAAAATATTTCGAATCAATTCTAAAAAATCTAAAAGATACATAATAAATAAAGCAAGGTTAATGTTATCATCCCATCTTAATATTATTTTAATAACATTAGGAAAAAATGGAGCTATTTGTATTACAGATGAATTTAATTTATTTGGAAATGTTCAAGTTAGCGATGCTTTTTACACGGTAGGAAGTGGAGATGCATTCTTAGCAGGCTTTATTTCTGATTATTATGAAAATAATAATGTCCTTAAATGTTTTAAAAAAGCTATTGCTTGCGGAGCAGCAAATACTCTCACCATTGGTCCAGGATTTTTTAAACGAGAGCATGTAGAAAAATTGATGAAAAAAGTTAAAGTTTCAGAAATAAAAATAAAATGATTTTTTAAAAAAGTTCAAAAGATTTTATCGTCCAAAACAATTGTATCTTCTCTTTGAGGTCCAATGGAAAGCATTGCGATTTGAACGTCTAAATATTCTTCTATGAATTTAATGTAAATTTTCATTTGTTTTGGAAGCGCACTATATCCTTCTGTTGCTATTCTTGACCATTCCTCATGAGTTTTTTCTTCCCAACCTTGGAATTCTTTATAGATTGGCTTGCATTCCATGATTATCTCGTGATGGATAGGCCAATATTTAAGCTTTTCTCCCTTGTATTCATACCCGATGCACACTTTAATGAGATCTATTCCTTGCAAGGCGTCCAAAAGGGTAATGATTATTCGATCTACTCCATTTAAAAGAATTCCATATTTTATGTTAAAAAGATCCAGCCAACCAACTCTTCTTGGTCGCCCTGTGACTGTTCCATATTCTTTTCCTTGTTGTCTTATCTTCTCTGCTCGTTCATCAAACAATTCTGTTGGAAAAAAACCCTCTCCAACTCTAGAAGTATATGCTTTAATGATACCATAAACTTTATTGATTTTTTTTGGAGGTACACCAGAACCTGCACAAATTCCGAGGGCATTTGAGTTCGAACTAGTTCCAAAAGGATACATGCCATGATCTATGCCAAGGAGGTTGCCTTGAGCCCCTTCAAATACGACTTTTTTTCCTTCATCAATCACTTCATTTAAATAACATGCCGTATTTGCAATGTAAGGACTTAATTTCTCTCCATAACCTTTGTATTCTTCATAAATTGATTCAAAGTCTTCATTCCATTCAGGATCGAAGAGATTTATGATTTTCTTTTTTATATTATATAATTTTTCTAGTTTTGGTTTCAAAATTTCTGGACGAGTTAAATCAAAAATCCTTATTCCTAATCTTGCGAATTTATCTGTATAGGCGGGGCCAATCCCACGTTTTGTTGTCCCTGCTTTATATTTTCCCTTGAATTTTTCTTCTAAAGCATCTAAATGTCGGTGAAAAGGAAATATCACGTGAGCAGTACTACTCAATTTTAAATTAACTTTTTTGTTCAGTCTTCTTAAATTTTCAATTTCTTCTAACAATACTTTTGGATCTACTACACATCCGTTCGCTATAACCACTTCCTTTTCTAATACCGCACCAGAAGGAATCAATTTAAACTTATATTTGGTCCCATTTACATTAATGGTATGTCCTGCATTATTTCCTCCATTATAACGAACAACAATGTCAGAATATTGCGCTAGAAAATCTGTGGCTTTTCCTTTCCCTTCATCGCCCCAAGAAAGCCCCATAACTGCAATCGTTTTATAATTTTTACTCATGATTTAATACCGTCTATTTTCCCATTCATGCCATGTATTTAAAAAATGTTCCAAAAGTAATTGTGTTTGAACCTTAATAAAAATTTTGTTTCTATTAACTGAATGTAATAATTTTTATATTCGAATTTCTTTGAGAGTTATGAGAAAAATGCTAGAAAAAATAGTTCTTTTTGATTCTTGCCATAATGAGATGCTTAACATTGATGATCCTGATTATAAGGATTTTAAAGCCCTTTTGCAAAGAATGAACTTGAGAATTAGGAAAAACGATAGTCAAAACATCAATAGAAAGATTCTTCAAAATATTAACATCCTAATAATTGGAAATCCCATAAATAATTATTTTTCAACAATTGAAATAAAAAGCATTTGCGATTTTGTAAGGGCTGGCGGAAACTTATTATTAATTAGTGAATACGGTTCGGACTTGCTCCAAAAAACCAATCTAAATGATCTTACTGGAAAACATTTTGGCATATTTCTTGAAAAAACACTCGTTAAAAAAAGAGAAAAAGATGTTAAGAAATCTTCCAGTATTATCAAGATAAGAAAAGAAATTTCCAAGGAATTTTCTAATGGAATTGTTGAGATCATCATTGGAGGTTCTTGCTCATTATTTTTGACTAAAAATGCAAAACCGATTTTAAAAACAGATGATAATAATGCTTGGTCAGAGACATATAATGCTTCAACGGGTAAATGGATTAGAGAAAAGGAGCAACAACAAATTTTAGCAGCCTGTTCTTCCTATGGGTTAGGGAAAGTTGCTTGTATCGGAGATATTGATATTTTTACGAATGATGAAAGAATTGGAATAAATGCTTTAGACAATAGACAATTTGTTCAAAATTTGATCAATTGGTTTTTAAAGCCAGTCGAAGAACAAGATACAATAAAATTTATCATAAATCAATTAAATGAATTTAAAGCAGAAATGAAAGAAATGAATACTTTATTGAATAATGCATTAGAAAGTTTAGCATCATTAGAAAAAAGGGTTGAAATATTGGAAAAAAGTCCCGCTCTAATTTTAACTTCTCAAAAGAAAAATTCTAAAGAATCAGAACGAGAGATTTCAGATTAAATACTTTTTTTCCTTAATAACATCAAAAGTTTTTAACTCATTTTTTATGGTAAATTGAAATAAAAAGAACTTTAAATTACCATGAATTCCATATCATTATGGCAGAAAAATCTCATGATGAAATCTTTTCAATTTTTAGAGAAATAACTAATTCTTATAACAGAAAAGATCAATATTTTGATATTCTCTATGATGCAACCTCTTCCATGATGATAAGTAAATCATTAACTTCAGAAGATATTTCAGTGAACGCATTAAAATCGGGAATTGTAGCCAGAACTTTTGATGGTCATTGGAGAGAAATTGCTATTGATGATTTCTCTAAAATTAACATGATTACAGAAAAAATCCCTAAAGTGAAAAATAGAGGAGATCTATTAAAAGAATATGAAGGCTGGAAATTAAATAAAGAGATCAAGACAAAAATCGATTTAAAGAATATTCCTATTGAAGAAAAGCTAGAAAAAGTAAGGGAAATTTATGATTTTACCAAGAACTTAGATGATAGAATAATTAATGTTCAAATTCGATACATGGAAATTAATTTGGAACGCATTTTTTTTAATAATGAAGGATGTGAATTAAGGCAAGTTATTCCAAGAGTTAGAATTTTTATTGTACCTATTGCTAAAGAAGGCGCAGTGGTTGATTATGATTATTATTCTAAATCTGGAGAAATGGGATTTGAAATATTTGATGAGATAACTACAGATAAGTTAGAAGAAGTAGTTCAAAAATCTTTAGAAATGCTTAAAGCCAAATCACCGCCTTCAGGAAAATACCCCATTATTTTGGACCCATCAATGAGCGGATTAATTGCACATGAAAGTTTTGGGCATGGATTAGAAGCGGATCAAGTTTTACGGGATAGAAGCTATTTGAAAAATTATCTAAATAAAAAAGTAGCTTCAGAAATATGTACCATTTATGATACACCAGCTTATGAAAATGCTTTTTCCTTCTATTTCTTCGATGATGAGGGTATTAAATCTGGGAAAAATCTTTTGGTTGATAAAGGAATTTTAAAAAATTTTCTTTATGATAGGAGGACCGCTTCAGAGTTAAATAGTATCCCTCAAGGAAACGGTAGAAGAGAGAGTTTTGCCCATCCTGTAAATGTGAGAATGTCAAATACTTATTTTGGTTCTGGTGATTATACATTAGAAGAATTAATCTCTGAAATTAAATATGGTGTCATTTTGATTCATGGATATTTTGGAATGGAAGATCCATTAGGTGGCGGAATGCAATGCACGTCTAAAAAGGGATATTTAATTGAAAATGGTGAAAAAACCCAGATTCTAAAAGCTACAGCATTGAGCGGCGCCGTTTTAGAATTACTACAAAATATTGACGGCGTTAGCAAGGATGCTACTAAACTCGACGCTGGAATATGTGGAAAAGGAAGTGAAGATTATGTACCAGTTACTTCTGGTGGAAGTTTTATTAGAGTAAAAAGTGCATTAATAAGTCAAGGGTGAAAAAAAGAAATGTCAGAAAAAATAGATATAATTGAAGGAATAATTAAATCTAAAGGAGTTCAGGAATATGAAATTCTTTTAACCAAACATGGTGTTTATGAAACAATTTTCTTGAAAAATAAGGAAGATAACGAGCGTGAAATCAAATATTATGAGTACATTATAAGAATTCTCTCCCAAAAAGGGAAAGAAACGGGGATTGGAGTCGTGAGAGGAAATACATTGGAGAAAAAACAATTGGAAAAAAGCATCGACAATTGTTTAACCTTGGCTAAAATTAATACTGGAATTAAATATTATTTCCCCGAAAAAAAGAAAATTTCTGAAGTTTCAGTAGCAGAAAGCGATGTTTTAAAAGATCCAATTGGAATTAAGAAAGATCTTGGAGAAGAACTAATTAATGTAGCAAGTGAGCAGAAAGAAGTTGAGACTACATTTGGAAGATTTAGAATTCACATTAACGAGAGTTTTCTTAGAAATAATAATGGCATTGATTATAATTCCTTAAAAACGTTCTTTTTCGTAGAATTTGCCCTCAAAGCAGAAATGAATGACAAATTGGCAGAATTCTGGACTTATAAATATTTCAAGGATAAGGAACATTTAAATTTTGAAAAAAATGTTAAAGAATGGGCAAAGCTTGCTCGGGACACTTTGGTTGCCAAAAATCCTGTTGCAAATTCTAATGCCATAGTAATATTTCCGCCTTCCGTGTTGAGAGAAGCAATTATTCCAGTCATTGGTCTTCACGTTTCTGCTAAAGGAAAGGCTGAAAAAGTTTCTAAATATAGTATTGGTGATAAAGTTGCTTCGGATAATCTTAGTCTCATTGATAATGGTTTATTAAGAGGTGGCTTAGGTACAAACTCTTGGGATGGCGAAGGAAGTCCCAAGCAAGTCACGACAGTGATTGAAAAAGGGATATTCAAAAATCGGCTTTATGATCAAAGATATGCTATTTTAGATAATGTAGAATCTACTGGTAATGGTAATCGTTTTATAAATGGTACAATAGAAAATGGTGTTAGTAATTTTGTAATATACCCAGGAGATATCTCTTTTGAAGAAATTATTTCAGAGATAAAAGAAGGCTATTACATTGAAAAATTTTCTTGGCTTAATCCAGAAACAATCTCAGGATTTTTTGGAGCAGAAATTAGAAACGGATATTATATTAAAAATGGAAAAATTGACCATCCGATTAAGTTAGGAAATGTTAGCGGGAATGTTATAGAAATGATAAAGAATTGTAAATATATCTCAAAAGAACAAGAATTTTCTGAAAACAGTTTATTTCCTTATATAGCATTCACAAACTTGAGCGTATCATCATAAATATTCTTAAATATTAAGTTTTCATCTTTTATTTTATATTCTTATTTAAATTAATGAAGAATTCTTTATTTAGAGATCTAAAATGAAATTGATAGGTCTAATTGGAGGAATTTCTTGGGAATCATCTTTACATTATTATAAAATAATTAATGAGAAGGTTAAAGAAGAGCTTGGAGGACTTCATTCGGCAAGATGCGTTCTTTATTCAGTTGATTTTGATAACATTGCTAAATTACAAAACGAAGGTAACTGGCAAGAATTAAACGAAATAATGATAAGTATTGCTAAAAAGCTTGAAAATATTGGGGCAGAATTAATTGTAATATGCGCTAACACGATGCATAAAATGGCAGACTTAATCGAGGAACAAATTAACATTCCCTTGATACACATTGTTGATGCTACTGCTAAAGAGATAAAAAAAAAAGGTATTAAAAAGGTAGGCCTTTTAGGTACAAAATATACGATGGAACAAGATTTTTATGTTAAACGACTAAAAGAAAAGTATGGTATTAAAGTAATTATCCCTAAAGAAAATGATAGAGACATTATTCATGATGTTATCTTTAATGAGTTATGCTTGGGGATCGTAAAAGAAAATTCCAAGCAGCAATATATCAAAATCATTAAAGATTTGGAAAGAAGTGGGGCTGAAGGAGTAATTCTTGGATGCACAGAAATTCCATTATTAATAACTAAAGAAGATGTTTCAATTCCAGTTTTTGACACAACGAGAATTCATGCAGAATATGCAGTTAATTTTGCTCTTTCTAAGTAATTTATAAAAAAAGAATTTTTATATAAAAGTTCAAACTTAAAAGATAATTAGTACATTTTTTATTTTATTTTCAACAATTTTAAAAGATGATTTAAAAAATGGAAGAAAAGTCAAATGGTATTACAAGCCAAGATTTAATGGATGTTTTGAATGGTCAAAAAGAAGTTGGAAATAAGTATAAAAGCCATTTCTTTTCAATGTTCGCACAAATGTTTTGTATAATGGCTGAAGAAGTCATTAAAGAATTTGGCGATGATGGCCGAAAAGTTGTTGAGAAAGCTGTAAAGAAATATGGTGAAGAAAGAGGAAAGAGAATTGCCAATCTGGTAAAATCATTAGGAAAAGAATTGAATTTAAAGAATTTTTTCATTTATAGCGATTTAGATTCTAAAAATACGTTAAAGTATAAGATTAAACTTGTTGATGGGAATGTTGAAATAATTGGAAGAGATTGTGTCTTTTACCAAGGATGTAAGGAATGGGATAAATTAGAATTTGGAAGAATTTATTGTGATCATATTGACAAATCAATACTTAGAGGTTATAATCCGGATCTTAAAATTGAAGTTCCATCCACCCTCACTAGTGGAGGAAAAAAATGCATATTACGATATCTTGCTCAATAATTTAAATATTTTTGAAGATAATAATGTTTTCATTAAATCTATTATGAGTTGGTTAAAAAATGACAAGTATAAATGATTTATGTAATGAGATTATTCAAACTGACCTATTAATCGTGGGAAGCGAGGGAGCAGGAGCTCATGCGGCAATTGAAGCCATTAAAAGTGGGATTGACATTTTAATTGTTACTAAAGGTAAAATGAGCAAGTGTGGTGCTTCACAGATGGCAGGAGCTGATTTTAATGTAGATGGACAATCTGCAAAATCACTTGGTTTTGAGGGAGATGATCGTGATAGTCCAAATTTATTTTTTGAAACCATTGTAAAAGAAGGTTTGTACTTGAGTAATCAAAAAATGGTCGAAAAATACGTGGAGTATGCCCCTAAAGTGATGAAAGACCTAATGGATTGGGGAATGCGAATATATAGTTATGAGCAAGCACATGGCGAGGAAATTGCAAGAGGCATACTTTCATCTGGCATAATTTGGGTTGAAACTTTACGAAGAAAAATAAAAGAGCTCAGTATTCCAGTTTTAGAGGACACGATGGTTGTGGATTTACTGTTGGATAATAATAGGATTGCTGGTGCTATTGCAATAAACATTGTAAAAGGAAAGATTATCTTGATCAAATGTAAAGCAATAATCCTTGCTACCGGTGGTTGGCATGGCGCATATTCTTTTAATACAGGGCCATATGATTTGACAGGTGATGGAATTGCAATGGCATTTAGGGCTGGAGCTGAATTAATATCGTTGGAAATGGTTCAATTTTGTCCCATAACAATAGTTTGGCCACCTAAAGAAAGAGGTAGTATTATCTTATACATGTTAAGTGAAATCGATCCATTTGATAAAGCAATTCATCTGCTAAATAATAAAGGTGAAAGATTCATGGAGAGATATGATCCAGAGAACATGGAGCAAAGCCACAAGGGATTTGTTTCAATAGCATCTCAATTAGAAATTGAAGCTGGAAGAGGTAGTCCACATGGCGGAGTCTATTATTCTCTAAGGCATACAAGGAAAAGATTTATTGACATGTTAATTAAAGTAGCTGGTCACAGAATCAAGAATGAATACAGAGATACAAGATATGAGCTAACGACATTATTGCCAGAGTTACTTGAGAGATGTAAGACTGAAGATATCGAAGTCGGAAATGCTGCTCATTACATGAGTGGGGGCATTAAGGTAAATGAAAATACGGAAACAACAATCAAGGGATTGTTTGCTGCAGGAGAATGTTCGGGTGGATTATGGGGCTCTGTAAGGGTAGCATCAGCTTGTACTGAAGCTGGAGTTCAAGGTAAAATTGCTGGAGAAGTTGCCCCCTCTTACGTTAAAACTGTTGATTTTGCCAATATAAATGAAAAAGCTGTGGAGAGAATCGTTAATAAAATAAATAAACCACTATTGAGGGAAGAAGGGTTAAATCCCATTGAAATACAAAGAAAAATGCATTTAATTTCTGATAAAAAAATAGGATTAATCAAGAATAAGAATTTATTAGAGGAGGCAATAAGCGAATTGGACAATCTAATAACTAAACAAGTTGATAAGTTATGCGCAGCACCATTAAAAACTAAAATATTAAATTTTAATTGGATGAGATCGCTGGAGTTGGAGAACATGCTTACATGTTTATATCTATCTGCTAGATCATCAATTATTCGAGAAGAAAGTAGAGGAGAATTCTATAGAAGTGATTTTGAATATACAGACAATGATAATTGGTTAAAGACCATAATAATTGTAAAAGAGAACGATGGTATTAAAATCAGATTTGAAAAACCAGTAGTTACTAAAATACCCTTGCCAAAAGGGGGAAAGCTAACATATCAAGAAGCAATAGGTGTTTCTACAGCTTTTTTGAAAAAAGACAAGTAGGAGGGATGATGATATGGAAGAAGTAAAAAAAACAATTAAAGTAAAATGTTTTAGATTTGATCCAAAGAAGGATAAAGAACCTTATTACCAAGAATACGAGGTTCCTATAAATGGAGAGATGAACGTGCAAAATTGCTTGATTTATATTAGAGAGCACATTGATCCCAGCCTGGCTTTTATAGCTAATTGTAGGTTTGGTTTTTGTAGAAGATGCTTGATGAAAGTTAATGGTAAGGCTTGTTTAGCTTGTACTACTGTTGTAAAAGATGATATTGTTGTTGAACCATTATTAAAAGAAAAAGTAATCCGTGATTTATGGATTGAGGGTATTTAAAAAAATAATGCAATGCTTTAAATTCCTAAAAATAAATTTTTTTACAAATATTTTTAAATTCAATATTCAAGCATTTTCTCCAGGCAAACTAACATCTGATTCAGTTATTCCCTCTTCTTTCTTATAAAATTCGAATGATCTTTTTTCCACTTCACTAATATAATTTTTCAACTTGTTTTCTACATCCGATGGAATTTCATATTCGGTAAAATTATTTAATAATGAAATAACTCTTTCAGATGCTCGTGATATTATATCTAGTGATCCTTTTCTCTTCCAAGTTGTTCTGCGATTTCTATCTGCTAATGTAGGGATGAAAAATTCTTTCTTCATGTATTTTCTCGTATGTTTCTCACCCAAGAAATTTGCACCCCTAATTGTACTTGTAGAAACTTTCTCAATAACATCTAATGCGATGGTTTCTTCATTTACTTCAATTCCATCTATAGCTCTTTTAACCATGCCAATTAACTCATTGTCAATAACGGTCAATTCCAAAGCAGCAGCAAGAGTTGCTTCATATGAACTTGCACACGTGATAAAATTAATTCCAGACAATGCTGCAAATAATAGAGTATTAAACCGTTCGTATCCATTTTGTAAATCCAAGCATTTCGAGTCTGTAACTGCGCCCAAACCTCTTGAAGGAATGTCATAAAAACGAGCTAACTGGGCAATTCCCGCCGTTATCAAGCTAGTTTCTATAGACCCTATAGCAGAGTTTCCAGTACGCATGTCCGTAATATGAGATACGGTACCATAAAAAACGGGTGTCCCTGGGTTAATTAATTGTGCGAGAATTATCCCTCCTAAAATTTCAGCATTAGTTTGTGTTAAAAGACCAGCTAAAGTTGCCGGAGCAGATGTGCCAGCTAATGCTTCTGGTGCTACTACAAGTGGTTGTTTATATTTAGCAAATACTTCTAAACCACTTGTCATGATTTTAGGCAAATGCAAGGGACTTGTAGGATTAAGGATTCCAAATAATCTTGGCCTTTTAACAATTTCTTCGTGTCCACCAGCTATTATTGAAGCCATGTTTATTGAGTCCTGACTAACAACTCTTCCAAAACAACCGTGGCCAAAAGGCTTACGAGAATTTTTTATCCAATTGTAGATGCAAACAACATGTATAGTAGTATATTTAACATCTCCAGGCCATATATCTATTTGGCAGCAACAAAGATTCTCTAATTGATCTACTAATTTCAGATTTTTTATTGTATCTTGAACAACGGATTTTCTAACACCAGATTTGGAACTTGGATCATATATTTTAACAGCTGCTCCTATTGGAGCAAAATATATTTTTTTAGTGTCGAATAAAATTTTATATTTTCCATCAGGTCCATATAGCTCAAATGAATTAGGAACTTTTTTCAATTGCTCACTGACTAATTCTTCCGGTATTTTGACGAATTTGTTATCATTGTTTATTTCAGCTCCATTTTCTTCAAATAAATTGCGCATTTTTTCGTCATCAACTTTAATTCCCACTCGTTCTAATAATTCTAAAGTAGCAGAATGGATGGTATTAATTTCCTCATTAGATAAGACTTCAATCTGATTGAGTTTCATGATCAAGGATTGTCTTAAGTCTATTTAATATTTTAATGTTATTTAAAAAATAAGTTAAAAATAATTTATTTATTACTTTCCATTTTAACTTTAATTAGATTATAGCTTCTCGTACCTAAACCAAGTTCTTCTGCCGTTTTTAATTGAGCCTCCCAATTTTTAGAAGGCTTATCTAAAGGCTCAAATGACACCTCACCTTTTTCTGGATCAAATTTGGGAAGATAAGAAAGCCATTCATTATTCAAATTTGAAATGTCTGAATAAATATCATAAAGTATAGAATTTGGTGATAATGGTGTTTCATGTAATAAATTTACACTAGCTTGGTCTAAAGCTACTGGATCTCTCGAAGCTAATACTCCAATATCAGGGACAAATGGAATATCGCTAGAACCACAATCACATTGCCAAGTAATATCAATTAGATAATTTATATAAAATATTTTTTCCTTGCCAAAATAATCGACAACACCTTTAGCGTTATCAATCATTTGTATTATGAATTCCTCTTGTGTAGAAGATCCAGTGTCAATTACCCCTTCTTTACATATTGATTTACACATGTAACAATACCTACATTTATCCCAATCTTTTTTTAATATTCCATCATTGCCTTTAGTCAAGGCACCAGTAGGACATACTTCTACACATTTTCTGCAATCCTTAATACATTTTTCCAAGTTATAATCAAATTTCTTGCTAGTATGGGCTTGAACTTTTCCTCCCTTGCTAACGCATCCTATACCCAAATTTTTAAGAGCACCTCCAAAACCTGCTCCAACATGTCCCTTGAAGTGGGTTGCCATTATCATGTGGTCAAATTCACTTAAACGTCCAGCAACTAACACTTCATTGAATCGTTTGCCATTTATTCTTTGAATTTCATAATCTATCCCATCTGGACCATCTAACATCAAAATTGGCGCACCCATTGTTTGCTCAGTAAACCCATGTTTTAAAGCTACTTCTAAATATTCTTTTTCATTTGCTCTACCACTATATTCAGAATGAATCCCAGAGATGCTTTCTGGTAAACCCCATCCACAAGATTCTGCTAAAAATGGTTTAGCTCCTAAATTTTTCACATAGTCGCATAGAAATCGTAAATAACTAGGTCTTAAATATCTCGTGTTTTCTAAAGCTCCAAAATGAGTTTTAATCACGATTTTATCTTCTTCTGAGACATGCTCTTCAAAACCAATTTTTTTTAAAGCCAATATTCCTTTAACTTTGCTCATTGATTCTTCATGAGAACGAGAACGTGCCGTAAAATAAAATACATCTGCTTTCAGATTCATCCACCATCATGTAAGAATTGAATAATTATCTTTTGTATATAAAAAATCTTCTTTAATAATTAGGTTTTTGATATTATAACCAATAATTATTTTAATTGTAATTAATTCTTTTCCATAAGAGTAAGGTCATTAATAGAGAAATAATATATTTCAATGTTAATGGAAAATTAATGTTTTCATAAGAAAATTGAACGATAAGGATAATATAAGAGGTAGATTTTTGGATGGCATCATGTCCTGAATGCGGAGGTAAAATGAAATTTAACCCATCTAATCGCCATATTGTTTGCACTTCATGCGGTCTTTCTCTAACGCGCTATGAATTAGAACATTATTGGAAAAGCATTAAGGCAGAACAAGGAGACTTTGAAGATGATTTTAAGAAAGAAAAAAGCCGTAGAAAAGAATGGCTTGAATGGTGGGCTTCAAGAAAAGAATAAAATTTAAATGAAAAATATATACTTGTAAAAAAGAAAATATAAAAGGATTGCTTAATTTAGATTTAGGATTATTTTTTAATCCTTAATCACGTGGAAAATGCTTTTTATCCACTAAAAATGATAATAATTTTACTAGATTTAGAGCATTGAAAGCTTTTTTTCTCTCTTATAGCTTTTATTATTAAATTAAAAATTCTCATCTCTCTTTTAATTATAAATTCTAATTAGTAGTGATCCTTTTCCAAATAAACAAAAAGTTTTTAAATTAAGGAATTCAAAAGAGATTATTCTCTCAAAATTTATTCAGTTTTAGGAAATAGGTGGATGTTTTTGGAAGAAATAGTAATATTTAACTTCATAATGTTATTTTTTGGTTTAACTGCCATCGGAATTTTCATACTATTATTCTTTGTTACTGCTCCATATGGTCAGCACGTAAGAGAAAAATGGGGGCCTTCAATCAACAATAAATTAGGATGGTTCATAATGGAGGTTCCTACTGTGATCATATACTTAGTATTATACATTATTGGAGATAGACATTTCGACATAGTACCTTTGGTTTTCTTAATCATTTGGATGGTACATTATGGACAGCGAACCTTCATATTTCCATTTTTAATTAAAGCAAAACAGCCCATGCCAATAACAATTATCTCATTTGGAATGATCTTTAATGGAATTAATACATATCTCCAAGCAAGATGGATTTATACTTTATCTCCACCTTATCCAGAAAATTGGTTGGTGTCCTTACCATTCATATTTGGAGTGATTATATTCGTGGTAGGCTTTATCATTAACATCCATTCGGATCATATCATACGAAACTTAAGAAAACCTGGAGAAACAGAGTATAAAATTCCAAAAGGAGGCATGTTTAGATGGGTCAGCTGTCCATCTTATCTTGGTGAAATTACTGAGTGGGTTGGATGGGCAATAATGACATTCTCAATTCCTGGATTAGTTTTTGCTTTCTGGACAATAGCTAATTTAGCACCAAGAGCACGCTCTAATCATAAATGGTATCTCGAGAATTTTCCAGATTATCCTAAAAATAGGAAGGCTTTAATTCCTTTTATTTATTAATTTATTTTTTTTATAATAGCTTGATTTATGAAGCAGGTATTTTTTAGCAAACCAGCGTACTAATGTGAACAAGTACCTCTTATATCCTATCCATTTTTTAACTTCAGCATACCAATCGTTTAAGTCATGCCTTTGAAAGTTCAATAAGGACTCCTCTTCTCTCGTGTCATAATATCCACAATGAAAACCATTTTTAGCAAAAGCAGTTTCAGGTAAGAAATTGCGTCCAAAGCCCATTATCTTGAACATTTCATTCAAGTATTCTCTAAATGTCGTCTGACAAGATTGACCCCCTCCCATATTAAAGATTCTCCGCCATACAATCCCATTTTTTAATGAGTTAATGCAAGCTAAACCTAAATCTCTTGCATCTATGATTTCAATCGCAGTATCTAAAGGCATTTCGAACATTAAGGGTTTAAACTTTAATCCTAAGGTAGATGTACAATAAGATAAGCGAAATATGATATAATCTAAACCAGAATCTATTATGATTTTTTCTGCAGCTATTTTTGTTTCTGTATATACATCTTGTGGACGCTCATCTAATGGATCTGTGATTTTTATGTAAGGATTTTTAATTCTATCGCCATATACGGCTATTGATGATGTATAGATGATCTTTGGCTTGTTTTCTTGTTTTAGCATTGCATTAATAACATTTTTGGTTCCCTCAACATTTACAAGATGAGTTCTTTCTGGATTTTCTTCCGATTTGGGAGGAATTATGGCGGCTAAATGGATCACAATATCATTTCCATCCACAGCTTTCAAAACATCATTGTAATCTTCTAAATTGCCCCATTTTATCTTTATCATTCCTAAAAATGGTTTGAACATATTAATATTTTTCTTGGATTTTCTTAAAAATAGAGTCAAGTCAAAATCTTCTTGGTATGATAATAGTTCTTCAAACACTCTAAAGCCTACTGACCCAGACGCTCCCGTTAGCAAAATCTTTTTCTTTATCATGAAATTTAAAGAGTATATATATCCCCTTATAATGATAAATTTAGGAATTATTTTATAGATTTTTGAAAAAATTTCACATGAAATAAGGAAATAATATCTTTGTAGTATTAAATTTCTTGAAGAAGGGTTAAAAAAAATCCTTAATCTCCAAACTTTTTTTCAAAAATATCAAATAGTAATTCTTCGAGCTTACGAGCGGGAATATCTAATAAGGTAATCTTTAAATGCCTACCTCTATCAGCATCTTCAATTCTAACGGTTTTTGACGCTACAATTTTTAAATCATTTAATTGTCGAATGTATTTCCGAAAAGACATTTTAACATGAGGTTCGATGTTATAACTTTCACATATTGCCTGATATTCCGTATAAGCATCATCAACGATTGTATAAGGTTCTCCACTATTGATTAAAGCTCTTGCTACGCCGTATAATGCTAGCAGTTCTTGATCTTTTAATTGATCTACTATATCGTATCGAAAAGTTGGATATACATCATTGGAAGCTTCTCGAATTATATCTGCCGTTATATAATCCAAGCCTTCCTTGTCAGCGTGCATTCCTGCTTTCCGAAATATCTCAATCCCGTGGCGCATGTTTTCTGTCTGCACTACTATTTGACTTACCATGTCAATGATATCCTCACTAACAACCCCCTCTTTAAAAGCAATCTCAGTTCTATATTCTAAGATTTTTTTAGCTTCTTCGAAGTTGTATGGCTCTAATTGTATTTTTTCATTTAACCTGCTTAAAATTCGCTCATTTTCTATTCTCATCCAATCTTTTCCACGGGAAATTAAGAGAATTGATAATTTTGCATTGTGATGTCCAAAAGTTTCAGCTATATCTAAGAAGGCAAGGACTTCATCAGGTTTTAATAAATGAACCTCATCAATGATTAATAACATGTATCCTTTTTCCCGAATCAGTTGCTTCAAGATTAATTTTATCGCCTCATCAACGCTTAATCCTCTCCCAGATCCATAAGTTAATTTAGCCAAGAGTTCTCTTATGATTTTTGCCATTGATCTAAAGTTAATGCAATTATAATACTCTATGAAAAGATTTACATCTTTTTCAATTGCTACGCTTTTAAATAATCTCCCGAAATATCTTGCAGTGACGGTTTTTCCAACTCCACCTTTACCTAAAATCAAACAATTTATTGAAGGTTGCTCTTCTTCTTCTAAAATGCGACGATAATTGTAAATTAGACTCTCTACGGCATCATCTCTACAGAATAATTTATCTGGCACGAAACTGAAATCCAATGAACTTGCTTTTTTAAAGACTGATTTTGTCATGAATCGTTGTCTAAATTTATCTTCATCCATGTTTAACAACAGCGATTTGTAGATATTATTCTTAATTATATTTTATTTATAGGAATGTTATCAGTTTAAATTTTCCTATTTAATAGAATATATATTTTCTAAAATGAATTTAATATTTGCTTAAATGAAAAATTATTCTATATTATTTAATCCTTCAATTTCAAATCTTCATTATTACTAAGAAAGTTAAGGATAAATACAATAATTAAAAAAATAAAAAATGAGTGGAGGAAAGAATAATAATCGTAAAGTTA
>Ga0190334_1000469_pt1 | contig 20288 bp, 21 predicted proteins | sample 48720478_MG_FD_161270 | JGI IMG/M metagenome (GOLD analysis project Ga0190334, IMG submission 161270) | Hydrothermal vent sediment bacterial communities from Southern Trench, Guaymas Basin, Mexico - 4872-04-7-8_MG | ecosystem: Environmental > Aquatic > Marine > Hydrothermal vents > Sediment ...
CTAAATCTTTAAAACCGGGATCCTTTGTTAAATCCTCTCCCAAAATAACCTTTGAGGCCAAAGGCTGTTTAATCTCTGTTCCCTCTTTCTTTAATCCTAATTCAGACTTTAACCCCTTTAATAAATTGAGAACCCGCTTCTCTGAAATACTCCCATCCTCTATCCCCTTTATTATCTGTTCTAAATCTTTAAAACCGGGATCCTTTGTTAAATCCTCTCCCAAAATAACCTTTGAGGCCAAAGGCTGTTTAATCTCTGTTCCCTCTTTCTTTAATCCTAATTCAGACTTTAACCCCTTTAATAAATTAGCAACTTGCTCTGATAAAAGCCTTCTCTCTGAAGAATAAATATTACTATGATTTTTATATTTAATTTTCAATTGATTAACTAATTTCATTAAAGGAACAGCATATAGTGTTCCTAACAGTTTAGAAAAACTCTTTTTATGAAGTCTTTTCAAGTTATTACCTCTCAAACATCCTTTTGGTTTTGCAAGAAATAATAAACTACCAACACTTCCTTTCATTTAGAATAAATCTAGAGCAAGTTATGTGCCAAAGAACTCAAGTAAAGATTAAGGTAGGAATAGAAAGAATCTTTGCCTATATCTTTACTACTCTAAGGGAAAGGTTTGCCTATTTTAAAGAAATATTTTCCTATCTAGTCAACCCTTCACTGATTTTTGCTGCCTTCTTAGGAGTGATATAGGATAATATTCTGCCTGCAGTTTTTCCATCCATCATCCTCAATATACTTATTACAACTTTACTTTCTAGCTCCTCCATTAATTTAGCTGCCTTTTCTGCTGGCATATTGCTGTATATCACTGCCAAATGTCTAATCTTTTTATTCTTAAGCTTTTCTTGAGAGGTTATTAGATTTTCTATACTCTTTTGGAGATTGGTTAGCTTTAGGATATTCTCTTCTATCTCCTTTTTTAAACTATTTAACTCCACTTCTTTTTTATCTAGCTCTATCTGCTTTTTTTTCAAAATCTCTAAAAGCTCTGATTCAGTATGAATATTCTTTCTTTCTTCTCCTGATGGAGAGGATAAATCTTTTTTTTGAGCATAGATATTAAATGTGGAAAGTAGTAATTTAATCATTAATACTACAACAACTATTATTTCTATCCTAAATAATCTTTTTAATACTTTCATGATTATAGCAAATAGTATTTATTTCATCATAAAATTTGTTTTCTAAGATTTTCATTTCTCTTTCATAAACAATCCTTTGTTGCTCATCCAGTCTTTGTAAGATTTTCCTCTCTTTATAATAAGCTATAAGTTCAGCCCTTTTTTTCTCAATCTCTTCTAAAAATTTTTTTATTATTTTTTGGCACTCTTCAATCCTGTTTGAAAGCAAATTAATATAATTTTTATAGATTAAGTAATCTTGAAAATTGATTTCTTGTGTTTCAAGAAGTTCCATTTTTTCAACAAAATATTCCTTTTCAGCTTTCAATTTACTGAGGACTGAAAGTTTCTCTTCCAATTCTTTTATTTTTTTATAAAACTCTATTTGGGCCATTTCCTCTAAGTGCTTTTTGAATTTAAGCACAGGCTCTAATTTAAATTTATACATAATACTCGACTCTAACTACCAAATAGTGCTTTTAACTGTTCTACACTTTCTTTCAAAGAAACCTTTTCTTCCATTTCTTGTCTAAGATAGGCATTAATTTTACCTATCATATTTATAGCATAATCTATCTCTTCATTACTCCCTTTTTTATAAGCCCCAATATTAATCAAGTCTTCTACTTTTTTGTATATGGAAAGGCACTTTATTAACCTTTTTTTAAGGATAAGGTGTTCTTTTGTGATTACATCCACAGCTAGTCTGCTAACACTTCTCAATATATCAATACAAGGATAATGCCCTTCGGCTGCCAGGTTTCTAGAAAGGATTATATGACCATCCAGTAACCCTTGCATAGCATCAGCAATAGGTTCTGTTAGGTCATCTCCTTCTACTAAAACATTGTAAATTCCAGTAATACTACCTTTTTCTTTATTTCCAGTCCTTTCTAAAAGCTGAGGCAGGTGGGAAAAGACAGATGGAGTATAACCTTTTGTAGTGGGGGGTTCACCCAAAGCCAAACCTATTTCTCTTGCAGACATAGCAAATCTGGTAATAGAATCCATCATTAAGATTACATGTTTCCCTTGATCCCTGAAATATTCAGCAATAGCAGTGGCAATATAGGCAGCTTTCATGCGAATAAGTGGAGGCTGGTCTGAAGTAGCTGCCACTATTACAGATTTTTTAAGCCCTCCATCTCCTAAATTTTTTTTAATAAATTCCTTAACCTCTCTACCTCTTTCTCCTATGAGTGCAATTACATTGACATCGGCTTTTGCGTATTTAGCAATCATTCCCATTAATGTGCTCTTTCCCAAACCAGGACCTGCCAAAATCCCTATTCTTTGTCCTTTAGCCAATGTGAGAAGGCCATTGATGGCCCTTATGCCTACATCTAAAGGTTCATAAACAATCTTCCTTTCAATAGGATTACTGGGCTGGCGATAAAGGGAATAATAACCATCGTAGACAATAGGGCCTTTGCCATCAATAGGATTTCCTAATCCGTCAATCACTCTACCTAATAAATCACTACCTACCCTCACTCTTGCTTTTTGGTCCAAAGGTATAATCCAGCTCCCAGGTTCAATTCCATCCATATTTCCAAAAGGCATTAAGAATATTTTAAGGTCATTAAAACCCACTACCTCTGCTAACAACCTTTTCCCATTTTTTTGAGGCTCAATATAACACAAGCTTCCAATGGGCACCTTTCTGCATGTGCCTTCTATCATTATCCCAACCACCTTAGTTACCTTTCCATAGGGCTTGATAACATTAACATTATTGATGGCCTTTATATATTTATCTAGATTCATTCCTTATCATTTCGCTTTGTTCTTCTATGGCCTTAAAAATATTCTCTAACCTTTTCTCTATTCTTCCATCTAAAATTTCAGTATCTGTCTCAATAATAAAACCACCTGGCTTAACTTTTTTTTCCTTAATAATATTTATATGTTTTAACCCCTCAACTTCCTCCAAGAATTTTTTTTTAAATTTTAATAAATATTCAAAGTCTTGCGGACTGACCTTTATATCTACATGAGTTTTATCTATTAATTGTTGCAGTGCCTGTTTAATAAGGTTTTTTACAATCTCTTTATTTGTAAAAGTTTCATTTAATATGACTTTTTTAGAAATTTCTTTAATGAGTATTATCATGTTTTTTTCTAATTGCTCAACCATTTTTTCCTTTAAGCAATTTATCTCAGACAATCCATTTATAAGGTTATGAACTATTTCAGAAAGTCTCTTTTTTTCTAATTCTAAGCCCTCATTTTTACCCCTAATAAATCCTTCTTCATAAGCCTTCTTTTTTATTATTTCGGCCTCTTTTTTTGCTTTTTCTAAAAGATGTTCTATTTCTTGTTTTTTTTGTTTAAAAATAAAAGAATCTTGTGTAAATAAACGGTCTTTTACAATCTCTGGGAGAATAAAGGGTTTAATATGGTCAGACAAGTATCTCCTCCTCTCCTTTTTTAGGAATTACTAATTTTCCTTCATTTTCCAAAAGTTTAGCAGTTTCAATTATTGTTTGTTGAGCCTTCTCTACCTCACTCAACCTAACCGGTCCCATTATCTCCAGCTCTTCTTTAATCATTTTTGACACTCGCTCAGATACATTTTTAAAAATCTTATCCTTTAAAGCATCAGATGCAGTCTTTAAAGCCATAACTAAAACTTCCATTTTTATGTGTTTGAGGAGCATTTGCATTCCTCTATCTTCTATGTTCACTAAATCATCAAAAACAAACATCTTTTTCTTTATCTCTGAAGCCAAATCAGGATTTGTTTTTTCTATTTTTTCAAGAATAGACTGTTGGGTGGAGTGTTCAATTCTATTTAATATCATTGTTACTTTTTCTAAACCTCCAACCTGGCGTACATCAGAAATGCCCTTTTTAAAAATTTCTTCTTCCAATGCTTCATTAATACTTTTTATAACATCAACAGACACTGTATCCAGTTGTGCCATCCTTAAAATTACTTCAGACTTAACACCATTTGGAAGATTGGCCAGTATTGTAGAAGCCTTTTCTGGCTTTAAGTATGACAAAATAAAAGCAATGGTCTGAGGACTTTCGTGCCTTAAAAAATTTGCCAAAATATCAGGATTTGTCTCATTAATTTTTTTAAAAAAATCAGATTCCTCACCCAAAATATATTCTGCTTCCTTCTCTCCTAGAGCCTTTGAAATCACATTTTTAATAAAATCCTTTCCTTCTATGGGCAAAGAGAGTTTTTGTTTAATTTCTTTATTAACTTCTTTAAATAGCTCAGGAGAAACTTCCACTTTATTCATATAATTTGAGAGCCTTTTTATCTCCTCTGGAGAAAGTTCTTTAATTAATTGAGATGCCAATTCTTCCCCCAAAGACAATAGAAAGATGGCTGCCTTTTCTGGACCCTTTAATTTTTTGCCTTTAGCGCTATCCACTTTCTTTTAACCACTCTTTAATAATCTCTAAAGATTTATCGGGTTTCTTTTTAACCAGTTGGTATATATCTTCCTCGGTTTCAGTTTCTTTAATCTTTTCAAGCTCTATAGGTTTTTCAACAGGAATTTCCTTTGGTTTTTCTAACGACAAAGGAGTGGCAGTGAGCCATTTGACCAGAGGCCTTATAAAAAATAAAAATAATAGGAATAAAAATATTGTGGCTACTAAAGGTTTGTATACCTTCTTTATATATCCTTTTAATCCTTCTCCTTTCATAGAAGGTAGTTTTTCCCATTCTGGGAAAACAAAATTCATACTAGTTACCTCAACCTGGTCTCCCCTATCTTCATTAAAGCCTACTGCTGCTTTTACCAAATTCTTAATCTTTTCTATCTCTTCAGCACCTTTAATCTGTTTTTCATCAACCACCACTGCTACGGATAATTTCTTGATTTCTCCTACACTATCTATAATTCTATTTGTTACTTTATTAATTTCATAATTTACGGTCTCACTATTCCGAGATATGACCCGGGGGTTATAGCGGTTTGTTTTAACTTTTTCAGCTTCATATTTTATCTCAGGTTTCCCTAAAGGCACAGGAGTTTCTCCTTTAAAATTCTCTTTTGTAACTACTTTACTTCTAGGCACAGCACTATAAGGGTCATAGTTTTCTTCAACCCTATCTATCTGTTTAAAATCAATATCTGCACGAACACGGGCCATAGCCTTTCCCTCTCCTACTATCCTATTCAGCATAGTCTCAATCTTTTTCTCTAAGTTTTTCTCTACATTCCTTTGATATTCCAGTTGAGAATTAGTTAATTGCCCGATATCATCCTCTGTATTTTTTAAATAAAGAATCTTACCAGAATTATCCAATATAGTGATATTTTCTGGTTCTAATCCTTCAACTGCACCAGCTACAAGATAGGCAATCCCTCTAACTTCTTGAGGTTTTAATGTCATTCCTGGCTTTATTTTGAGCATTATGGAAGCAGTGGCCTCTTTTTGATCCTCAACAAATAAAGATTCTTCAGGTCTTACAATATGCACACGAACATTCTCTACTTGAGGAAGATAAGCTATGGTTCTTGTCAGTTCTCCCTGAAGTGCCCTTTCGTAATTTATTTTTTGAGCAAATTCTGTCTGACCTATTTTAATATTATCAAACAACTCAAATCCTTTAACAATTCCCTTGCCAGCCATACTTAACCTCAATTCATAAACCTTTTCTTCAGGCACCAAAATAGTATTTCCAGAAATTTTATAAGGTATTTTTTGTTCCTTTAGCTTAACTAATATGGCTTTGGCATCTTCGGGGTCTAGATTAGAATAAAGTATCTTAAAATTAGGCTTATTTATCCATAAAAAAGCAAGAAAAGAACACAAAAATGTTGTGCCTATGAGGGAAAGAAAGATAATTCTTTTAGTTTTAGACAAGGAAAAAAAGATTTTTTTTATTTGCTGTAAGAAGTCTCTCATAGTTCATTAAAATTGCATATGCATAATTTCTTTGTATGCCTCTAGCAATTTATTTCTCACTTGCATCATCATTTTGAAAGATATATCTGCCTTTTCTATAGCAATCATGGTCTGGTGAATATTTTTAGATTCTCCTGTAGCCAATGCTTCTATAGCCTTGTCAGCTTTTACCTGAAGCGTATTTATTTCTTCTATGGTGTTCTTGAGCATCTGAGAAAAATCGGTTTTCTTGGGTTCTACTCTTTTCATGCCTTTGTGAATAATATCGGGAATTCCATTCAAAGGCTTTACATTTTCCATGTTTTTCCTCCTACTTTATAATCTCCATGGCCTTTAAAATCATATTTTTTGTGGCTTGAAATGCAGTGATATTAGCTTCATAAGAACGAGAGGCCATTAACATGTTTACCATCTCTTCAATGACATTGATATTGGGCAGCATTACATAACCATCTTTGTCTGCATCAGGATGAGAAGGCTCAAATATTTTTTTAAATGCACGATTATCATCAACAATATCCACCACATGCACCCCCATAGGTGGTTCAGAAAAAAGACTTCCCTGCCGGCTATACCCAGGCATTAACATGGAGGCCTGTAATATCCTATCAAATGGATTCTGCACAGGCACTGCCTCAAATATTACTGATTTTCGACGGTATGGGCCACCACTTTTAGTCCTTGTGGTATGAACATTAGCCAAGTTCATAGCAGCAATATTCATCCTAATCCTTTGGGCATCAAGGCCCGAGGCACTCACTTCTAAAGCAGTCATAAAGTCCATTTATTTTCCTCCTTCTATAATAGCACTTTTCAAACCATTAAATTTCTTTTTTAACATCTGAATAGTCATGAGATACATAAGGTGATTTTTGGCCAAATCAGCCATTTGTTTATCTATATCACTGGTGTCTAAACCTCTTTGTCTATTATTGTATAAGCCATCTTTGAATACTGTTTCTGTCTTATAGCTTATAGTGTTTACTGAAAAATGACTCGGATGGGTGGTCTTTAAATAAGTCTTTGAAGATAATGCATTTTTTAGTTCCCTTTCAAAGGAAATTTCCTTTGGTCTATAGTGCGGAGTATCTATATTGGCAATATTAGAAGCAATAACATTATGTTGTTTTAGCCTGACATCTAACGCCTTTTCCAAAAGAAAGGTGGTTTTATCAAATAACCCTTTTAAAAACATAACCTACCTCCAGGGATAAATCTCAGCAAATATTATGCCAAATCCTTGTATTCATTTAATTTATTCCTCAAAGTTCTTACACTAATTCCCAATATTTTGGCTGCCCTAGTGCGATTTCCTCCTGTCTCTTTTAAGGCCTGGGCAATTAATTTTTTTTCCATCTCTTTAAGAGAAGATAATGGTTCATAGATTGTCTCATTGCATATATCTCTGTCAAAAGAGAAATCTTCGGGGGTTAATACTGATTTTTGAGTTAGCAATACTGCCCTTTCAATGGCATTTTCCAATTCCCTTACGTTTCCCTTCCATTTTCTCTTTTTAAGCAATTTAATAGCTTCTTCAGAAATTCCAGTGACCTTTTTTTCAGAAATAGTGCTATATTTTTCCAAGAAATATTTGGAAAGGAGTTCAATATCTGAAGGTCTTTTTCTTAAAGGAGGTATCTTAAGTGAAATCACATTAAGCCTAAAAAACAAATCTTCTCGAAATTTGCCTTGTTCTATCATTTTATATACATCTTGATTGGTAGTAGCTATTATTCTTACATCCACGGAAATAGATGATTCTCCTCCCACTCTATCAATCTGGCTTTCCTGAAGCACCCGCAAAAGTTTGGCCTGAAGAGTGGGTTTCATCTCAGTTACTTCATCTAAGAGGAGTGTCCCATGATTTGCCAATTCGAATTTCCCTAGTTTACGTTTCATAGCACCGGTGAATGCTCCTTTTTCATAACCAAATAATTCACTTTCAAGTAGATTTTCTGGAATTGCTGCACAATTGACTGCTATAAAGGGTTTATCTCTCCTTTGACTGTGATTATGAATATATCTGGCAAGTAGTTCCTTCCCAGTCCCGCTCTCACCTTGAATAAAAACAGTAGCTTTAGTTTTAGCTATATTTTTTGCCATATTTAATAAATCCAGCATTTTTTTATCTTGAGTAATGATTTTTGAGCGACCTCTATCAATGGTGATATTCAATGCCTTATTTATAATCCTCTCAATACTCTCAATGGGAAATGGCTTTAAGACATAATCAAAAGCACCTTTTTTCATGGCTTCTACAGCATTTTCTATAGTTCCATAACCAGTGATCAAAATAACAGGTATGGCAGGTTTTTCTTTTTTTATTCTGTCTAGAACACTAATTCCATCTATGTCAGGCAATTTTACATCACATATTATTACATCAATGTGGTTGTTTTTTGATTTCTTAATGGCTTCTAAACCGCTTCCAGCCAAACTCACCATATAATGAGATTTGCTTAATGCCTCAGATAAGGCCAATCGCATATTTTTATCATCATCTATGACTAAAATATGTCTTTTCATATGTTACTCCTCAAAAACCGGAAGCATGATAGAAAACGCAGTTCCTTGACCTTTAGTGCTTTCTACTTGTATGGTTCCCTGATGAGAATCAATAATGTTGTGAACAATAGATAAACCCAAGCCAGTGCCCTTTTCTTTGGTAGTAAAAAAAGGGTCAAATATTTTATCTATATCATTTTCAGAAATACCCTCTCCATTATCTATAAATTTTATTTCTATCCATGTCTCTTCATTAAAATGGTTATGAGTTTCAATAGTGATAATACCGTTTGTTTTTATAGCCTGAATGGAGTTTAAAATAATATTAAAGCTGGCCTGCTTTAAAAGTTCATGGTCTCCATTTATAAAATGCTTACTTGCTTGATATTTTTTAGTTATTTTTACATCCCTTTTCACAAACCATATAGAATTAATAGTATCATCTAGACACTTATGAATATCCATCTTTTTCAATCTAGCTTTAGGAAATCTTGAGAAAAACAGGTAATTACATACTATGTGATTTAAATTCTTAACAGCAGAACAAATATAATCTGCCATTTTCTTGCTCTCTCCAGAAAGCTCTTTCCTTAAAACAGAAGCAAATATCTCTATACTGCCTAATGGGTTTCTAATTTCATGAGCCATTTTTGCTGCCATCTTACCAATGGCAATTAATTTACTATTCCTCTGCGCCTGAATCTCTAACCTTTTTAGTCTTGTAATGTCCTGGATAACTACCACAGAGTTCCTATCATTTTTGCTATTTTTTAAGGCAGTAATATTTAAAGAAATATAAGCAGTGGAATAATCCTTTTTAATTCTTGCTTCAAAATTGCTTATAGTCTTAGCATTTAAAAAGGATTCTACATCCCTAACAGGTATACCTAACCGAGAGGTTAAAATGGCACAAAAACTTCCCTTCATCTCCTCTGCTGGAATCCCTATAATAGATTGTGCTTTTCTATTAAAAGTTAAGACATTTTTTTCTGCATCAAGAGCTATCACCCCACAAGGCAAACTTTCTAAAATACTTTTAAGATAATTTTTTATATCTTCATTTTCCCTAAGACTGGCTTGCAAACACCTATTTTTTTCCTCTAATTCTGAGTTAAGTTCTCCAACCCTGGCCTGTAATTTTTCATAAGAGTCTTTCAGTTTAATTGCAGCTTGATTAAAATTCAAAAATGCCTTATTTAATAAATTTAGATGTTTCATTTAACTCCCTTAACTTATGGTTAATATCAATTTGGCTGGTTAGGATATTTGCCATTTTTTTTACCAAACCATCCTGAACTTGGTTAAATGCCTCCATAGCCTTTTTTTCTTTATTTAAACCCAAGTAACACTTCCCCATGTTATAAAATATAAAAGAAAGACTTTTGCTATCTCCGCCTATGTTAATAGCCTTTTTATAGAGATTAAGGGCTTTGAGATATTTCCCCTGAGTTAAAAAAATTTCTCCTAAATAAAAATAGGATTCAAATAAATCAAAAGAAGCTTTAGAAGTTTTTATAACCTTAGATAGAAGTTTTTTAGCCTTATTATAATCTCCTAAAAAATAAAAAGATTTTCCTAAATATAATAATGCCTGTTTTTTATATTTTGATTTAGGATAAGAGGAAATAAGCTCTTGAAATTTTTCTTTTGCCAAATTATAAGAATGTTTCTTAAAATATAAATAACCTAAAGAGAATAACCATTCATCCTTTTTTCCGTCATCCCAAAAAAGGTTATCTGCCATATGATATACATTGATTGCTTGGTCATATAATCTCATTTCTTTAAATGCATTTCCTAGATATAAAAAACAATGTGGATTTTTCACCTTTAAAAAAAACTGTTTCTTCTTTAAATAAAAATTTATAAGTTTTATATACGACTTTTGCGAAGTATAAACTTCTATTTGTTTTAACAATGCCTTTTCTAAAAGATATAAGACATTTTCGAAAAGAGAACTTCTGGGATATCTTTTCATCATTTCTTCTAAAATACAAATACACTTTTTATATTCTGCTTTTTCATAAAATGTAGTAGCCAGTTTAAACATGGCTAATTGAGATAATGGAGTATCGGGTTCTGTCTCTACAATACTTCTATACTCATTTATTTTCCTAACCGTGTCTGCCTTTTCTAACAAGCGTATTTTAGCAATTAATCCACCTTCAGTTTTAGGGTAAAGTTTTTCTGTAAGTTTAAATAACTTTATGCTTGCACTTTTCTGACCTTGATAATTATAACAGTCTGCAATACGTGCCAGAATCACATCTTTTTCTTTAATTTGAGGATAAACATTTAGCACATGAAACAAACAAGTTATTGCCTTTTTATATTTTTTTAATAAAAAATAATTTTCTCCCATCAAATATAATGCCCCAGGGTCTTCTATGTAAAAATCGGGATATTTTTTTTCTATTTCCAAAAAGACCTTTTGGGCTTGCCGATGCCAGCCCATTTTAAAAAGAGTCTTTGCCAAAAAAATTTTTGCCTCTTTTAACTCTTTGGTTTTTGGAGAGCATTTAATGAATTTCTCAAATATCTCTTTGGCTTCTTTAAATTTTTCCTTTTTATAAAAAAGCTTTCCTTTATAAAAATAAGATAAAGAAGCATAGAAGCTGTTTGGATAATACTTATTTAATAAATCAAAATATGCTATAGCTTCACAGGAATATCCTTTCATTTTTGAATAAATCAGGGCTAAATGAAAATAGGCAGAAGCCACATATTTTGAATCAGGAAAGGTTTGAATTAACTGATTTAAACTATTAAGTGCACTTTGGTAATCATTTTTTTTAAAAAAAGAAATACCTGAGTTATATAATCTCTCAGCCTCGGGTTCTGTGTCTCTTGCCTTTCGGGATTTTTCAATTTCATAGATAGGTTCTAGATACCATCCAAAGATATAGCCCGACTTTTGATCATCTAATAATATTTTAAACCAGCCATCTTCAAATGATTGAACTTTAAAGATATTACCTCTATTAACCTTCTTTATAATTTTGCTATTAACATTGGGTTTTTCTCTGACATTTATATTAAATCCCAATACTTTAGCTTTATTAAACAATTTTTGATTCTTAAAAACATCTAAAATGATCCTTTGCTTATTACTATCTCCAAAATAACGGTATAATCCTGTTTTATTTAGATAAACATTTATCTCTATCTGCCCATCTGCTTCCTTGACCAAAGACACCTTTGTTATAATGGAATCTTTTAATGCTTTGTAAGGAATGGATGAAGAAATTATGGCAGGATAGAATCTTAAAGTTAAAATTTTATCATTTTGATCAATGGTATAAGAAGTAGGACTGTCTAAATCAAAGACTAGCCGTGAGAATGTTTTACACTCCCTTATCCGAATATTTTTTATTTTGGGCAGTTGTTCAGCTCTGCTGAAGAGGCTGAATAAAAATAGCTGTAAGAAAATTACCTGAAATATTATCAACTTTAGCATCTCCTGATTCCTTGAGCAAAGATTATGCCAAAGCCAAAAATAGTAATTTAGATGTTAATTTTAAGCGAGAAACAGGAGGAAACGTCAAAAAATTGACAAATTAATGTCAAATGACCTAGATGAATAGGCAGGGCTACGTCAAAGTCAGGCCATAAGTAATTTAATAAAAATAAAAAATCCAAATTTCAAAATCCAAATATCAATTGAAATCCAAATGTCTAAATGCCAAAACATTAAATCAGGGAGTAGTGAAATAGTGAGGGAATGAAATAGCCAAATGTAGTGGAATTGGGGTCAAACCTACAAAATACAGTTAAGAAAACAGAAAATAGAAATTCCCAATTCCCAGTTCCTAATTCCCAATTCTAACGTGCTAACGTTCCAATTTGACAGAAGGCGATTTTGCATTTTTCAATTTGCATTTTTCATTCTGCATTGAGCCATTGTGCTTAACATTTGGATCTCCGTTAAAATTACTTTGACGAAGTCCTAGATGAATAGGCAATCTTGAAAAGTGGCTGAAAGCCAGTCAGATGGAGTAACTGGTATCATCTTGACATCTGTAAGGGAATCTCTCTTCTTTTCATCTTTTCAATCAATGTTGTCCTCTTCAACTTCAATAATTTAGCTGCTTTTTCTTTAACCCAACTAGTTTGCTCCAATGCCTCAAGTAAAAGTCTCCTTTCAAATTCAGCTACCTGGGTATGAAAGGATATTCCCTTTTTTATATTTATATCCACCAATGGTTTCATCTGAGGAATTACGGAAATTCCCATTGATGAGGGAATATCATCTAATTCAATAATACCTTGTTGTTTTAAAACACTTAATCTTTCTACTAAATTTTTTAACTCCCTTACATTGCCTGGCCAATGGTATTGCATAAGCCTCTCCATGGCCTTATCGCTAAACCTTTTTACAGATGTTTTGTTATGTTCTCTGAGATCCTTCAAAAAATGATTTACCAATATAGGTATATCTGATTTACGCTCCCTTAAAGGTGGCACATTAATGGGAATTACATTTAATCTGTAAAAAAGGTCTTCCCTGAATGTTCCTTCTTTAATCTTTTCTTTTAAATCCTGATTGGTGGCTGAAATGAGACGAAAGTCCACTTTAATGGTCTTTAACCCTCCGATTCGTTCAAATTCCTGTTCTTGAATCACTCTAAGGAGTTTTGCTTGAAGTTCAAGACTCATGCTGGATATCTCGTCCAAAAAAAGAGTGCCTTGGTTTGAAAACTCAATTCTTCCCATGCGGCTCCTCATGGCACCAGTGAAAGCACCCTTTTCATATCCAAAAAATTCTGATTCCAAAAGTTGTTCAGGAATAGCTGCGCAGTTTATGGGAACAAAAGGTCTATCTTTCCTCGGACTACACTTGTGAATAGCCCTTGCTATAAGCTCTTTACCAGTGCCTGTTTCACCGGTGATAAGTATAGTGCTATCTGTCCTAGCTACTTTTTCTATAATCTCAAAGATTTCTAATATCTTTTCACTCTTTCCTATAATATTATGGAATTGATATGTTTGACTCATTTTAATTTTTTTCTCCTAGAGCAAAAATTATACCAATTATTAATAAGACTATTTTTCCACTCAATTGCTCACTTTTTTTCCTTCAAGGGAAAGGATTTGAGGAAATAAAAAAGAAATTCCTATATTAAGAAAATTCCAGATAGAGTTTATTTTGTGGTGCCTAAAAAGAACAGCTTTGTAATCCAAAGAACATTTTGGTGTTAGGATAATGTCAAGATTAATTTATTCTTTTATACAATCTTAAATTTTTTAGAATCCCCCACGCTCTTCTTTGTTCTTGGTTCAAATTGCTGTCTCTTTCTATATTTAAAAACAAGGTTTTAAGGTATTTAGAATCTGTGTTAAGATGATAATATCGGGTTTCAGGCCAGGGTGGAGGTTTAACTGAACCATAAATAATTACCTCTGTTCCATCAGCCCTCTTTCTAACCCTAGTAATTCCCAAATATCTTGCCCTTTCCCTTTCTTCTCTTTCTATCATCTTTTGAATAGTTTGGTCACTTATTCCTGCCTTTTTAAGTTTTATTATCTCATCTACAGTTAAAAGCGGTTTTTTTATTATCAAAGAAATTAAATCATCACCAATACCTGCCTGTTTAAGTTTAATTATATCAGCAGTAATAAGAGGAAAGGAATGTTTACTGATAAACATAAACACTAAAACAACCAAAAATATCTTTAATTTCCTCATAATAAACACCTTTAGCTTTTTATTAAAACTTAAATCTATTATCAAATAAAATCAAGTTGTTACCTTACCTGCCTGCTAGCTTCATTTTAGCTTATTATTTTTATAATCTCTTCAGGTATCCTTGAAAGGGGAACCACTTTATCCACTGCCCCAATTTTTATGGCTTCTTTAGGCATTCCAAACACTATACAACTCTCTTCATCCTGAGCCAGAGTTTTTGCCCCTTTTTTTCATATTGAGCAACCCCTTTGCCCCATCACTGCCCATCCCTGTCAAAATGACTCCTATAGCATTAGCCCCTGCACATTCTGCAACCGAGGTAAACAATACATCTACTGAAGGACGCTGGTGTTGCACCCTGGGTCCTTTTTTTTATCTCTACAAAGTACCTTGCACCGCTGCGTTTTAAAAGCATGTGAAAATTACCAGGGGCAAGAAGTGCAATTCCAGGAATGACCGAGTCTCCTTCTTTAGCCTCTTTTACCCTGATTTGAGCTATTTCATTTAAACTGTCAGCAAAGGTCTTGGTGAAACCTGGTGGCATGTGTTGGACGATTACAGTACCCGGGGAATTAGGTGGAAACTGGGATAAGATATATCGTAGGGCCTCAGTACCACCAGTAGAGGAACCGATAGCGATGACCTTATTAGTAGTCTCTATGTCAGAGAGAAAAGAGGCAAAAGGTGCCTTTATAGGTTTTGAAGGATGGGTTTCTCTTTTGATAAACTTTACCTTGGTTGCTGCCCTTATCTTTTGCACTAGATCGTCCTTCATCTCTCCTACAGAATAAGGACCACCTGGTTTGCACATTACTTCTACTGCACCAATTTCCAGTGCCTTCAGGGCTGCACGGCTACCTTTAGGAGTAAGAGAACTTACTATAATAACAGGTAAGGGATAATACCTCATAAGCTTTTTAAGGAAAGTCAGTCCGTCCATCCGGGGCATTTCTATGTCCAACAGAATTACATCTGGTTTTAACCTTACAATTTTGTCCCTGGCTACATAAGCGTCTGGTGCTGTCCCTACGATTTCCAAATCTAGTTCTTTAGATAATTCTCCGCTTAAAATCTTACGCACAATCGCTGAATCATCCACAATAAGCACTTTAATTTTATCCATCAAAAACAACCTCTTCCTTTTCCATACAGAATCCAAAAAAATGCCCTTCTATTTGAGATTTCTCTACTTTAGTTAATTTATCTAATTCCTTTGTGCTTGTTTCTTTCACTTGGGGCAATCCCAATTGCATCCTCCCTTCAAGGTCAATCAGGCTGACGTAGTTCCCCCCTACCATATTTACAAATTCCTTTATTACTTCTATTATGTCCTGATCCGACATTTCCTTCTCTCCCATGAAATTCTCTGCCATAATGCAGGCCAGTGCTTTGGGGATAAAAAAGCGCAAGATAATCCTTTCCTCTCCACTAATGGCAATATTTCCTTCAATTAACTTTGGAGGTAAAACAATCTCGTTTTCCTCTTCAGGGAAGATAAAAAACATATCTTCTAGAATTTCAAAAATCACATTCTTCAATTGCCTCATCATCTTTTCTGGCATATTCTTCTCCTATTACCCCTGTTAATATATTTTTAATCTCTTCTGGTCTAAATGGTTTTTTTACATATCCACTCGCTCCTGAAGAAATAGCCTCTTGCACTCTTTGCTCTCTTTTTTCTGTGGAGATAACAATCACAGGTAATCCTTGTGAAGTCTCATCTTCTTTTAAGAGTTTAAGAAAAGTTATGCCATCCATTTCCGGCATATTAATATCAGTTAACACTATATCTATCCAGTTGTCTTTAAGCACTTCAAGGGCCTCTTTTCCATTCCCCGCCTCATAAAAATTGTCCACATCAAAACCAGATATTTTGATAGTTTTCTTGATTACCTTTCTCATTGCCCCTGAATCATCAACAATTAAAACATTGAACCCCATGACTTACTCCCTAAATATAGTTTCTTCTATTTCCACCAGTTCGGCCCATAAGTCTCCCATACAAGACATCAAATCTTTTTCTTTAAGTCCTAACAGTTTATATGCTTCATCTTTTGCTTTATAAGCAAGTCCATCCATACCTGCACCAATGCCAAGCATCAATACGCCTGCATCTGCTATATGCACCAAGGCTACTGCCGGGTCTTTTGTCTCTTCAGGTTTGTGATGATAGGCAATGAGGCGCAAAATTTCCTCTGGAAAATTCCACTTTTCCCCTATTTTTGCCCCTAGTTCAGCATGATCCATTCCTAATACCTCCCTTTCGGCCTCTAAAAAATCCTTTCCCCGTGCAATCAACATCTTGATTTTTAATAAGGCCTCCTTTACAAATTCACCTAAGACGATTTTACCAATGTCGTGGAGCAGACCGCCTGTAAATAATAATGTTTTTTCTTGATAACCCACTTTTTCGGCCAAAATCTGACTAAGAATGGCACAGGCAACACTATGATGCCATAATTCTCCCTGTTCTAACTCATAGCCTACTAGCTTTTTATCTAAATAAGGGGCACAACTACTCAACATGACAATCTCTATCAAATATTTTATCCCTAGATATACTAATGCCTCATGGATAGAAGTAACCTTGCGCCTTAGCCCAAAAAAGGGAGAATTGCACCACTTTAAAACATTAGCAGTAATAGAGGGGTCGTGTTGAACCACCTCGGCAATTTCTTTCATGGAGATATTTTCATCTCTTGCCATAGATATTATCTTCATTGCTACGAATGGAAAAGGCGGTAGGCGATCAATGAAATTAATAATTCTCTCTACTGTGCTTTTCATAGTTTTCTTATCCCCTGTCCTGTGATTTTTAAACGTACTTCCCCTGTGACTATATCCAATTCTACTGTCCGATTGACCATTCCTCCTACATCTTCGGCCCTGATTAACACCCCATTGCGCCAAAATATCTTTCTTAACACGGCGTAGTTTTTCTTTCCTATATTAAAATATCCTGCCTCATCCATTATTTCAGCCCCACCTGCAACCTTGACAATCATTCTCCTTTTTTTCGCTCCATATTTATAACAGGTTTTAAAAAGCAAAGGCACACCCGTATCAGCAAACATATAAGGGTTTTCTTTGGCTCTTTGTGGATTCACTTTAGATTCAGGTAACATAAAGTGTAAAAGGCCGCCTACTTTCACCACAGGATCATAAACAATCACACCTATACATGACCCAAGGGCATAGGTTATCAAGGTGTCTTCTGGGTTATTACTTACTTTGATATCTGCAATACCAACCACGATTTTCCCCATTTATTATACCTTTTGATAGATAGCTGGCCTTATATACTTAAAATTGTGCCTTATTCCCATTAAACTTTCTGAGTGTCCAATGAAGAAATATCCTCCTGGGACCAAGACCTGTGAAAAACGAGTGATTAAGTCCTCTTTAGTAGGCCTATCAAAATAAATCATGACATTACGACAAAAAATGATGTTGAACATGATTTTAAAAGGAAAGGGTTTTAGCAGATTCACATGTTTGAATTCAATCATTTTTTTTATTTCTGGCCTTACTTGATAATAACCTGCCCAGTCACCATTTCCTCTAAGAAAGTATTTACGAAGGGTTACCTTAGATAAGGTGGCTAGCTGTTCTTCCTGATAGAACCCTCTAATGGCCTTTTCTAAAACCCGGGTAGAGATATCCGTAGCCAGAATTTTTATATTCCATTCTTTTATATCTTTAACCTTTTCTAAAAGGGTAATAGCGATAGAATAAGGCTCTTCACCAGAAGAACAACCCGCTGACCAGATTTTTATCTGCCTGTTTTGACTACAATTGGGGATGATTACCTCTTTGAGAAATTCAAAATGCTCCCTTTCTCTAAAAAATTGGGTGAAGTTTGTTGAAATAGCATTTAAAAGTTGAGTGAACTCCTGTCCAGTAGTATCCCCTACAATTAATTTGTAATACTCTTTAAACGAAGGAATCTTTCTTCGCCGCAGAATTTTCCCCAGACGACTTCTGACCAGAACCTTTTTTTCTTTACCTAAAAAGATACCGCTTTTTTTGTAAATAAGACTCCTAATCGCTTCAAACTCTCCATTTTTAAGAGGTGGAATTGTAAATAAAAATTGCGTTGATTTTTGGGACTTATTCACTTTTTTCTACCGTTTGGGTAACAGCTCCTATCTCCTCCCGGGTCAAAACCCTATTTATGTCCAAAAGGATCTTTACCCTATCTTTTGTTTTGGTCATACCTAAGATAAATCTAGTATCTATATTGGTCCCAAACTTAGGTGCTGGTTCTATATCGCTAGTAGAGATGTTTAATACCTCTGAAACACTATCTACCACGACGCCCATCATTACTGGGCCTGCTTCAGTGGAGACCTCTACTACAATAATACAGGTTCTTTCATCGTATTCCTTTGGCTCTAGACTAAATTTTAACCGCAGGTCAATTACGGGGATGACCTTACCTCTTAGATTTATCACACCTTTTATAAATTCCGGGGTATGAGGCACAGGGGTAATATCCATTATTCCTATAATTTCTTTTACTTTAAAGATATCTAATCCATAATCCTCATTATTTAGTGAAAAAATAAGATATTTATGTTCTTTTTTATTCATGCTTTACCTCACATATTTTCACTCATTTCAAAGATCCCTGGAATATCAAGTATCAATCCTACCCGGCCATCTCCCATAATAGTTCCTCCAGCAATGCCTTTTAAATTTTTCACACCGCCTTCTAAACCCTTAATAACTACTTCTTGCCTGCCCAAAATTTCATCCACTAAAAAACACTTTTTTCTCCCTTCATTTTCAACTAATATCACTAGAGTTTCCCACGGAGCTTTCCTTTGAGAAGAAGGGTAAAACATTTGATTAAGCCTAACTAAAGGAAAAAGCTGATCTCTAATCCTAATCATCTCTCCTTTACCTGATACTGTGGTATAATGAGCCTTATCTGGCTTTAACACCTCTTGCACTGAGACAGTAGGAAGAATGTAACGTTCCCCCTCTACTTTTATGACCATACCATCGATTATGGCTAGAGTGAGAGGAAGCTTGATTATGAAATTGCAGCCTTTATCAGGACTAGAATAGACCTCTATCTTTCCACGAAGCTTATCAATAACATTTTTTACTACATCTAATCCTACCCCCCTTCCTGAAACACCATCAATTTCATCCTTAGTAGAAAAACCCGGTTTAAAAATCAGATTGATAATCTTATAGTCATTTAAATCGTTACCTTCCTTAATAATACCTCTCTCCTTTGCCCTTTTAAGTATCTTTTCTTTATTTAGCCCTTGACCATCATCTTTAACCTCAATGACTATATTCCCACTTTTGTGATAGGCCTTAAGATAAATTATTCCCTTTTCCTTTTTTCCTTTTTTTCTTCTCTCATCTGGTGTTTCAATCCCATGGTCTATAGCATTTCTAACAATGTGAACCAAAGGCTCATAGATTTCCTCTACCATATTTTTGTCAATCTCTGTGTCTTCACCACTCATTAGAAGTTCTACTTCCTTACCTGTTTTTTTTGATAGGTCACGCACCAACCGAATCATCCTTTGGAATGTCTGGGCAATGGTAATCATCCTTAAAGACATAGCGTTTCTTTGAAGTTCGCTAGTGATTCTAGAAAGTTGAGAAAGACTGCGAGAAAGGCTTTCTTCACTTATTGTATTCAATACAGGGTTTTGGCAAATCATGGATTGGGTAATCACCAATTCCCCTACCATATCTATTAGATTATCCAATTTTCGCGTATCTACCTTTATGGTAGGTGTTATCCCTTTTTGCTCTTTCAAGGCCTCAGTTACCTCTTTGGACGAGACCTTGTGTTTTGTTATTAAAATTTCCCCTATTTTCTTATCTGGTTTCTCCTTTTGTTCAGCCAGTGCATCCTTTATCATTTCAGGAGAAGCCACCCCTTTTTCTGTCAATATCTCACCAATCTTCTTAGGCCTATCTTCCTGTATTGTTTCAATCTTTTTAATCAGTTCATCTACTGGGAATCTATGTCCAGCCCTTCCCTCTTCAGCCAAATCATCAATCATAGCCCGAAGACAATCCACAACCTCTAAAATGACATCTATAGCCTTTTT
>Ga0190334_1000474_pt1 | contig 20206 bp, 15 predicted proteins | sample 48720478_MG_FD_161270 | JGI IMG/M metagenome (GOLD analysis project Ga0190334, IMG submission 161270) | Hydrothermal vent sediment bacterial communities from Southern Trench, Guaymas Basin, Mexico - 4872-04-7-8_MG | ecosystem: Environmental > Aquatic > Marine > Hydrothermal vents > Sediment ...
TTGCCGCACAATTAATCAGAGATATTGGAGAGGAACTGAACCGCGAGGAAAATACAGAAAGGATTATTAATTATAAAAGTAGTGACCTCGATTTGGTTACACAGTTTGACATCTATATTCAGGAGAAATTTGTAAAAGCGATCAATAAGAATTTTAGCACAGATGTTATCCTGGCAGAAGAAAAAGGGCTTTCCACTGTAAAACCCTCTGGAGCAACATGGATATTAGATCCCATAGATGGCACGGCGAATTTTGCCCACAGGTTGCCTTTATACTGTATATCGCTGGCATATTACGAGGACAACAACCCTGTGTTTGGGCTGATATATTCACCAAAAACAGGTGACTTGTACAGTGCCTATCATAACAAGGGAGCCTTTTTAAATAATATTAAAATCAGGGTTTCTGAAAGAAAAAAGTTGAAAGAAAGCCTTGTTACGGTGGGGACAACAGCGTTGCACTCAGTGAATTTGCTGAATCTGCTTCATAAAAATGTCCGCCGAACCAGAGTTCTGGGAACCGCAGCATTGCAAAGCGCCTTTGTAGCCGCTGGATGTTCAGAAGCTTTTATAGGATACAAATTGAACATCTGGGATATTGCCGCAGCCTACATAATTGTTAAAGAGGCAGGTGGTAGCATAACCAACTGGTCCGGGAAAGAAATAACCCCATGGGATACTGATAAAATGCTTTTTTCGAATGGTATGATGAACGAAGAACTGTGCGCACTTATGAGTTCTATAGATTTCTGAACAACGCTACAGTTTCAACGTGGTGAGTCAGCGGAAACATATCAAAGCCTTTTACACGTGTAATTTCAACATTTGACTCCATGAGATAGCGAGTGTCTCGTGCAAGCGTTGCTGGATCGCAGGAAACATATATTATCAGTTTGGGCTTGAAACTTTTCAACAGGGATATCGTTTTTCCCATGCCGCTTCGTGGTGGATCAAGGAGGATAACCTCATATTGGTGTTTACCCTTGTTTTTCCGGACGTAATTCAATGCATCCTCTTTTATGACCTCTATGTTGTTGAGCCGATTTATCCTGGCATTGGCTTCAAGTGCTTTAACAGATACCCCGGAACTTTCAACAGCGGTGATCCTATCAAAAGCCTTTCCAAAAAAAACACTGAAAAACCCTACCCCAGCGAAAAGGTCAAGCAGGCTTTCCCTTTTTTCAAATTCAATTGTTTCTGCTATGTAATGTAAAATCTCCCTGGCGATGAAAGTGTTGACCTGAAAAAAAGATGTGGGCGGCACCTGATAAAGAATGTCGTCGATTTTCTCGGTCAAAACCCCTTCACCATAAAGTACCCTGTAGGGGCCCCTGAGATTTATATTATCTCTACTGTTGTGCACATACACAAAGGAATCAATCTGCGGGAGTTTTTGCTTGAGAAGATTCGTTATAGTTTTTAATTCAGGAAATTCAGATTTTTTTCCTATCAAGATTGCCATGCTTTCGCCTGAAGAGCTTTTCCTAAGCACAAGGTGCTTTAAGTTACCGGTACCTCTTTCTGGATCATATGCCTTCAATCTGAACTCATTCAACACACGTTGAATCTTTATTCTCAAATCTTCAAAGACTATATCGCCTATGACACACCCCTGAGGCTCTACTGGCTTAACTGAAGCTTTCTCCTTAAAACCCAGTTTGATACCGCTAGGGGTGTTAAAAGCCACATATTCCACTTTGTTTCTATAATGCATTTCCTTTGAGGGAACCACCTCAGGAAGAGGAATATCGATTTTTGCCAGGCGTTTGAACTGCTCTTGAATTATCTTCGCTTTCCATTTCAACTGCTGATCATACATCAGGTCCTGCCAGTCACAACCACCGCATCGTGGAAAACTTTCGCAAAGCCTTTCTCTTCTGTATGGGCTACTTTTAAGGATCTTGGTGGGTTTCCAGAGCTCGAAATCCCTCTTGCGGTTTATCCGCACTGCTTCAATTTGCTCTCCGGGATAACCGCCAATAATGAACACGATTTTTCCCTCTTGGGTTCTGGCCAGTGAAAGCCCCCCGGCTACCAGTTTCTCAACAGTAAAAGTCTGAACCATAACCATCACATGGATTCTGGAGCGCTCACACCAAGAAGCTGAAGACCGTCAGCGATGACATTTCTGGTTAATTCACAAAGCTTTAGCCTTAGAGTAGATCTCCGGGGGTTTTCAGGATCGGCTACCAGATGCTTGTTGTAAAAAACATGGAATGTCGATGCGAGCGCTTCAAGATAGTTGGTCAACCTGTTGACCTTATAATCCTCTGTGATCGAATCCAACACAGAAGGTAATTCCAGTACTATTTTTATGAGTCTTTTCTCCTCAGGTTCGAAATTATAGCTATCGGGTAATATCCCTATGTGCAGATTTTTGTCTTTTGCTGTTCTGAAAATACTGCTTATTCTCGCATGAGCGTATTGAACATAGAAAACGGGATTTTCATTGCTCTTTTTCTTTGCAAGATCGAGGTCAAAAAGCATGTGTGTATCAGGATCGAACATGGCAAAGAAGTATCTTGTGGCATCGATGCCTGCTGCTTCTATGAGTTCATCAAGGGTGGAGAATGTCCCTTTCCTGGTGGACATCTTGACAATTTCTTTCCCCTTTTTGATATTCACATACTGATGTATGATAACCTCAAGAAAATCTTCAGAAATTCCCAAAGCCATGAGTGCGGCTTTCATTCGAGGAATATGCCCCATGTGGTCCGAGCCCCATATGTTATATACCTTATCGAATCCCCTCTGGTACTTATTGAAATGATAGGCAATATCTGTGAGAAAATAAGTGTGTGTGCCGTCGGAGCGAAGAACGACTTTGTCATTATCGTTAACAAAATTCGAAACTTTGAACCATAACGCACCATCCTTTTCATAGAGCAGGCTCGCTTTCCTGAGAATCTCAAGAATTTTATTAACTGTTCCATCAATCACAAGGCTTTTTTCACTGAAATAGTTATCAAACTCGATTCCCAGCTTATTAAGAGTTTCTTTCATGCTTTGGAGCATCTTATTCAGGGCAAAATTTGAGAAAAATTCCTGAGCATTTGTATCCCAACTGTCCAAAAATTTATTGCCGTATTCCCTTTTAATTTCTTTTGCCATATCAACGAGGTATTCACCTTGATAACCATCTTCGGGAAGTGGGATTTCCTTCCCGAAAAGCTGGTTGTATCTAACCCAAAGAGAATGGCCAAGCAAACGTATCTGGCGGCCAGCATCGTTGATGTACATTTCCCTTTTCACCCGGTATCCCCTGGCAGAGAAAATCCTGCAAAGCACATCGCCAAAAACTAATTGCCTTCCATGCCCAATGGTAAAAGGCCCTGTTGGATTGGCGCTTCCAAATTCAAATTGAACATTTGTTTCAGGCTTTACTTTCCAGAAAAATCTTCTTTCAAGTACCTCTTTCATAGCATGTAAATAGACTTCGTCAGTAAGTATAATATTAATGAATCCAGGTCCGGCAACTGTTGCGCTTTTTATATATTGCTCCTTCTCTAGCTCTCGGGAGAGGCTACTGGCTATTTCACGGGGAGCTTTTTTTAGGCTCTTTGCTAGCAAGAAAGCAACATTAGTGGAATAATCGCCAAAATTTTCATCGGGGATTTCTATTTTGAATATGGGAATACTTTCAACGCCTAATCTGTTGAGTGATTTTGTAATACTGTTTTCAAGCAGTTTTCGAAACATAACGCACCTCCGGGAATCTTCATTTTGATGTTTCGATTTTAAACAACAAATCGGAATTGCGGTTGATTTTTGTATAGTTTAGCGTATATTAAGCTGGCTTCATGAAACCAGAGCTGACAAATGCATTACAGAAATCAGATAATCGTACACAAAAGGCAATTTGCGCCTCTATGCTTCTTTCTTTGCTTTATACGATGTTTGAAAGATTTTAAACTCTCGGGTATTATTGAGTTAAAGACACCAAAATCAAAGGAGGTATAACTATGGCTGTAAACCTTAAAGGTAAAAGTTTTCTCACACTTTTAGATTTTACCACGGACGAAATAAGATATCTGATTGACATCGCAAAGCAAGTTAAGGCGGAGAAAAGAACGGGGATTGTAACCCAGAGGTTCCTTGGAAAGACCCTGGCAATAATTTTCGAAAAAAGATCCACCAGAACAAGAACAGCATTTGAGACAGCTTTTGGCGAGGAAGGCGGGCACGCTGTGTTTCTTTCAAAGGACGATATCCACCTGGGTGTCAAGGAAGATCTGGAAGATACCGCAAGGGTTCTTGGCAGAATGTTTGACGCCATCGCTTTCAGAGGGTTTAAACAAGAAACCGCCGAAACACTGGCGAAATGGTCTGGAATTCCCGTATATAATGGTTTAACCGATCTTTATCACCCAACTCAAATCCTTGCTGATTTCATGACGATTGAAGAGCATTTCGGAACATTGAGAGGGAGAAAGCTCGTTTACATGGGAGATTCAAGAAACAATGTTGCAAATTCTCTCATGATAGGCTCTGCTAAAATGGGTCTGCATTACGTTGCCTGTGGTCCAAAAGAGCTTTGGCCGTCTGAAGCTCTGGTTTCTCGGTGCAGAGAAATTGCAAAGGACACGGGTGCGAAAATTACTGTCAGCGATAACCCTAAAGAAGTCGTAAAGGAAGCCGATGCGATATATACAGATGTCTGGGCATCTATGGGCGAAGAAGAGAAACTCAAGGAAAGGATCGCTCTTTTAAAGCCTTATCAAGTGAATCAGGAACTCATGAATGCCACTAAAAAGCATGACACGATTTTCCTTCATTGCCTTCCAGCCGTAAAAGGCAATGAAGTTACACGTGAAGTGATTGAAGGGCCTAAATCAAGGGTTTTTGAAGAAGCAGAAAATAGAAAGCACACGATCAAGGCGGTTATGATCGCTACTCTCTTATAAGCTTATAAAACGTGAGGAGGCCCATGATGAAAAAAATAGTGGTGGCAATAGGTGGAAATGCTTTGAACAAGCCTGGCGAAAAACCAACCGCCGAAGTTATGAAAACTAATCTTTATGGTACAGTTAAACACCTTGCAGATCTCATTGAGAATGGATTTGACCTTGTAATTACCCATGGTAATGGTCCCCAGGTTGGTAATTTGCTGGTGCAGCAGGAAATCGCAAAGGATACCTTACCCCCTTTTCCAATAGACGTTAACGATGCAATGACACAAGGGTCAATAGGATATTTGATCACACAAACATTATCCAACGAGCTTAAGAGAAGAGGTCTGAGTATCCCTGTGAGCTGCGTGCTCACGCAGGTAGTTGTAGATAGAAATGATCCGGGTTTTGAAAACCCAACGAAACCTGTTGGCCCTTTTTACGATGAGCAAACAGCGAAAACCCTACAAAAGAGCAAGAGCTGGATTATGAAAGAAGATGCTGGTAGAGGGTGGAGGAGAGTAGTGCCTTCACCAAAGCCCTTGAACATAGTGGAAATAGAATCGATCAAAACTCTCTTAGAAGCCGATAATGTTCTTGTTGCGGCAGGTGGTGGCGGGATACCTGTTGTGATAGATGATACTGGAGAGCTCAGAGGAGTAGAGGCTGTAATAGATAAAGACAGGGCTTCTTCTTTGTTGGCGCGGTTGATTGGTGCTGATATCTTTGTGATTCTAACTGCTGTTGATTATGCGTATCTGAATTTTGGAAAAAAAGACCAAAAAGCCCTGAAAAATCTGAAAATCGATGAGGCCAAACGATTGATGGAAGAAGGACAATTCGCTAAAGGCAGTATGTATCCAAAAATTGAAGCTGCTGTTGATTTCGTAGAAAAAACCGGACATCAAGCCATAATAACTTCGCTTGAGGGTGTTAAGAAAGCCATTGAAGAGGGATTCGGAACCAGGATTATCTTGTGAAAAGATTTAAATTGCATGCCGGGCAAATTGCCCGGCTTAATTTTAGTAAGTAGTTATGCTATAATTGAACAGAACGAATGATTGAAAGGAGTGATGACAATGCGTGGTGAAGTTACAAGGACGAAAATCATGGAAGCTGCCATTAAGGTTATCTCTCAAGAGACAATTGAAGGCTTGAGCACCAGAAAGGTGGCGGGAGAGGCAGATGTGAATCTTGCTGCCATACATTATCACCACAGATCTAAAGAGGGAATGCTCATTGACCTGTCAAGATATGCTATAAACAATTACTTACTTCCCAAAATTAACCGCCTTTTTGAAGAAGGTCTCGAACCAAAAGACTTTATTGAAGCTATGATTCAAGTTGTCAACGAAATGGATGAGGAACACGAAGATGTGTTGATAACCTTGATTTACCTGTGGCTTTACGGAAAGAAAAACAGGAGAATCAGGGAGATAATGCGTTCTTTTAAGTCCCAAATTGAAGAAAATATCAAGGAAGAACTGATTAAGCATATGTCAAAGTCCAGAGCTACCCGGGTTATAAAAAGGCTTTCTCAGCTTCTTTTTGGATATGCTCTGGATCTCGTTATAAGCGGAGAGTCCATGAATGAAAAGGAAATAGCTGATATTGCAAAGAGATTGTTATAACACGAGGTGGTTTCTTTGTCCGTGATAGCGATTACCAACCATAAAGGTGGAGTAGGGAAAACCACCCTAACTTATAGTCTTGCTTATGAATACGCTTTGGGAGGATACAGTGTATTGCTTGTGGACCTTGATCCCTCAGGCAATCTCACCATAGCGATGGATCAGGATCCATATGAAGACGGAGAAATCAATCTCGCAACTATCATATCAGAGGGGGAAAGTTTTGATCCGAATCGTTTGAAAAGATCTGTTACCAAAGGTTTTGCCACTATCGACATTCTTCCATCAAATGACGAGCTATATCGGGTAGAATCCATGGGGAATGGTATTCAAAGCCTTTTTTCGTTAAAGGATTATTTGAACGAAACAGGGCTACACAGCAGTTATGATTTCATATTCATCGATACCCCCCCTAACCTTGGCATTTTGACAAACATCGCTCTGGTCACCAGCGATTTTTTTCTTGTGCCAGTAAGCCCTGGAAAATACGCATTAAAGGGGCTTGATAGAATGTTCAGAGTGGCCACAATGGTGAAAAAAAGAATCAATAGAAGCCTTGAATTTCTTGGTATAGTTATCAACAACTTCCGCAAGCATGAACAACCATCCCGCGCACTTGAAAAGTCCGTCATAGACCTATATGGAAATGCCTATATAACTCCTCCCATCAGGCGGACGGTTGATGTGCAAAAATCCGAGATAATCAGCGAGCCCATACAGCTGGCCTTTCCTAACTCTCTGGCTGTGAGGGATTTGAAAAGGCTCTCACAGGGGGTGCTTAAACGTGTCAAAAAGCAGGAAATTTGATATGGATTCTCTAACTTCAATGATAAAAAACACCGTTAGAAGTAATAATGATGATAGAGAAAAAGCTCTTGAAGAATTTGAAAATGAATTTTATGGGAAGCTAAAGAACAGAAAAAAGAAGCTCTTAAAACCTGAAAAGAGAACGAGGGAGAAGTCTGTAATAAATGAAAAAAACGCATTCAGTTCTTTCATAGGAAGAAAGGATCTAACTTCTACTGAAAAATTAATGCTCATTTACCTATCACATACTTCTTTTAAGAAAGATGGCGTATCAATCAGTATCAGATCGCTTGCTTCTGCCCTCGGCATAAACAAGAACACAGCTTTGGATACACTGATGAGCCTTGAACTCAAAGGACTCATAGAGAAAGAATCAACGCCACGAGGAACGCTCATTAAATTACTCGTTCGTGTGGGGATGCCATGAGCAGGAGTGGAAAGTGGATACTCGGTTATTTTATCGCTTATCTTGCTTCTTTGTTCATTTTCCCAATGACAACTCGTGTGCTAACCCTGAGCGTGTTGATCGGAATGATCATCATTGCACCTGCAAGGATGGTAAATAAAAAGGGTTATAAACGATTACTCTCGCTTCTATCTCTTGGCGCTATTGTTTTGACTTTTGTATATCTTTTCTATGTTGCGGTTCCTATAATCATCAACGGAGTAAAGAGCTTTCAATCAGGACTTGTTGACCTTGATATCGATAAGTTCTCATCCAATTTCAGAGAGCCTTTCGGAAGTTTTATCAACGATACTTTCGAAAAGGCTGGTTCCATGCTTGGAGATGTTCTGCTTCAGGCAAGCCTTTACATAAGTAAAAACATAGCTTCGTGGATCACTTTTGGGATCTTGCTTGTTGTTGCTTCAGTTGTTTTAACTGCCAGGTCACGGTCTTTTTTCAGGTATAGAGCAGTTCGCACCCTGTTTCCGAACTGTGATAGTAGTGAAGTAACCAGCTTTTTCGAAGGTTTCTATAGAGATCTCCAGGGCTATATTACCGGGCAATTGATCGTGGCACTTGCAGTGGGATCTGTGATAGGTTTTGGGGCTTTTGTTTTTGGCATTCGTCAATCTCTATTTCTTGGATTGCTTGCCGGTATTACAAATTTAATTCCCTTTCTGGGCGTTATTATCACCGCTATTCCGCTACTTGTAATTGGTTATAGCAGCCACAGTGAAAATCCGCTCATTGGGATTGTGCTGGCCTTGTTACTGCTAATTCTTGCTAATCAACTGGAAATGTGGGTACTATCACCAAGAATAATGTCCAAAAGATTAAAGCTAAACTGGTTTATCATACTCCTTTCAATAATAGCGTGCAGTGAACTTTTTGGAGTGTATGGAATAGTGCTTGCTATTCCCCTTGTTATTTTTATAAGACGTTACTGGGGAACCTTTGTTACGAAAGAGGTGAACGGTTATGGGAATATACGACAGGGATTGGTACAGGGAGGAACAAGAGAAAAAGCCCCCTCTAAAGAAGAGGGGACAAAATAAATCTTTTCTTTTTGGTTTTGTTGTGGGCTTGGTATCGGGTATAGTATTGACTGCTCTTGTATGGATTTTTTGATCAAAAGTCAAATTCTATAAAAGGTCTTAGCTCATAGGTGATTTTCCTGGATGTATATTGCTCGAAATAATCTCCGAAATAAAGACTAAAATCTGAACCAATCTTAAATCCCCAGAGAGTTCCCTTCAAATTGACAGTTAAGATATTCGCCTTTTTTAACTCGCCAACAGGTCCCCTCCAGGACTCAGGATCAGTGAATTCTCCGGGTTCATCGCTGGGTTCATTCATGTTCAGATATGGAGTATCCAGTGTAACTTCTCCCTGTACAAAATGCTCAAATTCAACAGATGCTGAAATAGCGCTTCCCAACCATTCCAGGAGCAGTGAGAAAGCGTTGAGATCAGGTCCATATTTAAAGCCCAAAGGATATTCATTTGCGTCTCTCGCACCGGGAAGCTCTGATTTTGTTATGGTTCTATTGGTGATTTTTAACAGTGGTTGCCATCTGTTGTACATCCACGTGTCGGTGTGGTACGCTTCAGCAGAGATACGAAACATACCAGAAAGGCTTTCAAGGAAATATTCTGCACCCAGACCATATGCCATGGCTGAAGGCTTTCCGCGAGCACCAGCTTCCGTCGGTGCTGAATAATCATCCATGGTGAATTCGCCATAGATCTGGAATCCCTTGAATGGTACTAAGGAAAAGTCCAGAGACATCATGACGTTTGAAAATCCCTCGCCATAGGTGTTGTGAAACACAATGAAGGGATTGAAATCAGTGAGGTCGGGATGTTTCCCCCCAACTACGTTGATTTCGCCCACGCCAATCCGCAATCGCTTGCTGAGCTTTATGTCAAAACGATGTCCAACAATGAGTTTTGAGGGCTCATCATATACCTGGTCTTGATTGAGGTCCCAGTAATGCGGGCTACTTGCCGACACTTTCCTTTGACGCTCCCATTCGCTTCCACTGAGCAAAGGTATTACGGAGATCATGTTGAAGGTATAAGAGAAATTACCATATTTGCCCATGGGTGTCACGAATGAAGAGCTGAAATTGTCGTAATAATTAGAAGCATTGCTGATCGTAAGACCATTTCTCATAGGTCCCCAGCTCAGCTTGTAACGTCCAATACTTGCCTGAAATTCTTTTGTTGCATAGGCAGCATAGCCAAAGCTCGGAAAGCTGAAATTCAGTGCTCGGACATCTCCTTTGAGCAACTCTACCGGCAGATTGATAAAGGGTGTGGCATTTCCGGAAGGACCATGGCTTATATAACTCCGATAGTCCTTACTAAAATCCAGGTTTATCACTGTTTTCAAATTATTCCCAATCCCGGAATCAAATCTCAGTACTGCCCAGGGCTGTAAAGTATCGTATCTATACCTCAAATAAAGTGGAACGCAGGGATTGTACCAACCTTTCCTTGTGGTGAAGGGATCAAAATTATGTAGCGTAAGCTGTGGCGTAGTAATGAAGGAAGCGGTAGTGTTGCTCGTATATTGCTTGGATTCCCCCAGAAAAGCTGAACTGATGGGAGTATTTGGTATGTATGGAACTTCCCCATTTAGCAGGAGTTTTCCTTTCCAGATAACATAGCCTTCACTATTCTTGAAATTCAGGTTCGCCATATTTGCTAGTACTACTAAAGGAACAAGAATAACCAAAATTACCAGGACACGCCTCATCGCATTCCCTCCTAAAATATGAAGATTTTGTTTATGCCAATATTCAACAGCCACTTTGGGCCATCAGAAGAAAAATTCAATGACAACAATCCAAATAGCCCAAAATCGATTTTTGGATAATATTTCAATTTAGCAGTGATTACTATTTGCCTACTAATGGGCTCAACGAGCTTGTACCAGTTATGTTCGTAAGGGGCATGGTACGGGCTGTTTATACCATAACTTCCCATAGCCAAAAATTCCAGCTTTGTAGAAAATTCAATCTTCTTTTTATTCCACTGAAGTCTTAACAGGTGCAAAGATACATCAGGGCCATAGGGAAAGCCAAAGAAGAAATCTATATCAGGCCACATGCTAAGCCACATGACGTTCATTCTAATGGGGTAGGTGAATTTCCCTATATCAGCATCTCTGTTATATAGATAGGGCGTCGTGTGGTAATATTCATACCTCAACTTAACCGTGGAAGGAACTGATAATCCCCTTTCAGAAAGGGTGAAATCCTCAAAATATTCTTTGTTTCTGATTCTGTTCCAGCTATCGCTGCTGCTCCATTCCACACCCACAAGCCAGCCAAAGGCAGTGGGTCTGGAATTTTCGCCTTCAGTATTTAACCTGAATTCATCGAGACCAAATTCGCTATAAATTCTGAAGTTCTTCAGAATAGATTCCATTGTTACAAAAAACATGACATTGGAATGGGTTTGGTAACTATGGTGGTAAATGATGAAAGGTCCTATATCCTGCAAATCCGGATAAACCCCATAAATGAGGTTTTCCTCAGCAAAACACAGTCTGAAAACCTCGCCTGAAAAAGCCCATTTGTGCCCAAAAAGTGTCTTTGGATCGCCATACACGCTTCTGTCGGCGGAAATTGCGAAGAAGTTGTAATCGAAGTTACCAAAATGAGTGTCATCATCAAACTGTAACCATAGGTGATCATAATATACAGGAACGTCGGAAAGCCCAATATCATAGGTAGCGGGCCCCCATTTTAGTTTTCTTCTGCCTGCGGAAATGAGAAAGTTTTCGGAGCTCCACTGGATGTAGCCAACACGTGGATAATTTGCGTCAAAAAATGGAGCCCATGAACCAACTGAAAGCGGAAGGTTGGAAAAATCTCTCCCAAGCAAAAAGGCGGAAAAATCCTGGCGCGCTTCAATAAACATAGCAGCCTCCAGATGATTTGTGTTTATTTGAAACCCGGCCTTTCCCAGTGCGGGAAGTGAATAGTACCTTAGAAGATCGTATAGGTTTGGCTCATAACTTCCATCAACAGACCCGTAATTATTAAGCGAAAGGCCTGGCGATATACCTAAGTAGATCGATGTCATTGAGAAAACTATTCCAGCCACTAAAAAGGTGCAAAAAAGAAAAAAATTCCTCATTATATCCCCCCTCTAAAAATTCTATCACAATGAATCTAACAAATGGTTATTTATCAAATTCCAAGGAAATATCGTCGATTTAATTCAATAAAACCATTGCAAAATGTTTACTTATCAGGAAAATATTAACGATAACAATAATTAAATTCCGATAATTTTAGTATAATATAGATGAGGTGATAGGGTGAATAAATTCACAAGCGAAATGATGAGTTTGATAAAAGCGGTTAGGAAAGACCTTGATGAATATTTGCTGAAAGACTCAGCAGCGAGATCGAAAATTCACATATATTTGACTTCGGCAGGTTTTCATGCGCTTTTTTTGTACAGGATATCCCATTTACTTTGGAATCTCCGATTTTTCTGGCCAGCAGAGTTGATTCATTATTTTAACAGAGTGCTTTTCAGTGTTGACATACATCCAGCTGCTTATTTTGAAGCAGGTGTTGTAATTGATCATGGAATAGGTGTGGTTATAGGGTCAACTGCGACTATTGGAAGCGGTACATTGATATACCACGGGGTAACACTCGGTAGTAGAAGAATAGTCGAAGGAAAACGGCATCCGGATATCGGACGTAATGTAATCATCGGGGCTGGTGCAAAAATACTAGGCCCCATAATTATAGGCGATAATGCGCAGATTGGTGCCAACAGTGTTGTCCTTGAACATGTGTCTGAAGCGCAGACATATGTTGGTATTCCCGCAAAAGCATCAAAAACATTTCAAAAGGAGGCAAATTTATGAACATTGATCTGATAGTAGGAAATACACCTTTTGTTGCTTTAAATAGTTTAGATCCAGCTGGCAGTATTCTCTTAAAACTTGAGAAAAACAATCCAGGTGGTAGTGTGAAAGATAGAGCCGTAATGGGGATGATTTTATATGCAAAAAATAAAGGCGAATATACAGAAGAAATGACAATTGTTGAACCTACCAGTGGAAATACAGGAATTTCCATAGCAATGTTTGCAAGTAAATTCAGATATAAAGCGATATTGGTTATGCCCGAAAGTGTTAGTGAAGAGCGACGGAAGGTCATAGAAGAACTTGGCGCTGAGGTTATTTTGACAGACACATCAGGGGGTATGAAAAAAGCTGTTGAAAAGGCAAAAGAAATTGTCAATAACCTTGAAAATGCTGTTATGCTGGACCAGTTTTCAAACCCCGGTAATCCTTATTATCATGAGATCACTACTGGACCGGAAATATTTAAGCAATGCGGTAATGAATTAGATGCTTTTGTAGCTGGTGTTGGTACTGGAGGAACTATTACGGGTGTTGGTAGAGCTTTGAAAAGATTACTACCAAAAATAAAAATTATAGGTGTTGAGCCAGAAGAATCGGCTGTTCTTTCCGGTGGAGAACCTGGAAAGCATAAAATTCAGGGTATAGGTGCTGGCTTTGTCCCTTCTATTCTTGACCGGGCACTTCTTGATGATGTGATTACCGTTGGTTCTGAAGAAGCTATTGAAATGATGCGGTGGCTTCACAAGAAAGAGGGGCTTTTGGTAGGAATCTCATCGGGAGCCAACGTTGCAGCGGCTTATAAATTTAAAAAATCCGGTGCCGCTGAGAAAGTAGCCACAGTGGCACCGGACCATTATGAGCGTTATTTGAGCATATTCTAATTCACTTTACTATGACAGTTCCTCTGGGGAATATTCTGCCAAGTTCGTTGGACCACGTTTTGTCAACTCTATAATCGTAGATTCTGAGCTGACTAAGATCTAACCCCGGAGCGTAAAGATTATAAATGCCTTCGATATAAATATCGTAAAAGTTATTTGAGAATGCCGTAGCGTCTGCATATAAAATTAAGGGTGCCCAATTTTCTTTTTCTTTTGGTGAGAGCGCCTTATAGACATCCATAAGTGCTTTCGGAAGTAGTCTGTTGTTTACAAAAATCCCGGTCTCTTTGCATTGGTTTACTGAGATGTTTTTGAATATTCCTCCTGTACTGGCTATGAAGAAACCAATGTTTGGCTTTCCCTTTTCAGGTATATTGCTAACGGATACATTCGCTATTTGAGCATCTTCTACGTTGCTTAGTGCGATAACATAAAAACTGGATGATTTCAACTGGGCCCCGTTCAAAAACACGCTTTTCAAATTTTCGAGGTTCAATGCAAAACGTCCGGATGAAATGTCTAACTCCTCAAGCAAAATATCTTCAGAATCTGAGTTTTTGATCTCCAAACCGGTATTCTTTATGCCTTCTTTAGCTTTGTACTCACTTATGTAAACCTTTTTGGGATTTAATATTATAAATCCTTTTGAAGAATTTCTTATCTCAATATTACGCGCATCAAAGACGTTTGCATCACTAATGTACCCTGCTGTCCCGGCTGAGTTTATAGATACATTGTGAAGCCATAAAGAAGAACCGCTTTTGACAATCAAGGGGTTCGAGGTGTCCATAAAAGCACAGTTTTCGATGTATAGCATAGCACCGGAAGCAAAGATAGAGGTTTCATTTCCAGTTACCTTTTTCAGATTCAACTCGCCACCATAAAGCATAATGCCATTGTTAGATTCACTTTTCAAGATTACACCGTTGTTATCTCCTGATACGTTCAACTTGCCATTTACAACGAATGAAGCGCCATCCTGGATAAGAAGCAAGCCATCTCCCTGTATTGAAACCTCAACATTGTCAGGAATAGTGTAATTTTCAGCTATCAAAATGGGGTAGGCATTTTCGTCAAAAGCAGCGTTGGTTGCAGTCCCGGTCAATATTGACGCTCCTCTATACAGAGTCAAGAGCTTTTCAGGGAACTTGTAGCTGTAATGATCTGTTATGATCTCCACTTCAACGGATACTTCCGTTGTTGCATCGTTGGTTAGGAGCAATGGCGAATCAAAATCTCTCACGATGGGAGGATCGTCTTTGAAATCAATCTCATCCGGTAAAACTGTTTTTACTTCCTGGTTGATAGGTGTATTTAATATTTTTCTACGGATTCTGTATTTAACATCCGGATCAGGTACAGGATAGAACCTCACCCTGAACTTACCATCTTCGTCTATCTGGTAAGCGTAGAACCCCTCAAGGTTCTTCAGGTCAACCCTCGTTTCAGTAGCGACATATGTGGGGGATTCAATCCCCAGCGCATTAATACTATACAGGATCCTTAAATCGCCAAAATAAATGCCATCCAAGGGTTCTAACACGTTAAAGGTTCTTGAAAGATCATAGGTGTAGGTATTGGTTCCTTTGGGTGTTTCAACAAAAATTGTCAGGGAAGCATCTTTACTGGCTATGGTATTTGCTACCCTAATGGTCACAGGTTGATAGTCTTTTTGAATCACATTGAAACTAAGAGCATCTTTTATCTTTTTGAAATTGACCAATTCGATTTTATAGGATGATTTCATTGATTTGTTTCCGGCTCTGTCGATAGCGGTAAGGAAAAATTCAAGGGTCCCGCTAAACCCCGTTTCTGGAGAGGGGACTGGAATGATTATTTGATTAGTCTCCGTTTCAATATGGTATGTGGTTGTATTAGAGACGATGACTTCACCAAAGATGGAAGCGGTGTCTGAACTGATCCCAAGATCCACAACAATTCTGTTCTCGTCAACACTGTAATTCAGCAATGTCGGTTCATTGGGTGGGGTTGTATCAACAACAAAAGTTGCGCTTTTTGTGAAACTATCGCCGTAGAGATCGATGATGCTAAAAGCTAAGCGGTGCAGCCCTTCAGAAAGATTTTTAAAAGGAACCACAGCCTTTTGGATATCGACTTTTACTGGCGCACCATCATCAAGAGAAAATATAAGATTTGAGAGATTTTTCGCTTTGAAAGTAATTATCAAATTATCTGAAGGAACGAAAGCCGGTATTTCCCCCAATTCAAAATACGGCTTGCCCATAACCTCAATTGATTTTTCCGGGCCAAAGGGAACTCCTTTGTACAGAGGGATTACTTTAATTTGCGTGGTTTCCTCGGGGAGTGGAAGTATGTAAGAATTTTCCATTGTCTTGAAAGTTGAGGCATCCACGGTTATAAGGTAGCTCACATCAGTCTCTACATAGGATTTCAAATCACTTTTCCAGCTGAGTTTCACGCTGTCTCCATCTCTGACTGCTGATAGCTCGCTGATTTCAATTGAGTCAATGGGAAATTCAAAGAGGTAGGGAATATCATCGTTCCATTTAAGGACAACTTCCTTTGTCAACAGTGTTATCCCATCATACTGCAATTCAAGCTTATGTTTCCCCTGTGCCACAGCGCTGAAAACAGCTTTTAGATTTGCTTCAAGTTTATTTGGCATTTCATCAAGTATAAGGGATACTTTTTCAGGATCGAGCCCCTTTCCGGGGGTAACTTTTACTTCAACCTCAACGGGTAATAAAGGCACTTCAACGCTGATAACCTTCGATTTTTCTATGTAGACAGGACCATACTTATATCCGATGGTTAGATCGTACGACAATGTTTTTCCCTGGAAATCCACAATATTATCTGTATAACTACTCCCTTTTCTGATTACAACAGTCCCATTTCTCTCAAGGCTTATGGTGTCAATATTGTAAGGAGAACTTTCTGCTCTCCAATTCAGTATTAACTGTTTCCCATCTTCGCTAAAGGCGTAATCAAATGAGCTTATATTGGGTTCTGGAAAAGCGTACTTCAACTCTTTAATGCCACTGGTTATTTCCTTTCTTTCCAGTAGAACCCCTTCAAGCGTTACAAATTCCACCGAATCGCTTCGCTTGGCTTTTAACTTAGCAGATGGTTCATTTTTGCTCAGGTTGACTTCTTCAATGGAAGATACCGCCTTTATTGTAGGGTTGCCCTGTGCGTCAGTGGGAAATAAAACACTAACGGTTATTGTTATCGGTGTCCAGAGGAAGAAATAAAGCAGTACCAGCAATACTGCAATTGGTATTGCGATCCCTATTGTGAGCTTCAAACTGCGTTTCATTTTGACACCTCCTCTTTAACAAAAGCAGCCCGCCACTGGCGGGCCGCGATGAAAAAAGCACTTTTTACTTATTTAAGACCCTGATGAAGTATTCATCAAGATTCTCATCATCAGCGTGGTATTCAAGCAGTACAGTATATGTACCTGAAAGCCCTAATGGTAGTCCATCCTGAAGGTCAAACAATTCGTTGATAACGCCGGCGTTCTTGACCACATTTTCAGAACCTTCTTTGATCAGGTAAACATTACCAACAAAGCTTACAGGGTCAGGAAGGATCTCTGTGGTGAATTTGGAGAAGAACACTTTGTCCTTTTCGGCGAATTCAGCGTTAACCAACCTTCCAAGGAGAGTGTAGTGAAGAGTGGGATCGGTAATCTCTACCTTTGAAGTCGGCTCAATTCCTTCACGGCTGAATTTGAACATAGAGACAAACGCAGCGTCTTCTGGAACCCCAAGCTCACTAAGCACTTCGACAAAGTTGAAAATGGAATGCACTCTTGTAGGAACTTCCGCGTCAGCAGAAACAAGGCTACTTCCAAAGGAATTTTTGAATTCTTCCAGGGTGCTTACTTTCAACTCGTCAGTTGAATAGAGAATTCTCGCAGCCACGGGGTAAAGAGTTATTTCGGAACCAGCGAAAACCTCTTTGTCCAGATCTTCCTTGCACTGGTAAACAGTATCTTCTTTGTAATTAAAGCTTATAAGCTCATATGGATATACCTTATCAACATTCATTGTTGTCGTTTTGCTTTCATCCCAGGCACTGTGGACCACCATTTTCACTCCGGCAAGGGAAGAAACGTCAACCTTTACTTCTTTTACCTTTGACTCGCCTTCATCGAAGGTGGGGGTTGTCTTGCATGCAGCGTTAAAGGTGACGATGTAATTTTCGCTTATCCTTTCTCTCACTGCTGCCTCACAGGTCTTCGTATATGGCTTAGACGGTGCTGTATCAGGAAGGCTCTTGTAAAGTTCCACAAATCCGTCTTTAGCAGCATTCTCGAATGCAGGAAGAGGGCCATTCGGGAACATGTAAGCATAGTCGGCAGAATCAAGCATGATGTAGGTCTTGCCAGATTCCGTTTTGATTAAAGCAAAATCGCTGACATCATTCAACTTTGCTTCGAATTCTTCTTTCAGTTCTTCGAATTTTGGATCCCCTTTGTGATTCTCTTCCCACACAGCCATTATGGCATCGTGGTCGTACACGTTTATTTCGGCTACCATGTCTTTAGGCAATGCGGCTTCACCGAAAACAAGTTGTCCATCATATTTCTTCATGTAGGATACAACATTCTGAATGTTTCTTACAGGTACTTCAAGCCCGAGTTCTTCGGCAGTTTTTACTGGAGAAAGAGCCAATTTTGCAAAAAGGGCATAGGCTTCAGCTCTTGTGACCGGGACATCATATTCCCTGTTGAAAAAATCTGACCTTGTGTAAAGCTCTTCAGACATCAACAAAGGCAATGCCTTACCATCTTCTCCTGGTACGAGGAAATAGTTTTCGAAGACGTAGATGTAAGCGGATTCTTCGGCGTTTTTAAATCCTTTGTAAAGTTTCTTGAGTTCACCGACCTTGTCCAGCAGATAATCGTAGTTAGGTTTATTCTGTTCAACAAAGGCATCAACAAGAATTTTGATGTATTCAGCTCTTGTTAAAAAATCTTCTTTGTAGTTCAATGCAATCCGATTGCCAAGAACTTCTTTGTAACCCCAAATCCTTGTATAATCAAATCCATCTTTATAGCCAAGCTGTTCAAACTCAGATTTGATGTTGTTGTCATAAGGTGCATTCATAGGATATTCGATGGCTTCTCTCTCAAGGCCAAAATACTTGACCAGCATTGCAAGCACTTCGTAAGGAGTGATGGGATCTGTAAGATCAAATGGGGCGAGCTCTTCAGCAGTTTCAAGTGGTATAAGCCCGTATTCCGATACATTGAAGACAGGGTCGAGATTATCAGCAAAGAGCAACTTGATGAGTTCAGCTCTTCCGGCTGGTTCAACCTTGCTGGTATCAAAATCGATCCACAAGGGCAATTGAACTGGCATATTAACAGCCATGAGGGCTACACTCAGCAATAATAAACTCGCAATAAGGAGCTTCTTCATATACTTTCCCCCCTCTTAGAGATTTAGATTTTGGGTTTGTAAATAGACTATTTCAGAGCAATTATACAACAAAGCCGACTATACATGCAAGATTTTTTTGTAAAGACCTCAGTTTTTTTATTGTTGAAGAATCACAAGTGACCCAAGCACACTACCACTTAGCCAATCCTCTTGAAGTAAAACAGCGATTTTGTCGTTATTAGCGACAGCGTCAATAGGGTATCCATAGAGTTTCAGCGCTTTTGATTCAGGACTATCGAGCGTCTCGATTGTGCCACTGGTCACACTCATCACGTATCGATGCTTTCCTGCTATCAGGACTTTCAATGGGCCTGAACCCTGAGTTTTAAACTGATGAACAACATCAGTATCGAGTTCAATCTGATATACCGCATTACTGCCGATACAAGCTACCCAGATTTCTCTATCATTCATGATAGGAAAATTTGGCAATTTTCCCAATTTATATTCTCTTTTCTTCTGGAAGTTCTCTTTTGAAATAACATCAAGAGTCCCGTCCAGATAGTTCACCACATATAGGTTGTCAGAATCCTGGAGCATGTAGGAGGGCCTTTTGCCAAGTGCAATTTTTTTGTGAATTTTGCCAGCGGGATCGATCACAAATAATCCATAAGAGGTATCGAAATCATTGTTGAGCAGGTTATAGTTGTAAAAAAGGCTGATATAGAAAAATTTGCTATCTGCTATAACACTAAGTGCTTCAACAGGCAATTCGATTTTCTTTGTAATCTCGAAATTTTCTATATTGAGCAACAGAAAATTTTTATCCATTCCTAAAATCCCAAGGGTGTTTTTCAGAAAGGCACCGGTGATCAACCTTTCCCCGGTGGATATTTTCGTTTCAAGCTTCCATCTGGAAGGATTCCCTGATATGTCATACACAACAACCCTGCCGCTGAAAAAGCCAAAGCAATAGAGTTTTTCATCTTTCAGCACAAAATCGTTAATACCTTCATTTTCAGAGTCCTCTAAAAAGCGAAGGGGCTTAAACGTTGAATCAAGTACCAGAAGTTCTGAATCCCCTTTCAAGAGAACGATATAGTAAGTACTCTGTTTGTTCTGTACTTTTTCGATTTTAAAAGGCGCCAGCCCGAGTTCCTGTCTTGAAACAATTTGTAGGGCCATTAAATTACAGGAAATTCCAAAAAGCAAAACAATCCAAAAGATCTTCTTCATGGTCGTTTCACCACGTAAACCAGTAGTTCTTCTTTAAATCCAGA
>Ga0190334_1000475_pt1 | contig 20178 bp, 17 predicted proteins | sample 48720478_MG_FD_161270 | JGI IMG/M metagenome (GOLD analysis project Ga0190334, IMG submission 161270) | Hydrothermal vent sediment bacterial communities from Southern Trench, Guaymas Basin, Mexico - 4872-04-7-8_MG | ecosystem: Environmental > Aquatic > Marine > Hydrothermal vents > Sediment ...
TCCCTTTGAAAGCACAGATGAAGTCTGGATAAAATCTTACTGGTGGAGTCCTACCTCTGGCACTAATTATTTAGGTGCGGAATTATCTTCTTCTGGAGGAGATACAACTTTAGAAGTTGACAGACGTACTAATCCTGATACAGACTTTTCTGGCACATATTCACAAGAAATTACCTCCTTTATAGAAGGGCCAGGATTATATTATTTGGCTATAGGTGGGAAATTACTTGCAAGTGAGAATACAGAATGGGGCACATTTAGGTTTGATAATATACAATTAGAATTTGAAGAACTTGACCCAGATGCAATCTATGCAAATCTATGGGAAAATACTGGAGATATTACAGGACCGCCTAACGACTTTTCATCAGGTGTTTTAAATTCAACTGCCAATACTTTTGGTATTACTGGAAATGATGACGGCTGGGACTGGGACACATTAGATAATAATGGTGTATTTGGTTTTGATGATAACATTGATTATAATCAAGTTGTAACTGTTGGACCTAACAAAGTATTGGAAATGGATAATGACATTACACAAAATGATTGCTCGAATTATGATTGTTCTGGTGCGTATGGTATAGAAATCAATATTACGCAGGAAATGTACAATTTAATACAGGCAAACGGAGCAGCAATCCTCTCATTTAATTATGAATGGGATGGTAATGACAATCCTTTTGAAACATCTGACCAAGTCTGGGTAAAAGCTAGATGGTCCAGCTCAACAAGTTCAAATTATCTTGGTACAGACTTAGATGCTAATGATGGTGGCTCTGATAATGATCCTGAGATTTTTACAATGGATAATCCCGATGCAGAATTTTCAGGCACATACAGCCAAGACGTTTCTCCATGGATAACAGGTCCAGGAAATTATTATCTTGAACTTGGCGGGAAATTACGAGCGTCTGAAAGTCAAGAATACGGCTGGTGGAGATTTGACAACATTGAGTTAAAAATTACTAATAAAACAAACCATTATTATTTTAGAAAACACTTTAATGTTGCGGATTTAAATCAAGTTGGAAGAGGAGTTCTTAATGTTTTGTATGATGATACAGCAAAAGTATATTTGAATGGCCAACTAATATATATAAGTCCAAATCCAAGTTTTGCCCAATATTGGAATGCTCGCGGTATACAAGTGCCAAGAGAATATTTTAAGCAAGGCGATAATGTTGTTGCTGTTGACTTATCAAATACTGCAAGAGCAGCCAAATTTGATTTAGAATTAATAATATTAAATGACACAAGGGAAGATGCAATAATGGTCATGACAGACGGTGTTGCAAATAGGCAATGCGCTCAGCAAGGAACAGGAGACGCTATCCAGGATGCTATCCAGGCAGCTTGTGATGCTAGGCAAGAGTATGGTATTACAGTTTATGCTGTTGGCTTTAGTGATAATGCTGATGAAACAACTTTACAGGGTATAGCAGATTGCGGTAATGGTATATATAGAAAAAGCGATAATATTACTGCTCTGCAGCAATTTTATCAGGATGTTGCCTCTACAATAATCTCTGCTACTAGACATTCACAGACGATTGAAATTGAAGGTTCAGGAGATATCTCTGAAAGTATTTTATATGGTGACTCTAATATAGATATAGAATATGATCCATTAGTAGACCCGCCAGAGTTTGGCGAAATTTCAATTATCGTAGAAGAAAAAAATTTCCCAGGCTGTTCTTTCAATGTATATATTCCTGGAGATGTCCGTGTTTCAAACTCAAAGTTAACGTCATATTCATCTGAACACTGGACAGATGCTTTAATAGTAAACAATAATTCTGTATATAATCTAAGTGATTATTCAACAGATTATACAGCCATGGGTGATCCGTTCTTAGTTAATATACCTGTGCCAACATTGCAAGCAGGTAACAATAGTTTTTTCATTAGAACAGGTGATTCACCTTTAAATTATACTGAATGTTCTAAAAATAATACCTTGATTTATACTGCGCAATTTACAGCTTCTGTTTCATATAGCGATGTTTTAGAAAAAGCCATCGGTTGTGAATGGTCTATTGAATTTGAAGATGGAGAAAATACAACAGTGGATGTACCGCCAACATATACAGGCACAAAACAATGTTATTACACAAACGCTTCTATAAGCTATGATGCTAATGATACGTATGATGATGCAATGTATAATTTACTTGATAACTTAGATTTTGATGATGACGGCCGTATATATGTTAATATTGAAGAACAAAATTTTGTTATTGGCGCAATTTCAGTTGGTAAAATCCCATATCCATGGGGACCTGCATTAGCTGAGGTAAGAGTATGGAGATAAATAATAAGGGCGTGTTTTTTACATTTATAGCATTGTTTGTTATTATCTTGGTGGTGGCAGTTGTAACTACTAAAGATACATATAGATATAGAGAAAGAAGCAGTGCAATATATTCAAGAGTTAAAACAATGAACAATTTTATCCAAGATTTTGATGAAGATTTGGAAAGGGAGTTATTCATAGGAGGATATAGGGCACTAATCAGTATGAACGCTTACGTTAGACAAATCCAAGGTTATGTAACAGATCTTGACGAAACATTTACAGAGATATTGGTAAATGGAACAGCAGACAATGGTAATATTACAATGAGCTTAATGAGACAGGAAACACAGGGTGCAGACATTAATAGTTGGGTTGCCAGAGTAAATGAAGAAGCAGATGAACTTAATATTATTACTTCAGTAAAAGTCCATGAAGTAAGTATCCAACATATAACACCTTGGACGGTTGAAGTAAGGCTTAACGCAACCATAAACATAAGCGATGTTAAGGGTCTGGCATCATGGGTTTTTGATAAAGAATACAAACAAGAATTTTCGATAATTGGGTTTGAAGATCCGCTTTATACGGTTGAAACCTCAGACAAAGTTACTAATCTAGTAAACATTACGCCAAATATGACTTTTATTGGTCCTAATAATGATACTACTATTTTAGAAGGGCATTTGTTAAATTCTTATTATATTAATCATACAGATGCGCCAAGTTTCTTAATGAGATTTACTGGTAATTTATCATCATCACCCTTTGGAATTGAGAGCATGGTGAATGTCGAAGAGTTGTTTGAGCAAGGACTTTTGAAAAAGAACAGGTCTGTTATTGATTATCTCTATTTTGGTGAACAAACAACAACGGGCATTGGTAAAGATTACTGTGATTTTACTGACTTAGATACAGATGTTCGTGAATTGTTTAGGATTGAACGAGTGCCGAATGATCATCTCATTTTGTACGGTGTTAATGATTTATCAAAAAGTCCCTGCTAAAATGATTAAGAATAAAACTAAAAATTCTGTATTAGTTGAAAATAAAAAAATTCTTTCCAGTGTTCTTTCAAGAGCAAAAGGATTAATGTTTTCTAAAAAGATTCTTGATATTGGTTATATATTTAAATTTTCAAAGCCAAAAAAAATAGATTTACACATGTTCTTTGTTTTTTATGCTATAGATGTTTTGTTTTTAGATGATAATAAAAGAGTAATAGAAATTAAGGAAAATTTTAAACCCTTTACTATCTATGTTTCTAAAAACAAAGCTAGTTATGTAATTGAACTGCCTCAAGGCACTATTAAAAAAAGTAAAACTAAATTAGATGATACTATTAGTTTCTAAATTATGATTCCAAAAATACTTGTGAATATTGTTAACATGCCAATATATGTAAAATAAGCCAATGGTATAAAAGCCAGTAAATATTTAAGGCCTGCTTTTATACTTCCTTCACGCAAATCTGCAATTATCATCGCAGATATTGTTGATATTATAATAACAGAAATTTTTGAAAACAAAATAAAATCTTCAGGGTTAATGCTTTTAAAACCCACATTAAAAGGCAGCACACCATAAGAACTTGTAGTGGATAATTTTTCTCCTAATCCTTGGATTATTTCCATTAAATTAAAGGATAATGCAAACAGTGTTGGAGATATCAAAACAGCAGTAAATGCAATAAAAATAACATAACTTGTGACAGAAGCAATTAATTCTTTTCTTAAGTAATACGCGTCTTTGACATTATCAACTATCCTGTCTATTAAATCAGATATGTTGCCACCAGATCTTAATCCAACAATAATCATGTCCATGGATTCTTGTAGCAATGTTGAATTATATTTTTGAGAAAATTCTTTTAATGCTTGCTCAGTATCTTTACCTGTCATGACTTTTTTTGCAACTGTTTCTATTTCTGTTTCTAATACACCGAATTCCGGCTCCATACTATTCCACAAAGCTTTGTCAAAACTCATTCCTGCTCGTAAATTAACAGAAACTTCTTGCAAAAAATCTGGCAGAACATCTTCAATCTGTCTAACTCTATTAAAGATTATAAATTCATAGTACAACCATAATACTAAAGCAATTATAGTTATTAAAATTAAATCAATTACTGTAAGTGCAATAAACGATCCTAATCCTAAAACAATTGGATTGGCTGTTTTTAAACTTGGAAATACAAAAAAAACATAGACGCCTATTGAAACTAAGATTGATAATACAAATAAACTTCCATATAATGAATAAGGCACGTTATATAAGCCAGTTTTTTGAACATATTTCTTAATATGTTTACTTATTTTATCTGGTAAAATTGCTTTTCCTAATCCATGAAACATTATTCAATCACCATTGGCTTCAATGATTTAAATCCTAATATGAAAAAAATCTGTATTACTAATAATAAACCAGCTATAAACATTAAAATTCGCCTGTCAATTATTATTGCACCCGGTAACAAACTTGTGGCTACAACTGTCATTGCTGTTCCCAAAGAAGGAACTATTGTGCCAATAATCATGTAAAACATAGACATGGGATTAAGTTTTTTACCATATTCTTGTATTGCTATTAGGTGCTGTCTTGTTACATCTTTTAATGTTGATTTTAATGTTTTCTGCAAATCTGCTCCAGTTACCAAAGAGGTTTGTATTTCCTCAATTATTTTAGTAAAAGCTTTGCTTGGGCTGTATTCAATTGCTTTTTCTAATGCCTTTTCAATTGGCATTCCCAGAGACACATCATAAATTATTTCTTTGAAAAAAACACTTGAATTTGTCTTTAATTTTGAAACACTTTCTAACGCGTTAAGCAAAGAAGAACCGCTTTCTAATTTTAATAATAAGTGCCTAGTACTATATAATAAATCTGATTCAAGTAATGCACGTTTATTTTGCACACTGAATGAAGGGATTAATTTTATTAATTGGAATATTAATAAAAATGAAATAGCAAAAATTATTGTAAGAAAATAATAAGGCAATTTTAATTGCATAACAAATAATAATCCAAATAAAGTTAATAATATAGAACCAATAAAGCTAAATGTAAAAACTAATTTTGAAAATTTTTCTATATCATATCCAAGCTGGGCTTTTTTTAAAGTTTCCTCAAATTGTTTTGAGAAGAACAGATTTATTCACCTATTGACTTATATGGGCTGTTTGTTTGTACTAAAGATATAATGTGCTGTTTTTCTGTGTAATAATCACTCATTATTAATCCTATTATATTGATGTCTGTAATGTTTTGCTTTACAAGCCATTCTAATACCGCAACTTTCTCTTGTATGTCTGCGTATATCTGTTTTGTTGACATGCCAGTATACATGTTTAATGTTTTTAAAATTCTGTTTGGCGAATTAACTTGTTTCATAGTATCTCCGAGATAATCATGCTGTAGCAATAATACGGGCTGGCCTAATTCATTTATTTCTGCTATCTGGAAAGTAATTCTTTTTCCAGTTCTTCTATTCCGATGTTGTACAACAATTAGGCCTATTGAGGAAAGCAATTGTTTTGGCAAATTAATAGGCGGATTTGTTAGTCTGGCTATAGCTTCATCTATGTTGCTAGCGTGAAACGTGCTGTAAACAGAATGGCCTGTGTGCATTGCTTCAAACATAACTTCAAGTTCTTTCTCACGTCTAACTTCTCCAACTATTATTCTATCTGGACGCATCCTTAAAGTATTAATCATACAATCTAGCATGGTAATTTCGCCTTTGCCTTCTGGATTTGGTAGACGGGCCTGCATAGGGACCCAATGTAGGGTTTTGGGCAATCTAAGCTCACGGGTATCTTCAATAGATATAATCCTTTGATTAGGAGGAAAAAAATTGCTTATTACATTAAGAAAAGAAGTTTTTCCTGAGCCTGTTCCGCCTGCTATTAATATTGATAATTCATATTGTATAGCCTGCCATATAAGGGCTGCAGAAGTATAATCTATAGTTTTATTTTTTATGAAATGAGTTATTGTCCATGGTGTCTTAGAAAATTTTCTTATTGTTATTGTATTGCCTTTTGTAGTTATTGGGCTTAATGTAGCGTTTACCCTGTCCCCAGATTTTAGATGTGCATCTAATAATGGTTCTAATAAACTAATGTTTTTATCTACATTTCTTCCTATTAAAGTTGAAAAATGCCTAATTTTATTCTCTTGTTTGAACACAATATTGGTTTTTAACCAACCGTATTTTCTATGGTAGACCCAGACAGGATCTTTTGATGAATTAACAACAATTTCTTCAAGTTCAGCATCCTTTAATAAAAACTCAATCTCTGCCAATCCTAGACTGGTTACTATTATGTAATTTGTTATTAAACCAATATCTTTCTCTTTTAAATCTGAAAATTGCGTCTTTATAATTTCTTTAAGTTTTTTTTGAAACTGTTCTTTTATCTCTTCTTCGCCTTCTTTTGTTTTTTTCTTAGTTAACTCAAAACTTAAACTTGTTATGATATCTTCTCTTATCCTCTCTATAATCCTTTTAGTTTCATCAGTAATATCCAATAAAGATAAATGGTAGAACGGCACGGCCTTTCCTTTTTGGCTGTATATATGAATTTGTAAGGGAATTGTCTCATTAACCATAAGCTGATAAGAATCAATAGCTCTTGTTTCCATATAATACCCCTTTTTTATAGAGAAATTAGTATATAGAGTCTTTAATAAATCTTTTGAAAATTTTAACAATTTTCAAAGCCAGAAAAAAATTTTAATTTTTTTCGCTGTTTCTAAATACCTAATAACCTATTGCCCATGTTATGGAGTAAGATAACTAATAGAATTACTATAACTGCTAGAAATACAATATGTCCAGGCTTGAACTCTATTTTTGACTTATAATCATCAAAATACCGTGTTAAACCTGCGCCAGACATCGGCATGTTAATTTTATCACGTCTTGCCATTATGCTTAGAAAAGAAGTATGATTTATATAAATTACTGATATTTAGGAAAGTATGTTGCCAAACATCATCACTTTTTCCAGATTATTACTTGGTCTGATTATGATATGTTTTGCTTATATTGGAGACATACTTGGTTTTGTGATAAGTTATTGTTCGGCTTTAATTACAGATGTATTGGATGGTTTTATAGCTAGAAAATTAAAATTAACAACACTTTTTGGGAAAAAATTTGATGTTATTGCTGACAACTTTATTGTGCTTTGTTCAGTTGTAAGTTTTTATTTTTTAAAAGCAGACTTAATTAAAAAATATCTTTTTGTAGGTATTTTCTTATTTAGTTATTTTGTTATTATCCAGATTATAAGTAAAGTAAAAACTGAAAAATTAATTTTCATGAGAAACTATGCTGCTTTACTTGCTGCCATACTATTTCCTGTTGTTGTTATTATAAATATTTTTGTGGAAAGCAGAATTTTAATATACTTATACGTAATTATAATGTTATATAGTTTAACAGAAAAATTGCTGTTACAATTACATAATATGGAAAAAAAATCTATTTTTCAGTTGAAACATAATAGTACAAAATTAATCTTTATTTTAATAATTATGTTGCTTATTACATTACTCTTTTTTATCCCATTAACAGATAACAATGACAAAGCATGTTTTTCTGATGGATACTGTGTTAATCTGGAAATTAAAGATACGCCAGAAGAAAGAACCCTGGGATTAATGTTCCGAGATAATTTAGATGAGAAAGACGCTATGTTATTTGTTTTTGAACAACCAGGACAATATAAGTACTGGATGAAGAACATGAAGATTCCCATAGATATTATTTTTCTTAATGAAAATAAAGAAATAGTTACAATTCATAAAAGAGTAGAGCCTTGTACAGAAGAGCCATGTGATTTATATGATCCAGATGAACCCGCGTTATATGTTATTGAAGTTAAGGCAGGGTTTAGTGAGAGGCATAATTTGGCACCAGGACAAAAAGTTGCACTGGACATTCTGGCGTAACCCTTTTAAAACAAAACTCTTAACTTAAGTTATTATGATTAGAAATACTTTCTTGTTTTTACCAAAAATAAAACAAAAAACCGAATTAAAAATATGGAAACAAGGCATTAAGGACTGGGATGATTTTCTAAACAATGATGTAAAAGGCATTTCAAAAAAAACAAAAGCATTTTACAACAGAAAAATTACAGAAGCAAAAACTGCTTTGCGTAATAATGATTCTGCTTATTTCTATAATAAATTACCAAGCACAGAAACATGGAGATTATACAATTTCTTTAAGGAAGAATCTGTATTCCTAGACATTGAGACATCAAGTTCAACATCTCTTGATTCATATTTAACAGTAATTGGTTTATTTGATGGTGATGACACTAAAATCATGGTTAGAAATGTTAATCTTAATATTAGCGCATTAAAACATGAGCTTAAAAAGTATAAATTAATCATTACATTTAACGGAAGTTCTTTTGATATTCCTTATCTTAACAAAAAATACCCAAACTTATTGCCAAGAATACCTCATATTGATCTAAGACATTTATGCACTAAGATAGGATTAAAAGGCGGTTTAAAATATATAGAAAAGCAACTCAACATAAAAAGAAACAACATAATACTTGATTGCTTATATGGCGGAGACCCTTTGAAATTATGGCGCATCTTTAAGGCAACGGGTGATAAATATTATCTAAATCTGCTAGTAGAGTATAATGAAGAAGATATAATTAATTTAAAGAAAATAGCGGATTATGTTATAGAAAAACTTTATAAAAATATGAAAGCTTCTTTCAAGCTATGAAATTTTCACAAATAGAAAAAGAGCATCTGCTTAAAGCCTGGGTTGCAGTTAGCTTTGCGTTTGCTGTATTAAATACATCAATATTTTCCCAAACATTTTTACTGTTTTTTATAATATCTTTGTTGACAGTCGGCCTAGGATTTTTATTGCACGAAATAGCTCATAAATTCGTTGCGCAAAAATACGGTTGTTGGGCAGAGTTCAGGGCAGATGATCGTATGTTAATATTTGCAATTATCGGAGCAATGTTTTTTGGCTTTGTTTTTGCAGCGCCAGGTGCTGTCTTAATAAGGGGGTATGTTACTCTTAAAAAAAATGGAATAATATCTTTAGCAGGGCCAATGACCAACATAATCTTAGCAATAATTTTTCTAATGTTAAAACTAGTGTTGCTGCCAACCGCTATAGTGTCCTTAGTTTTGAATTATGGTTTTCAAATTAATGCATTTATTGCATTATTCAACTTAGTGCCGTTTATGAACTTTGACGGAGCAAAAATATTTAGATGGAATAAAATAATATATACAATAACAGCGGTTGTTGCTGCTTTACTTGTTATTTTACCAGTTGGCTAGATCGTTTTCAAGATTTCCCAACTTAGTATCCACTTCTTGATCATTTAATTCTGAGTCAACATTGTCAACTTCTGTTATACTGCCTGTTACTTGTTCACCAGCACTCTCAACAGTTTCTTGTTGTTGTTCTTTAACCTGTTGTTTTGCACAGCCACTGATAAATACAGAAATTATCAATATTATTAATAGAGTTGCAATAATGGTTTTCTTCATGATATTATACCTCTCTTTATCATCATTTTACTTTTATGTGAGTATATAAACTTTATGAAAAAAAAAATTATGCAAATGTACATAATGGTACACATTGCAAAGTACAGATTTCTGCTTCTGAGTCATGTCTGCAGGCAGATGCACATTCTGAGAATGTACCCCCGTTTTCCTCACAGACTTCTTGGCTAAGATACTCACACTCTGAATAGTCCTCTAGCCAAGTTCCTTCATTATCCTCACATAAATCTTCATATTCAACTTCTGTTTCCTTTTCGTCATCAATTTCTTCCTCTTCTACATCTTTACACTCATTCTCTTCACAGACTTGGTTTTCACTGCATTCAGCATCAGTTGTACACTCTATCTCTTCTATCACTTCTACTTCGTTTTCCTCACTCTGTTCTAAAGCAGTTTCTGCATCATCTCCTGCAATTCCTTTTATCTTTCTTACAATCTCTTTAAAGAGTTCATGTGCCTCTTTTAAATCATTGTGCGCTTCTTTTACTAAACTTTTCCCTTCGTCAACCAAGTTAGTTATTTCTTCCTGGCTTGCATTATCATTGTCAGCAAGGTCGTGTGCTTCCTTAAATTTGTCGCTTGCATCTCTGAATTTGTCTCTTGCACTATCTATTTTACTGCTAAACTGGTCTACCAGGTCATCAACATCACTAACGTCATAACCTTGTTCTTCAAGTTTAGCTAAGGCTTTGTCTAATCTGCTTTCAAGTTGTTCCACTCTTTTTAATACGTCCATAACTTTAGATTTAATTATCCTGCCTGCCTGCAACCTTATTTTATGGCGCATCCTTTTCCAAGCATTTATTATCTGGATGCCTGCTTCTTTTACTTCATCCTTGGTTTGAGCAGCTTCCACTTGGTCTTTAAGATCTTCAATCTTGACAATTTTTTCATCGAGATCTGCAATTATTTCATTAGCCTCTTCTTCTGTAAGGTCATCATCTTCTTCCGTGGTTGCCTTAATTTTTTCAAGGGAATTTATAACAATGTCAGCAACATGCAACAAATATTCCTTTGCATGTTCAACAGCAGCTTCTTCATCTCCCTTTTCAACAGCAGCCCTGAATTCTTTTCGTGCTTTTTCTAAGTTTTCTTTTGCCTTTTCATATCTTTCTTTTGCTTGATTATATCTCCTCTTTGCAATTTCTAATCTGTTTTTTGCAATCTCTCTTTGTCTGTATAAATCTTGTAGGTTTATCCTTTTTACTCTGAATTTATCTAGTGCGGCTTTTATTTCCTTAGGATCTTTGTCAGCTAGTTTCTTTAACCTGGACCGATCCATTAATTTTAATTTTTCTAGTTGAGCCCTGTCTAAATTTACTAATCTTTGCAATTTATCATTGTCAAGTCTTGCCAGTCTTGCCCTTACTTCAGGTTTCATGTTTAATAATAGCTTTCTTTTATCTGCATCAAGATTGGCAAAAGCTCTTAACCGTTCTGCAGTAAGCATTCTTGCTTGGGCAATGTCTGTTTTATCAATATTACCTTTGGCGACCTGTGCCTTAAGTCTTTGGCATATGGCGTTAAGTCTTACTGCTGTAGCATCTGGATATTTATTTTTTAAATATCTGACACATAATGCCACGCTGTCTTGATTTCTTGCTTTTTCCATAATACTATTAGGAATCTCATCATCTATTTCTTGAACATTTTTAGCACTCACAGCAACAACTTCAGGCTGTTCTCCAGAAACAGCGTTTTGTTCAGCAACTGCTGATACGGTGCTCAGTATAAATACTAGCAATACAAACAAAGTAGTTATCTTTTTCATTTTTTTAGCCTCCATTATACTAATTTTAATTATTTTTAGAAACTATAAATCTCATATTATTTATAAATAAACTTTCATTTTTCAAAAAAATAAAACTTTATTTTACTTTATAAACCAAAAATAAGCTATATTTGACGTTTTTAAACTTTACAAAGGATTATTTTTTATTTTTAAGATATAGAAATGTTTTTATACAAAAACAAATCAGATTGTTATTATGAAAAAAATCGCGTTTTCTTTATTAATTATATTTACTTTTTTTCTTAGTTTTGTCCAAGGAGCAACAATTTCTGGCTCAATATATGATTTGTCTTTGAACAAAGTTAAAAATGCAATTATTGAAGTCAATTCCAATCCTAAACAAAGAATTGTTGCACTTGACGGCACTTATGAAATTGAGATACCTATCGGTAAATATACAATAACAGCAACCTATCAAAATAACGGCGGCATCATGAAAGCTGAGGAAAACATCACTGTTGTTGATGACGGGATTTACATCTTAGATTTATTTTTATATCCTTATTTTGATGAAGAAGATTTATTTGAAGGTCTTGATATAAATATTAAAAATCCATATCCAGTTCAAAAAGAGTTTAACATACTTTGGTTATTGGTTCCTATTGCAATAACAATGTTTGTTTTTTTGATCATTTTAGTTAAAGTTAATACTAGGATTCTAAAAAAAGAAATTGAAGAAGAAATGCACATGGCAGATGATGACTTAAAAAAAATCTTAAAATTGTTACGGAAGAATAAAGGCAGATTGACTCAAAAAGAAATTCGAAAAGAATTTCCGCTATCAGAAGCAAAAATCAGTTTGATGATTGCAGAACTTGAATCACTTGGAAAAATAAAGAAAATTAAGAAAGGCCGCGGTAATATAATTGTATTAAAGAAAAAATAATTCTCTGGAAAAATTTATATACATTAAGTAAAGCATTATAGTATAAAATGAAATCTAAATCTCAAGTTACAATATATGTCATAATTGGTATTTTATTAATACTTATGATAAGTTTTTTTGCATACAGGAGCACAGTTGTTAAAAAACAACAGCTTACCCGAGAGACACCAACAACTGTCACTCAAAGTTCTTTGAGAAGCCAGTTTGATGATTGTTTATATACTTTGCTATTAAAGTCTATTGATGATTATGGTTTGTGTGAAGAAAATGATATTAAGGGAACAATCAATAGAGGGATGTCAACATGTATTGGTTTTGATAAATATAGGAGGAAAGGCTATGAGGTTACTGCCAAAAGCAGGCCAGATAAAATTGATGTCCGCATAACAGAAGAAGAAATTATTGTTGATATTGTGTATCCCATGCAATTTTCTAGAGATGATACAGTTGTAAAATTTGAAAAATCTAGTTTATCATTACCCCGAACAAAATCACTTTCTTTAGAACTTGACACAAATTCAAAAACAGTTAAAGACCAGGTGTTGGTAAGTCCAGATTTGGATTTAGAGTTAAGTATTAAAAAAGGTACAAAAGTAACACCAGGTTTAGATGAGATTCAAGTTTATGTTAAAGAAGAATGTCCAGATGATCCTTCTGTTTTAGGAAAAGTAAAATATGAATTTACTCCTGAAAGTATTGAATTCTCTCCAGATGCTTTATTGACAATAAGATATGAGGATAACCATGTGTCAGGAGCTGCTGTTGAAGAATCTTTTAAACTTGCTTATCTGAAAGACAACCATTGGGTAACAGTTGAGAGTTCTGCAGATGTTGAAAAAAACAAAGTAAAAACATCTACGCCACATTTATCTGAGTGGTCTGCAAGCTGTGAAGGCTCTGTTAAACAAGGTCTGCAAGTTATGTTTCATGATATTTTGTATGAAGATTCAGATTTTGCCGATTTAATAGTTGACAGGGATTTGGCATGCTCAAACCAATTTAGCGGTCCATGTGGCTATGTCAAATTAATAACATATTATGACCCTGATGTAGATAATTATCTTGAGTTTTATGAAACTGTGTTTAATAAAATCTATGATCAAGAACTAATACCTGTTATTACATTAAAAAAAGAAAAAGCAAACGATTTTTCTAAACATCCAGGAGAGTGTGCAGATAATTTAGACTGTATTTATGGTGAGGATGAAGATGGAACAACAGGCATTCCTATATATGATTATACTACTGATATTGATAAAGCAGTTGAGTTAATTAACAGAATACATGCAGATAAACCTGAATGGACTTTGTATATAGAAATAGGTGAAGAACCTAACTTAGCTAAAGAATGGAACGATATTTCTGTTACAGATTATGAAATTAAACAATATGCACGATATTTTGTTGAGATGGCGTCTGCTATAAAAGCCTTGCCGCATGGCAATTCTATAAAAATAATGCCTGCAGGGTTAGCACCAACTACTGGACAACAAAAATGTGAGTTAAGCCCTTATTATGCTAAAGATACACATGGAGAACCATCCACATTTGATATGGTTGAAAAATATAATGGAGGTGCTGAGCAATATAGTTTTACAAAAGCTGATTGTGAATTATTGGGATATATGACAGACTATTTGAGCGGAGATAAGAATTATTGTACAGGTGAAACACCTGACAATTATGTTGCACCTTCTTGTGACCCTGTTTGTAATCGTTGTGACACTAATGTTGATCCAGAATGTGATGATGAATTATATATAGAAACTGATTGTTTTAATACACAACAAGAAAGAGAAAATTGTATATGCAGTCCAAAAAAGAATTATATCAAACACATCTTGAGCTGGTATGATTTTTATAAAACAGATTTTGAACATGTTTTTTCTGATTTAAATATCCCTGTAGAAAGTTGTGATATGGCAGAAGTCGACAAAGCAAAAGTAATACAACAGAGAATTAAAGAAACATTCCAAAAATTCTGCTATGAAAAAAATGTTGAGGTTGATACTAATAGCTATTTAACTAAAATGTTATCTGATATTGATTATGGTGCACAAGTGTGTAGTTTAATGGATTTATACGCAGACCACTCATATCCTTCTGTAGATGATATTGATACATATCCGGGCGGTTCTAATCCCTTTGGTATGCAGGCCTACAAAGATAGGTTTAAACTAGTAAAATCATTATGCAGCCAAACACAAGACTTCAATATAAAATGTACAGCAATTGATGCACAAGACACAGATAATGACGGAATTAAAGATACAGAAGATAATTGTATTAACACACCAAATGAAAATCAATTGAACTGGAATAACAATGATTATGGTGATGCGTGTGAAGATTATGATAGCGATGGTGTTTTAGACATTGATGATAAATGTCCAGATGATAACACAATACAAGAAGGAACTGACATAGATGGTGACGGGTGGGCAGACACTTGTGATAACTGTGTGGATAAACCAAATAGAGACCAAAAAGATTTAGATAATGATGATATTGGCGATAAATGTGATGATAATACAGACGATGACGGTATTCCGGAGATTGGATTTACACAAAAATGTGTTTATAATGATATTCAAGACATTACAATAGATTGTGTTGATAACTGCATGTATACGCCAAATGGACCTGACTTGGGAACTTGCAAAAACGATCATACTATAACTTGTTTGTCTGATGACCAATGTGATAGTGGAAAATGCCAACTTAATCAAGAAGATGAAGACGGTGATGGCATAGGAGATGTCTGTGATAACTGTGCTAATGACCCAAACCCATTGCAAAAAGATTGGAATAATGACGGCATAGGAGACGCATGCCAAGATTCTGATAATGACGGATATGATGATGATATTGATTTATGTCCAAATACAGCAAGCACAGAAAATACAGCAGTTGTTTGCCAGCCAGACGAATTATGCATTGGCAAAATTATGATTACAGAAACAGCGTGGGGCCCGCATCCAGATATTGTACAGCCAGATTTGCCAGATTATGAAGCTGATGATTATGCTGATGAAATGGAACTATCTTTTGATAATTGGTTAACTGATGCTAATATATTAGCAGTAATACCTTTCCATTTAGGTGATGAAACAGTAACTTCAGAGTCTCTAATAAATTATAGTTGGACAGTTGAATTATGCGAAAATGAATGTGTTGGCAAAGACATTTATAACAGATTGGGCCAGCTCGATACTCTAATAACAGAATGCGGCATTGAAGAACCTGTGCCAGGAGGACCTTGTATTAATCTTACAATAAGATTACAGAATTTAGGGAGTGAAGTTGGTTCTAATAATGTTGTTTACAAATGCTTTGGCTGTGATGAAGATGGTACATATGATGAGCCATCTGAAACGCCTGAAAGTAAAACACCAGTTAATGGAATTAATTATATCTATCATGGTATTGAAGATTGTTTTGAAAAAACATTGGATTTACCACAACATTGTCCTGATGCAGATGGAACAGTTAAAGAAGGTCTTATAGGTGATTTTGTCACGATTGATGGAAAAGAATATGTTGCGATGATACTATGTGAGCCAAGTTTAGAGTCCACAAAAGCAAAAGTCCATATTTGTGGAACAGCCGAATATTGTGATTACAGTGTGGAAAACTGTTATCAAACAAAAGGCAGTTACGGGGATTGGTGGCATCAGTGCCTTATACCAGAATAATTACTCTTGTTTTTTAATTTTTCTTTTTCTTAATTCCTGATTAAACCATATCTTCCATTCCCTGTAAATTTTTTCATGATTTAATTTACCTGTCTTTTCTTTAACTCTTTCACTAATAATATGGAACATGTCATTACATAAAATAACAAAAGGAGCTTCCAACATATCATCATCTTCTAGTTCAGCAGCTTTATTAACAATATCTTCTCTGTATTTTGCTCTTAATAATATGTCCTGCCAGACAGCGTCCCAGTTACCAGCATAATCAGCTATCTTTCCTGCAATTGTTTTCAAAATTTCAGACTCGCCATTTACCAGGTCTGGTGTCGGTATTAACTCGTCTTTTTTAGCATCGTATTTCATCAAGTCAAGAAATCCTTTTTCTAATAAAGGATCTTTTTCCCATGTTTTCTGTACTTCTGTTATTTGTATTATACGCCTATATTTATGTAAGCCGTCTGCAGATTTAATAGGGGCAGCAACTAAAATAATATCAGTTGCCTTAAAGCTTGTTCTAGGAACGCCTATGTCATTAACAACTCTATCATATAACCCATACGGCGAATCTGCGTGTAATGTTCCTGCAACAACATTCGCAGCGGCTCCAACCCTCATTGCCTCATACAATGCAACAGCCTCTTTGCTACGCACTTCTCCTATTATAAGGGAAGAATCACCCAATCTTAAAGTAGCCCTTATACCAGTTGAAGCGTCCACCTCAGAACCTGTCTTGGTTAGCGCACTGCTTACTTTCATGGATTGTATATTAAAACCCAAATCTCGTAATTGTGGTACGGGCAATTCTAAAGTATCTTCAATCGTAATTAGCCTGTATCTTTTCATAATCTCTACCATTATGGAAGAGAGAAAACTTGTTTTACCGCTGCTTCTAGTTCCACAGACCATTAATGTCCTTGTACCATCTATCAAAAAACTTAATAATCCTGCTGCTAGCGGGTTTATCATCTTATTTTTGATGAACAAAGGCAGTGTCCATGGTTTATCTCTATGTCTTCTAAATGAAAATGCTAATCCAGTAGGATTTAAAGGAGGATTTATTGCAGAGACCCTTGTTGATGCTCCGGGCAATAATAATTCTGTGTCTAGAATAGGGTTAGCTTCATCTAATGGTCTGCCTGAAATCATTCTTAGCTTAGCAGCCCAACTTTCAGCTTCCTGCGGCGTTGGTATTATGTTGGTAAAACAATCCTCGTGCGTGCTATGTACAATAAACATTGGTGTGCGCCCCATTGGGCTATTAATGGAGATGTCTTGGATATTTTCATCCTGCAACAAAACTTCAATTAGACCAAAGCCAACAGTATACCTCACCAAAATATGAGTTAGTTGCTCTAGTTCTTTTTCTCGTAAAGAAATATGGCGGTAACCTGCCAGCTCTTCAATAAGGTCTTTTCCCACATTATAAAATACTTCACGCATTCTTCCAGGGTCAACAAAATCGCTTCGTTTTGGCTTATGCTCTGCCATTATGTTCCGGGCAGTGTCCAACAACTCATATTTTTCCTCGCTTAATTTAAATTCAGGAGGCATCATATGATATAGTGTTTTTACGCTGTTAGCTAATTTAAAAATAGTAATCTCGGTGTCCTGGCCAATAGTATAACTATCAATCTCTTCACCATCTTTTGGGTAAGTTGCCATTAATTTTGCATACATAAAATCTGGTTTTATTGTCGGGTTAAAGATACGTCTATAAACAAGCCTGTCTCCAATTTCATACCCTGCCAGATAAGGCTTTGCAATTATTACTATTTTTGTGTTTTCCAGGTGTTCAATTAAATAATCCAGGACTGCTATGTAATTAGTTAAACAGTAGACCGCGTGCTCGTCATCTGATTTCTCTAAAAAAATTTTTTGCCTTCTTTTTATACGCTTTAATTCAACATACGCTCCTAATGGGTCTTTTAATAATAGATTAAAGACAATATCTTTCAACTGATTATACCAAGCACCTGCAAAATTCCTGCATCTCCCAAAGGTTAGCGCAGCTATGCTGAATTTATCCTTTTCGCGAGATAGTTTACTGTATAATTTTGCAATTTCTTTTAATAAAGAAGTCTGCTGGAAATCATATTCATATTCTCTTTTCTGGAAAAAAACAATTTTTGTAATTCCGGTTGTTTGAGCAAGTTTTTCAATTACGCTTGACATAGTAAAAGGACTATCTTCAAGAGAAGGTATCATTGAGCTTTGAGAAAAATCTCCTCTCAATATGGTTTCTTCACCAATCCTATCAACAGAAAACTCAATATGCTTCTTAATTTCATTATCAGCCATTTTCCGTGCAAAACTTTATATACTTATTTATAAGAAATCATATTGTTACATAGTTTAAATAAATTACTTTTTTAACCTAAAATGGCTGATGAAAACAAAGAGCAAAAAAAGAAACCAGAAAAAAAACCAGAGATTAAAGAAATTCAAGTGTCAAATGCAGTAACAAAACAAATGAACGAATTAATGAGAAGATTAAGATTATTAGAAGAACGTTATTCTGGGCTAAGGAAAAAAACACAGTTTACAGAGCAAAACATGCTAAAGGACGCAAAAGAATTATTTTCTGAGATTAAGATTATGCATGAAACCATCCTTGAACTAAAGAGCGATATATCAGAACTAAATGAGAAAATTATTAAATTAAGGCAAGAGGTAAAACACTCAGTGAAAAAAACAGATTTTAATGTATTAGCAAAATATATAGATTATTGGCAACCCCTTAATTATCTTACTAAGGAAGAAGCTGAAAAATTATTAAATGAGAAATAACGAAAGTTATTTATACTCTTTTTATCTTAGTTACTGTTAAAAATGGCACAGGGTTCTCCTATCAACGACATACTTCAGATGAAACAGCAAGGTTTGTCTAATAACCAAATAATCCAAAATTTACAAAGATCAGGTTATACAAACACGCAAATATTTGATGCAATGAATCAGGCAGATGCCAAAATGGCAGTTGAAGGCGCTCAACCAGGACCAGCGCAACAAGCTTCTGTACAACAACCAGAACCACAGCCCAGCCCTCAAATGTTTACCCAGCCACCTTCAGACATACCTTCAAGCACATTTGCAAATCCAACACCAAGTTCTACAATGGAATTAAGTCCAAGTACGTATACAGACAGCCAAGTGAAAACTGAAGAACTTGTAGAAGCTATAATTGAAGAAAAATGGTCAGAATTAATAAAAGATGTCAATAAAATAGTTGAATGGAAAAATAAGATGGAAAATAAGATTTCTGAACTCGAGGTTCAATTAGAAACATTAAAAGATAGTTTTTCAGATTTAAACAAGGCTGTTGTCGGTAAAGTTAATGAGTATGATAAGCACATATTGGAAGTTGGTTCAGACATAAAGGCAATGGAAAAGGTTTTTTCTAAAGTATTACCAACATTTACAGAGAATGTAAATGAACTATCTAGGATTGCAAAAAAAATGAAAGGTGACTCAAAATGAAAAAAAGAGCTCAATTAGCTGTTGAGACTTTACTTATTTATGGAATAGCAATATTAATTGTTATGTTAGCTGTCGGTGCATTAGTTGCTTTTGGCGTATTAGATTTAGGCGGTTTATTGCCTGATCAATGCCAGTTAGGAGATGCTTTTGCATGTGAAAATTATGTTGTTCTGCAAGATAGTGTGCAATTGGAATTACGTAATACACTTGGAAAGAATATACAAAACTTTACTGTGTCTATAAAAGGCAAAGGTAATAACTTAGGGTTATGGGGGTGTAACGATACAACTTACTCAAATATATTGGTGAATGGAGAAATAACTAATGTTGTAACAGTGCCTTGCGACATAAAAGTACCTTCTGGAAAAAAGATTGAAGGTGTTATGTCAGTATCATTTTACCCAGTTGGCTCAAGTATCGCGAGAAAATCAACAGGTAAGATTAGAGCCAGCGTAGGCTAAACTAT
>Ga0190334_1000478_pt1 | contig 20034 bp, 20 predicted proteins | sample 48720478_MG_FD_161270 | JGI IMG/M metagenome (GOLD analysis project Ga0190334, IMG submission 161270) | Hydrothermal vent sediment bacterial communities from Southern Trench, Guaymas Basin, Mexico - 4872-04-7-8_MG | ecosystem: Environmental > Aquatic > Marine > Hydrothermal vents > Sediment ...
CTAAAGGGAAAGTGGACAATAAAAGGCAATCACGGCAAGAGGCTTATCGTACAAAGGGGGCCGAAGCTATTTTAGTTGCGATGGGCTCGGGGCCATAGAACAAATCCAGGCCTTAGCAGATGAAAACATCCAAAAACTGGGACTGAAACGTCTATTTTGATAGGAGGAATTGACATGAAAAAGGCTCAGGTATCGATAGTCAAGACCAATCAAAACCCTGGGTATGCAAAGATATCGGAAGCCGTGAGAAAGGCCCTAGATTTGATAGGTGGAATCGAGGATATCATAAAGCCAGGGAATCTGGTGCTTATCAACCCCAGTTGGGTCGCTCCCCCAGTGGAAAGGGAGGCCGGATGTATTACCTTGCCCGAGGTGTCTCGCGCGGTGGCAGATGTTGTCAGGGATCTTGGGGCACGTCCTGTTATTGCCGAGTCGTCTGCCGTGGGGGTTGACACCGAAAAGGTAATACAGAGCTCAGGGTACAAGGACCTTATGGATATGGGATATGAGGTAATAAACCTCAAGAACACCCCTCATGTGGATATCCCCACGGATAACGGAAAGATATTTGAGGCGATTCAATGCTGGGAGCTGGTCCAGGAGGCGGACGTTGTCATCAGTGTACCGAAACTGAAAACCCATGATCAGACGGAGATGACCTGCGCTATAAAGAACCTAAAGGGCCTACTCACAGACAAATGGAAGCGGCTCGAGCATCAGGAGGGGTTATTTGAATCTGTTGTGGATCTCTTGGCCACAGTAAAGCCTAGTCTTGCTATAGTGGATGCCATTATCTGTCAAGAAGGCGTTGGCCCGGTTTTCGGTAAACCCGTGGAGATGGATCTCATTGTGGCAGGAAAGGACTTGGTAGCCGTCGACTCCACATGCGCCCAACTCATCGGATATGATCCCAGTGAGACCCTCCTTACAGTCAACGCAGCCAAAAGGGGGTTGGGGGTAATGGATCCAGAGGAAATAGAGATTCTGGGTGAGCCATTGGATAAGGTCAAGCGCCGCTTCCTACGGGCCATAGAGGATGACCCTGTACAGATTGATGATTTCCAGTTGATTCATGGAGAGGTCACCTGCACGGGTTGCAGGAATACCGTTATGAGTGCACTCATTGATATGAGAAATGCCGATCAACTTGAATTTCTACATGGCATAACAGTACTCACCGGCGGTGCACATATCCCGGAAGGGGTTGCACCTGAAAATGTCGTCACCGTTGGTAAATGCATGCCCAAGGAAGGCCGCACAGCCAGACATGTTAAAGGCTGTCCCCCAAATAATGCATATGTGGTCAAAGCCATTATAGGTGACAGGGCAGAGGTGAAGAGAATGTATGCCGACGATACCCTGGATAAAACAGAGGACTAATTACGAGCACAGAGGAGGAATGGTCATGGATTCAATTCTTGCCTATATGGAACGCTATGATTACGAACATCTTTTTATCTGCCAGGACAAGACCCTAAATTTCAAGGCAGTTATTGCTATCCACGATACCACACTGGGACCTGCTACTGGCGGGTGCCGCATGTGGCAATATGGCGATGAAATGGAGGCCATAGAAGACGCGTTGCGCCTAGCAAGAGGAATGACATACAAGTATGCAGCCGCAGGGGTAAATTTAGGGGGTGGAAAGGCAGTCATCCTGGGTGACCCGCATAGAAAAGATCGCGAACCCGTATTCAGGCTTCTGGGAAAATTCATTGACCGACTGGGGGGACTTTATATAACCGGAGAGGATGTCGGAACCACCCTAAAGGATATGGAATACATTCGCATGGAAACTCCGCATGTTGTCACCCTCCCCTCATATTTGGGCGGAGCCGGGGACATTGCACCTATGACTGCCTTCGGGGTTATCCGAGCCATGCAAGCATGTTGCAACAAAGTATTCGGAAGCAACACCATCGATGGAAAGGTTGTAGCTGTGCAAGGCCTAGGTGCCGTAGGTCATAACATCGTCGGGCAGCTCCACGAACTTGGAGCCACACTCATTGTCACCGACATAGACTCACAAAAGGTGAATAACATTGTGCCCAAATATAATGTAAAAGCAGTCGCTCCCGAAGAGATATATGATGTGGACTGCGACATATTTTGCCCATGCGCCCTCGGAGGGATTATAAATGATGAGACCTTGGATAGGCTTAAATGCAGGATAATATGCGGAAGCGCTAATAACCAGCTCAAAGAAGAACGTCATGGCGATTTGTTGGAGGCGAAGGGGATGGTCTATGCTCCGGATTACATAGCCAACGCCGGGGGAACCATCTTTGACACGGACAGGCTAGAGACCGGTAGCGTTAATAATGAGCGAGGAAAGGAAAGGGTCTCTCGAATATACGAAAATATGGAGAAGGTTTTCGAGATAGCTGAGAGGGACAATATCCCCACTTATATAGCAGCCGACCGCATGGCTGAAGAAAGAATCCAACAAGTTGAAAAAGTTAAGCGATTTGTGGTCACCCCTAAGACATAATGCAAAGAAAACGCTTGACAAGGCCGCTTCGTAATAGTAATGGTTCGACCATTCAATAACTCAGATGCCTATGTTTTCCCTCTGAGTTCATCGACTATTAGCTTCATCCTGATGTGAAATGGCGAAGTGCTCACATAAGCCAACAATTATTCTCAATGTGTTAACTCCTGTTAGAGGAAGCTGTGACCCTTATACAGGTTATAGTCAATAGTATAATTAGGGCCTCTGAGCTTGCACTCCTTGCTTTGGGGCTCACCATTGTTTATGACATCCTGAAATTTGCCAACTTCGCGCATACCGAACTTGCGATGGTGGGGGCCTATATTGCATTTATTTTTAACGTGGGTCTTGGACTACCTATTGCTGTTGCTGCCATCATCGCTGCCATTGCCACAGGCCTTTTCTCTATTTTGATCGACAGAGCAGTTTTCAAAAAAATGAGGGAGTCTACCGGGATCATCGTAATGGTCACGTCAATGGGGGTAGGCATTGCCCTTAGAAATACGGTCAGGGCGATCTGGGGGCCTGATGCCCAAAATTATGCAGTGCCTTTACAAAAGCCCATCGTAACAGCATGGTTCAGAATTACCCCCTTGCAGGTGTGGATAATAGTGATAGGCGTGCTCGCTATGGTGGCATTTTACCTTCTCCTACATTACACTACTCTCGGCAAGGCAATGCGCGCTACGTCCGACGATCCTGCCCTTGCCCAGGCAAGCGGTATAGCGACGGAAAAAATAATTACTTATGTTTGGTTTATTGCCATCAGCTTTGCATCGCTAGGTGGCGTGCTTATTGGCATGGAAACATATATCCAGCCAGTCATGGGCTTTGCCATAATAATACCGGTATTTTGCGCCGCCATAATGGGTGGGATAGGAAACCCGTATGGGGCAATGCTTGGGGCGCTTGCCCTCGGATTAGCAGAAAACTTCGGCCTTTACATAAATTTTGGGAAAGTTCTAAACCTCGGTGGACTTCTTCCTTTTTCCAAAGACTTTTACATCCCCACCGGGTATAAGCCCGCAATCAGCTTTATTATTCTTATTGTAGTTTTGCTTGTGAGACCAAGAGGAATCCTGGGGAAGAAAAAGGAGGGGTAATGGCTTTTGTAAATTTTCTCGTATACCTAGCCATTATGATGGGGATTTACGGAATCCTCAGCTTAAGCCTGAATTTGCAATATGGATTCACCGGCCTTGCCAACTTTGGGCAGGTGGGATTCTTTTGCCTCGGCGCTTACATAACAACCATCATTACCCTTACATTCGGTCTGCCTTTTATCCTTGGGCTTATAATCAGCATGGTGGTAGCAGGGCTTTTCGGGTATGTGATCGCCATTCCTACTGCGGACCTTAAAGAAGACTACTGGGCAATAGTTACACTGGCCTCCGCTGAAATCGTCAGGATGTTTTTTCTTAATGAAGACTGGGTTGTGGGCGGAGGGGTTTACCGTGGGGGCGCCTTTGGTGTCGGGGGCATCCCTCAACCCCTGAAGTCATACTTTTCTGCTCAAAGCTATCCTTTTTTCTATTTTATAATTGTTTTGATTTGCCTGATTGCCACCTATCTGATTATTAACAAGCTAACCCGGTCCCCATACGGGATAGTACTGAAGAGCATACGCGAAGGTGAAGACAGGCTTGCCCAAGCCATGGGAAAGGACGTAAAAAGATTTCGCCTCAAAACAATGGCGGTAGGAGGCATGTTTGGTGGGTTGGCCGGGTGTCTCTGGGCCCACTATTACGGTTTCATAAGCCCAAGACAGTTCTTGCCTCTGGAGACATTTATCGTGTGGGCTATGGTGATTGTTGGGGGTAAAGGCAATAATAAAGGCGCTATTCTTGGCGCAGTTATTATAATCATTTTTTATCATTCTACTCGATACCTCAAAGACTATATACCTGTTGAAGAGGTTACCCTTGCCAGCCTCCGGATGGTGGCTATCGGGATACTAATCGTACTGGTGATGTTATTTATGAAGGAAGGTATAATAAAGGAAAAGAAACCCGTGTACTAAATGGGATAATGGAATAATGGAATACTGGGAAAAGATTGAAGAATTGAGGGATTGCGAATTTAGGGATTCAGGGATTAGGGACGATAAACAATAAATATCGAATAACGAATGTCGATTGCGAAAGGACCGGTTGCACCAGGTAATGCGGGTAGTCCTGCCTGCTGCAGGCAGGAAAAGGGAACAGGACGCAGGCAGATTATGTTAAAGGTTGTGGATCTATATAAAAGCTTTGGCGGTATTCAGGCCCTGGCCGGTGTGAGCTTCACTGTTGAAAAACAAAGCATCACCGGATTAATCGGCCCCAACGGCTCTGGCAAAAGCACCTGTTTTAACGTTATATCTGGCTTTTACAGCAAGGACGGTGGAGAAGTTTACTTTGAGGGGCAGAAGATAGGAAATCTCAAGCCATTTGAAATAGCAAGAGGTGGAATAGGAAGAACATTCCAGATAGCAGAAGCCCCTGAAAAGATGACCGTAGTGGAAAACTTGCTCCTTGCCCCGAAGGATCAGACGGGGGAGAAAATCTTCAATGTCTTCTTCAAAGGCACAAAGATAAAACAGGAAACAGGGGAATTCCTGAAAAAAATCGATGAGGTGCTCAACCTCGTTCAATTGAACCACTTGCGCAACGAGTATGCCGGCAATCTGTCAGGAGGACAAAGGAAGCTCCTTTCGTTGGCCAGAATTCTTCTGTTTGACCCAGATTTGATATTGTTGGACGAGCCAACTGCAGGGGTTAACCCAACGCTCATCAATGATCTTGTCGAAGCCATACAGAGGCTTAGAGATGAGAGAGGAAAAACCATTTTACTGGTAGAACACAACATGAGGGTAATCAGCCGAATATGCGACAAGGTGATAGTGCTTGACTCCGGTATAAAAATAGCTGAGGGTACTCCTAAAGAGATCCAAAACAACGAAAAGGTGCTTGAGGCATATCTCTCAGGCAGCTCAAAGAAACAGTTGTTCCATGAAGATACTGGAAGCTAAGAATATAGTAGCGGGTTACCACAAATCTGAGATACTCCATGGTGTTTCAATACACTTGGAACATAAGGAGGTCGTGACGATTATCGGACCAAACGGGGCCGGAAAATCCACCCTGCTTAAGGCCCTGATGGGGTATATCAACATCTTTGACGGCAAAGTAATATGGAAAGGTGAGGATATCACCCATCTCAAGCCTTACCAAAAGGTAAAGAAAGGTTTCGGCTATGTACCCCAGCTTGGGAATGTGTTTCCTTCCTTGAGTGTACTTGAAAATTTGCAAATGGGGGGCTTCACCCAGGGAAAAGACACCATCAAAGAAAGAATGGGCAGGGTTTTTGAACTATTCCCAATCCTGAAGCAAAAATTAAGCGCAAAGGCAGGCACATTGAGTGGGGGACAAAGGCAGATGCTGGGAATGGCTCGAGCACTCATGACCGATCCAGAGCTTCTGTTATTGGATGAACCTTCAGCAGGTCTTTCTCCAAAGGCCTCTGAGGAAGTCTTTATGACCATTGCTGATATGCACGGCAGACTTGAAAAATCTATAATCATCATAGAGCAAGACGCCTACCAGTCTCTGAGTATATCTGACAGGTGCTACGTGCTGGTAATGGGAAAAAACGAGTTTGAGGACGAAGCACAAAGTATATTGTCCAATCCCAAAATCAAAGAAGCCTATTTGGGTGGATAATAATTTGGCGGAAAGGAGGTGATGCAGCATTCTTTCCATGCGCCACCACCTCAACGGCGGCCAACCGGAAAGGGTACAGGATTCAGTGGATTTGTTTCTTCATCAGAGAACATCTTGAGCGAAAGGAGGCTAGAAATGAAAAGAGTTATATGCGCAGTTGCAGCCATTATGTTTCTTGGGGCCTTGATGGTTGTGGGCACGCCCGCATTGTCAACCGCAGCGGATGAAGTTGTTATCGGGTCCATCTGCCCCTTGACAGGGTCAAGTGCTATTCAGGGCCAAGACATGAAAAGGGGTGAACAATTGGCCCTAGAAGAGGTTAATAACGCGGGAGGCATATGTGGAAAACCCCTGAAGATCTTGTGGGAAGATACAGAATCAAGTGCCAAGGGCGGCATGGCCGCTGTTCACAAGTTGGTAGAGATAAACAAGGTGCCCCTTATTCTTGGCGCCTACTCGAGTGGTGTAAGCCTCCCCACTGGGCAGTGGACTAACTCCAAGAAGGTCATCCAGATCTCAGAGGCTTCTACCTCCCCTAAACTGAGAGAGATTGGCCCTTACTTTTTCAATGTCATGGGCCTTGACGAAGTTATGGGCTCCAAGCTGGCAGAGTTTGCCTTGGAGAGTGGTGCCAAGACTTTTGCATCCATTACAGTAAACAATCCTTTTGGAATAGGCATTGAAATCTGGACCAAGAAGACCGTTGAAAAGGCTGGCAAGAAATGGCTGGTTGGTGTCAGATACGATGAAAAGAAGTCCGACTACCGGGCCGAGTTGCAAAGAGTGTTCTCAGGCAATCCTGATGTGGTGTTCTTTACAGCATATGGTACAGAGAGCAAACTAATCCTGAAACAGGCATATGAAATGGGCCTGAAGCCTCGTATAGCATGGTATGCGGACTACATGACAATGTGGAGTAACGAAGTCATTCCAGAGACGGCCGAGGGTATTAGGGGCTTGGTGATAGGGCCTGCTGGTGGCTCGAGGTATAAGGCCTACCGTGCAGCGTATGCAAAGAAATTCGGCAAGAACGCTAAACAGACTGCTTTCGGAGCCTATGCCTATGACGCCACCTGGGTAGCTGCGCTGGCCCTCAACATGTCGGGATGTGCCAACACCGACGCCATAGCCCAGGCCCTTTACGAAGTAAGCAAGATCTACAGGGGTGTTACCGGAGACAAGACCTTTGATAAGGACGGCATGCAGGTAACGGATTACTATCAAAGGATGGTCTATAAGGGCGGAAAGCTGGTGCCATACGAATAACAAACTAAGTAATATCCTTTTCCAAAAGACCAAACACCCCTGTTAAACGAAATCGCGAGCAGGGGTGTTTTTTCACTTGACTGGCCCTTTAATAGGTAGCCCCTCTTTGACTTACCCGCTTGCAGAAATCCGGTTCTCCATCTTTGTCATCAAAAGCCATGCGCATTTTCTCTTGACATGGTACCCTCACCAGTATACTGATATGACCGTCAGCAGGTATGATGTCTTTGTATATGGCAATTAAGCCCCAAGAATTACAGCTTAAACCGGAGTCTGGTAATGAAACCGAATATCATCAGGCGTAATACTACTTCTGAGCTCGTGATTGAAAAGATCCTCGATATGATCAAAGATGGGAAGCTAGAAGTTGGGGATAGATTGCCGTCCGTCCAAGAACTCCAGCAAATATTTGGAGTGGGCCGCTCATCCGTCCGCGAGGCAGTACGAGGTTTGAGCGTATTGGGGTACCTGGAAATACTACCTGGAAAAGGGACCTTTGTCAGAAAAACTAGCATGCCAGCAGCCCTATCGGATGAAAGTCTAAAGGAAGTTTTAGACTCAGACCCAATCTTTGACATCATGGAGGCCCGCGATTGTCTGGAATCTAAGAGTGCACAACTTGCAGCGGAAAGGGCAGATCCGGCTCAAATAGAAAAGATGAAAAGGGCCGTGACAAGAATGAAGGAACCCAATGCAAGCCTAGAGGCCATAAACCGCGCTGATCTGGAATTTCACCTGCTGCTTGCAGAGGCCTCAGGAAACGGTGTCATTCATGAGATTATGAAATTGCTGATCCAAAAGATGGAGGCCTTTGCTGACAAGTTTTGGGCCACCCTTCCCTCGGCGCGTAACCGAGTAATCTCTACGGCCGATCAAGTCATAACATCCATTTCCAAAGGAGACGGCCAGAGGGCTTCGGAGAGCATAAAGGATCATCTGGAACTGGTGACAGAACAGCTCAAGACCGTCATATCGGAAAGCGCCTTTAAATCGGGGAAAAACATTTGAGGTAGGGGTGAAATCTCATGGAAAACGGTTACTGGCAAAGACAGCTACGAGTGGACTTGACAGAGAGAAAAATCTCGATCGAACCTATCGAAGAGGACGATCTAAGACGATTTGTCGGGGGATCCGGGCTTGCCTCAAAGATATTGTTGGATGAGGTGCCCGGAAAAATTGACCCTTATGGCCCTGATAATATCGCCATTTTCGCAACTGGACCCTTTCAAGGGCCGCCCATACCAGGTGGTGCCAAGTTCAGTATTGTGGGGATTTCACCCCTAACAGGTACCTTCGGCGATACGGCTGCCGGTGCTGATTGGGGGCCTTCCCTAAAGGATGCGGGCTATGACATTATCGTAAACTGAGATTAGGTCTGCCTACTAAGTATTTAAGACTTGTTTTTGTGAACGGGAAAAAGGTACATTTGGACCATACCCTGTCCCAGAGCGACACCGTTTTTTTCATTCCCCATGCTCTGGGGGGAGGGTAGTTACTACTGGGGCGTAACATGGCTTTGAGGTTAGTCTGAACCGAGAGAGCCAATCGAGAAAGGAGGTGGTTGAGGAAGATCAACAAAGGAGGTTGGTGGCCATTTTTGGGAAGAAATAATGATTTTTTCATCCAACAAAGGAGGGTCTAAGAATGAGAAAAATTGCCTTCATAATCGCAATTGCCTTCGTCCTAAGTCTTGTTATTGGCCTTAATCCCACAGAGGCCAAAGAGCCTGTTAAGATAGGCATACTTTGCCCCATAACGGGGACACAGGCAGTCATGTCAGAAGACTTGCTGACAGGATTTAAGCTGGCCCAGGAGGAGATCAATGACGCCGGTGGCATTCTGGGGAGGCCTGTAAAGCTAATTGTCGAGGATACTGAGACCCGCCCGGCAGCGGGAATGGATGCGGCACGAAAGCTGATAGAGGTAGATAAGGTCAAGATCATCTCTGGGGGCTTTTCAAGTGGCGTGGCTTTGCCAATTGCAAAATACTGCCAGGAGCACAAGATACTGGCCGTATTCCAGCCGCCCACCTCACCGCTTTTTCGCCATGTGGGTTCCTATATCTTCCTGACCAATGTGCTGGACAATTACAAGGGCAAAGTGATAGCCGACTTTGCTGTGCAGGACTCTGGCAAAACCAGGTTTGCGACCATGTTTATGAACAATGCCTTCGGCAAGGCACTGATGGATGAAACGCTCAAAAACCTGCAAAAAAATGGAGCCCAGGTGGTAAGCAAGGTTGTCTATGAACTGAATAAAGTAGATTACAAGGCCGAGCTCCAGAGGCTTTTTTCAAAAAAACCCGAAGCCATTATTGCTACATTCTACGCCAAGGAAGGATTGGTCACAGCAAAACAGGCCTATGAGATGGGTATGTTGGACGTGAATAAGGTGCCCTGGTATGTACCCGAAATGACATCCAGTTTCGCCAGTGCCATCAAGAAAATACCAAACGTCTTGGAAGGCATTAAAGGCCTTAATCCATTGCCCCCCGGTGCCTTGTTTATGGAAAAGTTTAAGAAGAAAATGGGGCGCGAACCCATAACCGCTTATGCTGCCATGAACTATGATGCACTGGTCATGATAGCTATGGCCGCAAATTTTGCAAACTCCGTTGATCCCACAAAGGTAAGAGATGCTCTGTGGAAGATTGATGACTGGTACAGAGGCCAATCTACTGGTGGTGACAAGCGTTTTGACAAAGACGGCATGCAGGGCTACGGAAAGTATGCAAAGGTAATAATCAGAAATGGTAAGATTGTTCCTTACAAGAAATAGGGTATCTGGTAGGATAAAATTTCATTAAGAGATTCCCGCCAGCCGTTCATACGGCTGGCGGAAGTTTTACAGAAAAACCAGGACGTTATGGGCAGTCCAGCTACCGCTACAGCGGTCTACTTAGATAAAACCAGATTGAGGGATCATGGAAATCGTTCAGATCATAATAAATAGTCTCATAAGGGCTTCGGAATTAAGTTTGCTTGCCCTAGGGCTCACCATGGTATTCGATATCTTGAAGTTCGCCAACTTTGCCCATACTGACTATGCCCTGCTGGGGGCCTTCTTGGCCTACTCATTCAGCCAAGCACTGGGGCTTCCCCTCATCGTCTCCGTAATGATAGCAGCAGGCTTAACGGGTTTGTTCGGTATAGGCATTGACAAGGTGCTCTACAAGAGATTGAGGACCATAGGTGTCCAGCCTGTCTCTCTCATGATTGTCTCGATGGGCGTAGAAATAGCCCTACGCAATATACTTCGCCTTATATGGTCAAGTGAGACAAAAACCTATCCAATAGCAGTGGTGAAGCCCCTGGAAATACTGGGCGCTCGTATTACCATGCTCCAACTAGAAATCATTACTGTCGGCTTCCTCTCCATGGTCGCTTTCCATATCCTTCTTCACAAGACGACATTTGGTAAAGCCTTGAGGGCAATATCTGATAATAGGGCGCTAGCAAGCGCATGCGCCATTGATTCGGAGAAGATGATAAGGTGGATGTGGTTTATTGCCTCGGCCTATGGTGTCATAGGGGGCACCATGATTGCCATGGAACACGTCCTATACCCCAGGCTGGGTTTTAACATCCTCATCCCTGTGTTTTGTGCCGCAATATTGGGTGGAATTGGCAATCCTTATGGAGCGGTCTTGGGCGCCCTGATCCTGGCATTTGCGGAAAACGTTGTCCTTGCCCTGGATCTTAAATGGCTATTAAATCTTGGTGGATTGTTCCATTTCGAGTCCATCCAAATAAATACAGGGTACAAACCTGCTGTGAGCTTTCTGATTTTGATACTTGTCCTACTTTTCAAACCAACCGGATTGTTGAGGAAGGAATAACATGACGATAGTCAACTTTTTGATCTACTTTTTAATAATGGTTGGCATTTATGCGTTACTGGCCATGAGCCTCAATTTGCAGGTGGGGTATGCAGGCTTAATTAATTTTGGTCAAGTTGTCTTTTTCTGTATAGGTGCCTACACATCATCCCTGTTGGCTACCAAGACGGGCCTACCACTTCTGTTCTGTTTTCTCTTGGCAATGATTGTGAGTGGATTTTTCGGATATGTTATGAGCATACCCACCAAGTCCCTAAAATCGGATTATTGGGCCATTGCAACGCTTGCTGCAGCAGAGGTCTTTCGGCTGGTTGCTCTAAACGAAGGATGGCTAACCGGAGGACCTTTTGGGGTAATGAGCATCCCCCAGCCCCTCCGATTTCTTTTTTCAATGGAAAACTATCCCCTCTTCTACCTCTTTCTGGTGACACTGTGCGTCATAATAGTTTTCTTTGCCCTCGCGCTCATCACCGATTCCCCATTTGGCAGAGACCTCAAGGCAATTAGGGAAGAAGAGGATTTATGCCTGAGCCTTGGCAAGAATACCCGAAAGCTAAAGCTGGAAGCAATGGTGGTGGGTGGAATGGTAGGCGGTCTGGCTGGTGCGTTGTTCGCCCATTACGTCACATTCATTTCGCCTGAAAACTTCTGGCCAATTGAAACCTTCCTCCTGTGGGCCATGATTATCGTCGGGGGTCGGGGAAATCATGCGGGGGCAATTCTGGGCGCAGCGTTAATACAGATATTTAACGTCTCAACCCGATTCATTGGTGAGTATGTCTCTCTGGGTTCTGATTCAATGGCATCACTACGCATGGTGATAATTGGTTTTCTGATAATCATCTTTGTTTCCTACCGGCCTGAAGGAATCATCAAAGAGAAGAAAAAGGTTTATGACCCTAGAAACATCCGTTAGGAGTCAAGGTTCCCATGTTAAAGGTAAAGGATCTGCAAAAAAAATTCGGCAATCTTCGCGCCCTTGATGGGGTCTCAATTGAAGTGGAAGCTGATTCAGTTGTCGGCCTAATAGGTCCCAATGGTTCAGGGAAAAGTACTCTGTTCAATGTGGTCTCTGGCTTTTATGAGAAGGACGGGGGAGAAGTATATTTTAAAGGCGAGAGGATAGATGGACTGACACCTGATGCCATCGCCAAGAAGGGACTATGCCGCACCTTTCAGATTGCAAAGGCCCCTGAAAGACTCACTGTCCTTGAGAATATGCTGCTGGCTGCCGAGGGCCAGGTGGCCGAGAACCCCATCTCCGCCCTTTTCGCACGAAGGAGGATTGCTCGCGTTGAAAGGAAGAACCTTGAAAAGGCTATGGACCTGTTGGAAATTCTAAAATTGACAGAATTGATGAATGAATACGCGGGGGACCTCTCTGGTGGACAAAAAAAGCTGCTTTCTTTGGGCAGGGTATTTATGCGAAACCCTGATATGATTCTGTTGGACGAACCCACGGCAGGGGTCAATCCAACATTAACAACGCAACTCATCAAAGTAATACGAGAGCTCCAAAAGAAGGAGCATAAGTCAGTTCTAATCATTGAACATAGTATGAAGGTCATAAGCAGTATTTGCGACAAGGTGTTTGTCTTGAACTATGGGCAAGTAATTGCAGAGGGAACGCCCGAGGAAATACAAAAAAATGACAAGGTACTGGAGGCCTATCTAGGAGGGGTTTAATCAGGCTACATCTCGGAGGAGGCTCTAGGTATATGGCTTTACTGGAAGCAATAGAGATAGTATCGGGGTACGGCAAAACCGACATCTTACATGGGGCGTCAGTTACGGTTGACAAGGATGAAATAGTGACCATAATTGGCCCAAACGGAGCGGGGAAATCCACATTGTTCAAAACAATTATGGGGTATCTCATACCTCGAAAGGGAAAAATAATCTTCTCTGGAGAAGATGTAACCAGGCTGCCGCCAAACAAGAAGGTCGAAAAGGGTATAGCCTATGTCCCCCAGCTCGAAAATATCTTCCCTTCTCTGACGATACTGGAGAACCTTGAAATGGGTGGATATTCGAAGGATAAAGAAAAGGTGAAAAGGGGGATGGAAAGGGCCTTTGAGGCCTTTCCCATTCTTGCTGACAGAAAAACGCAGCGCGCAAAATCACTGAGTGGTGGGGAAAGACAGATGCTCGCCATGAGTATGGCACTAATAACAGAGCCTGCCCTGCTCTTGCTGGATGAGCCGTCGGCCGGACTTTCCCCTAAGGTTACTGAAGAGGTTTTCAGGCACATAAAAAGGCTACATGAGGAAGGGATTGGTATCCTTATAATTGAACAGGACGCACATAGGTCTCTGAGCATTTCGGATAGGGGCTATGTCTTGGTAATGGGACAAAACTACTTCGAGGGTCCTGCCAATACTATACTTGACGATGAAAAAATAAGGGAGGCATTCTTGGGAGGCTGATTGCCCATCTATTTCCTGAGGTTAAATTGAGGGACTAAGAGATGAAGTTTCAAAGGCTCATAACAGCCATTGATGTGCATGCGGAGGGTAATCCTGAAAGGGTAGTCACAGGAGGAATCCCCTTTATACCAGGCAAAACAATGCTGGAAAAATCGAAATACGTGCGGGACAACCTCGACCATCTCCGCACCCTCCTTGTTCATGAACCCAGGGGGCATAACAACATGTATGCGGCGCTGCTTACCCCACCTTCCGACCAAAGGGCCCACTTCGGCGTTATATTCATGGAACCAAGCGGGTATGCCACAATGTGCGGCCATGGAACCATTGCCGTATCCACTGTTCTTGTTGAAACAGGTATAATACAACCTTCTGAGCCTGAAACAGAGATCTTACTGGACACACCAGCGGGTTTGGTAACGGCATCTGTACAAATAGCCAATGGGAAGGCCATTTCTGTCACCATAGAAAATGTACCTTCATTTCTTTATCAAGAGGACGTGACCATACATGTAGAGGGAATTGGAGATATAAGTGTAGATATCGCTTACGGGGGTAACTTTTACGCAATACTGGATGCAGACCGCCTGGGACTGGCCATACGTCAAGATCAGGCCTCAAGAGTAATAGAAGTAGGCCAAAGGATTTGGAGGGCTGTTAATGAACAAATCAAGGTCCACCACCCAGAGCAACAAGAGATAGACTGCGTGAATTACGTGGAATTTTCTACGTCCTCCACCAATCCAAAGGCACACATGAAAAATGCCGTTGTCGTGCCCCCTGCGGGTATGGATAGGAGCCCGTGCGGGACAGGGACAAGTGCGAAAATGGCCACCCTGTATGCCAAAGGACAACTTGCATTGGGCGAAGAATTCGTTCACGAGAGTATAATCGGCAGCCTGTTTTGTGGGAGGCTGTTGTCAGAAACAAGGGTGGGTGGTTTTCAGGCCGTAGTGCCAAGCATTAGGGGTAGCGCATATATAACAGCCTTCCATCGATTCGTGGTGGATCCCGAAGATCCATTTCAGAGGGGTTTTTGCCTCGGCGAACCCGAGAGCCCTTACTCATACGGCTTTGGAACCTCATAGACGGTATTGTATAGAAGAAGATCATTCCCTAGGAGGTTAGAGAAATTGAAAGAGCTTAGAGGAATTTGCGTGGCACTGTGTACGCCCTTCACCGAAGATGGTGAGAAGGTGGATGAAACCGCATTAAAAAACCACATAGACTCCATGCTGGAGGCAGGGGTTCACATAATTCTGGTATGCGGTGGCACAGGTGAATTTGCGTATTTAAGGCCAGATGAGAGGAGAAGAATCACGGAGATCGCCTCCAAGCATATCAATGGCAGGGCGGCCTTTATGGTCCAAACATCTGCCATCAATACCTCTGATGCCATCGAGTATGCCAGGCACGCAGAGGGAGAAGGGGCGGACTGTCTCCTTATTCTGCCCCCCTATTTTGAGGGCCCTGATATGGAGGGAGTATACTATCATTATGAAAAAATCTCCGAGGCCATTAATATCCCTATAATGGTTTACAACATCCCCGTTCATTCGGGTATCGATATAACGCCTCCTTTTTTCAAGCGCCTCATGGAAATAGACAATATCAAATATATCAAGGACAGCACAGGTGATATAATCCGCATCCAAGAGTTGCTTACCACCGGAGGGCATGTATTTAACGGTGGGGATCCTATTGCCTTTTTCAGCCTTCTTGCTGGATGCCCAGGCTGTGTATGGGGTGCCCCCAATGCCATGCCAAGGGAGGCGGTTGAACTTTATAATCATGTGACCTCCGGGGAACTTGATGAGGCCAAAAGGCTTTGGGAACGTATGTTCCCTGCCAATCTCTTCTTCTGGACCCACGTTTACAATGCAGCTGTCAAGGCAGCCACCAACCTATCGGGAAGAAAAGTGGGCCCGTGTCGAAGGCCGGTTTTGCCCCTTACGGAAACGGAAATGGCTGAACTCAAGAAGGCCCTTGAGCCCCTGGGCATTTAGACGGCCATTGGGGCCTGCTTCTGGCCCTCAGATCTATCATAGTACAAGGACAAGGGAGGATACGTCCCAATGAAGATAAGTAGAGTATTCTCAACAATTGATACCCACACAGGCGGAGAACCCACCAGGACCATAATTGGTGGTCTCCCCTATATCCCAGGTAAGACCATCGTAGAAAAGATGCATTATCTAAAGGAAAATATGGACTGGGTAAGGACATCCCTGATGTTTGAGCCCAGGGGCCACAGTGTGATGTCCGGGGTCATCCTGACAGAACCCACAACACCTGAAGCAGACATTGGGGTTATCTTTATCGAAACCGGGGGCTATTTACCCATGTGCGGACATGATACCATCGGCGTCAGCACGGCCTTGGTCGAAGCCGGTATTGTAAAGGTTGAAGAACCCTTCACATACATAAGTCTAGATACACCAGCTGGCCTTACACGGGTGAAGGTACACGTGGAAAACGGTAAGGCCAAGTCAGTGACCTTTAGAAATATTCCATCCTTTGTTTTTGCCGAGGACGTTGAGGTCACTGTTCCCGGATTTGGGCGGATCAAAATGGATGTGGCATATGGAGGGAATGTTTACGCAATCCTCCCTGCGGAGGCCGTCGGCCTCAAGATCCTCCCTGAAAACGCCAGTGAAATAATCCAAAAAGGAAAACTAGTTAGGGATGCGGTTAATAAGCAGGTAAATATCCAACACCCAGAAAAACCATTCATAAACGAATGCACTCACGTACAATTTTACGGGGAACCTACCAACCCTGGGGCAAATCTCAAGAATACGGTATTCTTTGCCGACAGTGGCATCGACCGCTCTCCTTGTGGCACAGGGACCTCTGCAAGGGTTGCAACCCTTTACGCAAAGGGAGAGCTTGAATTGAACCAAGAATTCGTCCACGAAAGTATCATTGGGAGTATCTTTGTGGCTCGAGCCGTGGAGGAAGCAAAGGTGGGACCATACAAGGCAGTTATCCCTGAGGTAACGGGAAGCGCCTTTGTGACCGCAATGAGCCAGTTCGTCATTGACCCAGAGGATCCCCATAAAAACGGTTTTCTCTTAACCTGAAAGGAGCTAATTAAGATGGGCAAATTAAGAGGCGTATTTACCGTGATGGCCACCCCCTTTAACCCCGAAGGGGACATAGACGAACAGGGATTTAGGGCCAATATAGATTGGTACATACAAGAAGGTGTACATGGTGTCATTTGCCTGGGAAGCACGGGGGAATTCACGAGCCTGTCCCTTAAAGAGCAAAAAAGAGTTATTGACCTGACCGTGGAGCAAGTAAACGGGCGGGTACCGGTGATTGCCGGAACCGCTGCCAATTCCACCCGCCAGGCCATCGAAATGACCAGATACGCGAAGGATGCTGGCGCAAATGCAGCAATAATTGTCACCCCATTTTATGGGATGCCCACACAGGAAGACCTTTACGAGCATTACAAGGCCATCTCGGAAAGTGTTGATATACCGATTATGCTTTACAATAACCCATGGTATTCGGGTGTGGACCTCCTGGCTAGCACTGTAGAAAAACTCTCTGAATTCAAAAATATTCAATACATCAAGGAAAGCACAGGAGATGTCAAAAGGATCCACGAGATAATGCATGGCTGCGGGAATAACATAGATGTCTGGTGTGGCTGCGATGACCTTATCTATGAAAGTGTGTTACTGGGATGCAGCGGCTGGGTGGCCCCTATTGCCAATTTTATGCCTCGGGAATCCGTTGAGTTGTTCAATCTGCTAGACAGCGGCCAATTGGATAAGGCCAGGGAAGCCTTTTTTAAGATGTTGCCCTTGCTGAGTTACCTGGAAGAAGGGCAGCTCATTTCAAAAGTAAAAGCGGCCATGAACCAGATTGGGCTTGCGGGAGGATATCCAAGGAAACCGCTTCTCCCCCTCAATGAGCAAGAAAAGACTGCCCTGAACAATATGTTGGCAGGTTTTGGTCTGGTTTAGGTGAGTCTGCTCGCCAACGCATTATGTGCCTTCAAACCCATTTAGTATGATTCCCCCTTAAGGATATACCATGGGCACCAAGAAATCTGTAGAAGCTGTCGTCATAGGCGGTGGCGTAATTGGATCTGCAGTTACATACTTTCTTGCACTCAACCATGTTGAGGTCATCCTCGTGGAAAGAGGGGCCATTGCTTCGGGAACATCGGGCAGGTGCGAGGGAGATGTGGTTGTTTGCGACAAAGAGCCCGGTTTTGATTCCCAGTTGGCGAAATTAAGCCTAGACCTGTTTCCTCAAGTAGCGAGCCAACTGGATTACGATATAGGCTGGACCCAAAAAGGCAGCCTGCTGATCATTGAAAATGAAGAGGAAATGGAGGCGGCAACAAGGTTTTGTGGACGGTTAGCCGCTGAAGGAATTCCTGCTAGGATGTTAGATCGGAAAGAAGCCCTTGACATGGAACCGGCTTTGGCCAAGGACATTGTAGGTGGCATGGAAACAACATGCGACGGTTCCCTCTATCCGATGGGCTTGGCATACGGGCTCCTTCATGAAGCAAAAAAACGGGGAGCCAGGATTAGCACATATAGTCCCGTGGTTAAGATAGAGACGGATAATAAAACAAGCATCCATAAGGTGATCACACCTGATGCCGAGATTATCACCAAGAACGTTGTCAATGCAGCAGGCGTGTGGGCCCCAACCATCGGTAAGATGGTGGGCCTAAACATCCCCATAACGCCCAGGCAGGGACAAATGCTTGTCTCGGAGCGTGCCTTCCCGGTAGCCTCTAGAAAGGTCATGGAATTTGGTTATATGATGGCGAAATTCGGGAACAGATCCTATGTACGAAATGTATCCCCTGAAATGGAGGAATTTGGCGTAGCCCTTGTTTTTGAGCCAACCGAGGCACAAAACTTTTTGATAGGAAGCAGTCGACGTTTTGTTGGAATGGATACCTCATGTGATATCAGGGTATTGCGAGCAATTGCACAGAGAGCTATCCGTTTTTTCCCTGCCATCAAGGACATAAATATCATCAGAAGCTATGCCGGGCTCAGGCCGTATACCCCCGACCACCTTCCTATCATATCAAGAACAGAAATCCCTGGATTTTACGTGGCAGCAGGTCATGAAGGGGATGGCATCGGGCTGTCACTCATCACTGGAAAGTTGATAGCACAGATGATTTGCGACCAATCCCTGGCCATAGACATTAGCCCTTTGAGCTTAGCTCGTTTTCAAGGAAGAAAAAAAGATGTGTGCGAAAGCTGATCAACATTGCCATAAAAGAGAGGAGCATCCTGAGGTCTTTACGATTGAGGTGAATGGCAAGAACATTGTCGCCCACGCCGGGCAGACAATTGCCGAGGCAATGCTAGCCAATGGCCTCAAGGTGTTTCGCAGGACTAGGAATGGCTCCCCCCGGGGGCCCTATTGTGGGATGGGTATCTGTTACGAGTGCAGGATGATAGTAAATGGTATTCCTAATGTGCGTACATGTATGACACCTGCAACGCCAGGATGCAAGGTGCTCACTCAGGATGAATCCCTCATGAGGGTGGAGTGATGCAAGAATTCGATGTGGCCGTAATCGGGGCAGGCCCTGCTGGAATTTCGGCGGCCATAGAGTCCGCTGCCCTGGGTGTATCGGTGGCTTTAATAGACGATAGCCCCCTGCCAGGCGGCAAGGTCTTTGCGTACCCTGTCAATTATCTTGAAGGATCAGAGAGGAAAATAAGAAACCGACTGTTTCGTGGAATGGGGCATTTCAAAGACAGGATATTCATCTTCTCGGAAACAGAGGTCTGGAACATCCAGGGTGAATATACACTGGGCCTTTGCCGAAAAGAGATATCGGGCGCCAAACCCCTAGAAATAAGGGCCAAGAAGATCATCATCTCCATAGGTGCCTTAGAACGATCCCTCCCCTTTTCAGGCTGGACCCTTCCAGGGGTATTTTCCCTGGGTGGTATGAACAAGCTTGCCAAGAAGGGTATTGTGCCTGGCAAGAGAATCCTGATCGCGGGATCCGGCCCTCTGCAGCTAGTCCTGGCCTACCATTTGCTTAAGGCGGGCGGATCAATTGAGGGCATAATTAATATTGCCTCTCCCATGCAAATGGTGGGGGGGCTCCCGGGCATTTTCACATCTGCCAGTTACTCTTTATTGAAATCCGGATTGAGATACCTGATCAACATTAAGGTCAACAGGATACCTACCTATTTCTCCCATGCCGTTTCAAGAATAGATGGAACTGATGGGGTTGAGAGTGTCACCATAGTAAAACTGGATAAATGCCATAAGCCTGTGAAAGGCTCCGAGAGGCAGATA
>Ga0190334_1000479_pt1 | contig 19979 bp, 19 predicted proteins | sample 48720478_MG_FD_161270 | JGI IMG/M metagenome (GOLD analysis project Ga0190334, IMG submission 161270) | Hydrothermal vent sediment bacterial communities from Southern Trench, Guaymas Basin, Mexico - 4872-04-7-8_MG | ecosystem: Environmental > Aquatic > Marine > Hydrothermal vents > Sediment ...
AAGCTAACGGAGATACGATCTCCGCTATTATTCTAATTACTCTAATAACAAATTATTAGATTTTATTAGATTCTTCCTTAACTTTTCCTTTATATCTTAACCAATTATCCATAAACTTTCTACAACCCTTTATCCCTCCCATCGTATCAACAAGAAAATCTCTCTTAGTTACTGATGGAAAATTTTTATTTCCCATATAATCAGAATAACTTGACCATTTGTAAGTTTCAACAAAATTAATTACTTGTTCCAACTTCTCAATTCCTGTTTCTTTCCATTTCGGCTGTATTAAAGAAACACAATTGCTGTGAATATAAGCAAATACTATTTTTAATTGTTCATCTGTTTTAATATGAACTACTTTAAACCTTCCTTGAAAAAGATGGCCCATTCTATTATATTTTTTATTAAAATAACAAGCATAACCAATTCCTAATTTTCTCATAAATTGAGTGACTCCATTATCTTTAATTTGCTTTAATAATAAGTGGATATGGTTTGGCATAAAGCAAAAAGCCAATATTTCAATTAGCATATCTCTATCATCACTGAAGCTAGCGGAGATCGTATCTCCGCTAGCTTTAATTTTTTTGCGGCGTTCTCTTCTTTTTCTGATCTCTATTGGATGAGCAGTATTAAATTCGTATAAAGAGAAAATTCCCCGATAATAATCGTTTTCATTTCTGAAAATCAAAGAGCCGTTCACTCCCCTAAGAACAACATGGTAAATTTCATTATTAACTAATGGCGGTCGCTTCAAGGGCATATCTCTTTCATTTTAATATTTTTTTAGGAAATTTGCGATTTTTTGGGCTTCTTTTTGAGAAATATTTATATGGGTTGGTAAATTTAAGGCGAGTCTAGCTAATTTTTCGGTTTTTGGGCAGCTGCCCATTTTATATTGAAGTTTAGCTAAATCTGTATCTTTTGGAGCGACGGGGCTGATATACCAGTCCCCTATTAAAAGGTTTTTCCGCCAAGCATTTTTAATTATACAATGAGCTTTGGGATGTTTTATTGTGAATCTTAAAAATACGGAGCCGTTTCTTTGAGGAAGCGTAAAAGAAGATTTTTTCAAATTTTCATAATAAAAATCAGCTATCTCTCCGCGATGTTTGTTAAATCTATCCAATTTCTTAAATTGATTTAGGGCAAGCAAAGCTAAAACGTTCGGCATTTTCTTTGGAAAATATGATGGCTTTCTGCCCTGCTTTTCTTTCCAGTGAACCGCTTTTGATAGAATTTTTAAATACTGAAACAAAACCAATAAATACTTTCCTAAAACCCTATAGGTGGGCAGAATCAGAAAATTCATTAAAATAGGGTGTATTAACTGCTGAATAATCCAACAGTTGCTTGGGTATTTTATACTTTGCTGAAACCGTAAAAGCTTAGCTCCTAACTTATCGTCATTAGTAACAACCATTCCTCCGTAAACCGAAGAAATTATTTTATCTCTAGAAAAACTAAAAAAAGCCGCCCTGCCAAAGGTTCCAACTTTTTGGCCTCGATGTTCTGCCCCTAAAGAATGAGCGCAGTCCTCAATTAAAATTAAATTATTCTGTCGTGTAATATCCAGAATCTTTTCCATTTCAGCTGGCAAGCCGAAAGTATGCTGGACCATCACTACCCTGCTTTTTGGAGTAATTTTTCTTTTTAAATCTTCCGCACCTATATTAAAATTATCTTCATCGCAATCAACATAAACCGGTTTATATCCGCTCCATATAACGGGATTTACGGCGGCATTGCAAGTAAACGCCTGAAGCAGGACTTCGCTTTCCGGCTCCAATTCAAGCGATTTTAAAATCGCTATCAAGGCCGACCTGCCGCTATTAAAAGCAAAAGCATACTTAACTCCAAGATATTTTTTAAACTCGTTTTCCAATTCTTTAATCGCTTTCCCTCTTTTCCACTTCCAACACTGAAAAACTAATTTTAAAGCCAGCCAAATATCATCTTTTTCCGTATTCGGGCTCAAAGATATGGAAATTGGTTTAATGATTGACATATTTTTTTCGGCACTCGGCCCTCTAAAAGAATTACGCCATCTCTTCCGAAAAATCCTTTTAATTTGTCTAAAATTTCTTCTGATTTTTCAATCAGTAAGGCGTTGGGCGCTTCTTTTTTTATTTCTTTAAAATAATCTTTTGTGGTAATTATTGCCAAATCGCAGATTTCCGAGATTTTTCTGCCAATTTTTTGATGAATTTCTTTTGAGGCCTTCCCCAGTTCTATTAGACAGGGCATAACAATAATTTTTTTGCCCGGATAAATTTTTAAATATTCTAAATCAGCCATTACGCCAGCTGGATTGGCAGAATAAGAAGAATCAATAATAATAGGATTTTTCTCTCCTCGTTGGCAAGCAGGTTTTTTCAAAAACTTCATTCCTCCCTGTTCCGGCTTGATTCTCTGACAAGCTCTGGCAATTTCAATTAAATCCATTCCTAATTTCTTAGCGCAGGAAGCAGCCAAAAGGACATTATCAACACTATGCTTTCCCAGCAAATTAATCTTAAAATCAACAGAATTTACTCTGAATGAAATATATTTCTTCTCCACCTTAATGTCTTCGGCCCTTAAATCCAATTTATTCTTTGTAATTGCGATTCCGTCTTTTGGAAGGCTTTCTATCAGTTCGTATTTTGCCTTGATGATATTTTCTTTTGAGCCAAAGGTCGCTAAATGCTGTTCGTTAATACCCGTTAAAATGCCGATTCTGGGCTGAAGCATTTTACAAACCTCTTTTATTTTTCCTCTATTATATGCCCCAATTTCTGCTATAAAAACCTGATGCTTGGGGTTTAATTCCTTTAAAATGGTTCTGGCAATTCCAATTTCAGCGTTGATATTTTTTTTTGTCTTTAAAACATTATATTTTTGAGAAAGAATTGTGGCTAAAAATTCCTTAGTTGAGCTTTTACCATAACTTCCGGTAATGCCAATAACAATTAAATCTTTAAATTGTTCCCTTTTCTGTTTTGCTTTTTTCAAAGCTCTTTTTATGAAAATACTAGCTGGAATCTGAAACAGCAAAACCAGCAAAGAAACAATCAAAGGAGCCAAGCTCACCAAAATTAAAAAAAGAATTAAAGAGTAAAAATAAAACACAATTAAAATTTCAAATGCTATCCCAGAAATCAAAATAGCAATAACTTTGGGAGTTAATTTAGGATATCTAATTCCATGAAAGCTAAAAAGAAACTTTCTTATTTTTTGAGTTTCAAAATGAGCCTTAAATCTGCCCCAGTGGTATTCTTTTAACTGCCAAAGCCAAAGCCAGAAAACAAAAAGTTTTGTGAAAATTAAAAACCAGAGAATGGAAATAATTATTCTCATAAAAATTTTGATATGATTTGAGTTAATTTTTCCGGAGCTTCTGTTCTGATATTATGACCAACCGCCGGCAGTACTACTAATTCTGACTCTTTAATTTTTTCATTAAGCAGGCGGCCATGTTTTAAAGGAGTGATATCATCTTTTTCGCCCCAAATAATTATTGCGGGGATTTTAATTTTGTTTAAAATATCTGACAGATCCTCTTTAATTATTTTAAGATAACTTTTTCTCATTATTCCCCTGGTTGAGGGATAGTCGCTTTTAAGCAAAAACTTATAAAATCCCCTTTTAAAGTAAGGGTAAAGCGGGAGAAAAGAAAAAATTTTTAAAGTTTTTGCCAAAACCCCAAAAACCCTTTTTTTTAACTTTTTTCTTCTGCGGAAAGAGGCAGAAACCAAGAATAATTTTTCAATTTTTTCCGGAATTCTTAAGCTAAGTTTTATAGCTAAAGCGCCTCCAAAAGAATGACCCAAAAGGAAAAATTTTTCCAAACCCAGGATTTTAACAAACTCTTCAACAAAATTACAATAGTCATTAAGCCCCCAGGCCTGTTTTGGTTCTTGGCTTTGCCCGAATCCTGACAAATCAGGGACAATAACTTTAAAACCTTTTCTTGCTAATAATTCAGCGACCCGCTGCCATTTCTCGGAATTAGAACCCCATCCATGCAAAATTAGGAGAGGTTTTCCCTCTCCAATAATTTTATAGTTGATTTTTAATCCTTTGATTATCATTTAATGACTTTAAAATCAAGATATTTTTGAAGAGCCGGGGGAATTCTTATCTCGCCATCTTTTTGCTGGTGGTTTTCTATAATGGCGATGATAATTCGGCCCATAGCAAAAGCAGTTCCATTAAGAGTGTGAACAAAGTTTAATTTCCCATTTTTTTCGCGATAACGGATATTTAATCTTCGAGCCTGAAAATCGGTGCAATTGGAAGTAGAATGCGTTTCTCTATAGCGATTTTCAGAAGGAATCCAGGTTTCAATATCATATTTCGCCGCAGCCGGCATGCCCAAATCTCCAGTAGAAATATTTACCACTCGATAAGGTAGTTTTAGAGCTTTCATTAATTTTTCTTCTAATGATAAAAGATATCTGTGTTCTTCTTTTGATTCCTCGGAAGCGCAGAAACTAACCATTTCTAACTTATCAAACTGATGAACCCTTAATATTCCTTTTGTATCTTTGCCGTAAGAGCCCGCTTCCCTTCTAAAACAAGCGGAAAATCCAACATATCTTCTTGGCAAATCTTTTTCATTAAAAACTTCATTAGAGTGCATCGCCACCAATGGTTGCTCCGCAGTGCCGGCCAGATAGAGGTTATCTTGAGGAATAAAATAAGCTTCTTTTTCATCTATTGCTTCAAAATACCCCGTTCCTTTTGCCATTTCCGGCCTCAACATTACGGGCGGTATAACGGGAATAAACCCTTGTTTTGTTAAAACATCAAGCCCGAATTTTATTAGAGCAAATTCTAATAAAGCGGCCCCTTTTTTTAAATAGCCAAAACGAGTCCCCGAAACCTTGGCTGCTCTTTTAATGTCAATTAAATCTAACTTTTCAGCGATTGACAGATAATCTTTTGGCTTAAAACTAAACTCTGGCTTTTTTCCAACCTTTCGAACAACAACATTATCATTTTCGTTTCTGCCTATCGGCACATTATCAAATGGTATGTTGGGAACTTGATATAATAATTTTTGAAATTTATCATCAACCTCTCTTAATTCTTTTTTCAGCTTATCTCCTTTTTTGTCAATTTTTTTCATTTCTGAAATAATTTTTTCTTTTTCTCTCTTATCTTCAACTGAACTAATCTCCTTACCCGTTTTGTTCTTTTTGGCTCTTATTTCTTCTATTTTTTGTAATTTTTTTCTTCTTTCTTTGTCTAATTTCAGTAATTTCTCAACATCAACCTTAACCTTTTTATTTCTACAGGCCTGTTTTACTTTTTGAATATTTTCACGGATGAATTTGATGTCTAACATAGATTAACGAACAGTGAATAATTTTCTCAACCAAAGGATTTTTTTATTGTTCGCTGTTTGTTGTTCATTGCCTTGGACGCATTGTTGGAAACAAAATAACTTCTCTAAGCGAACGAGAATCAGTCAACAACGCCGTCAGTCGGTCAATCCCCATGCCAAAACCAGCGGCTGGCGGCATTCCGTATTCCAGGGCTTCAATGAAATCTTCATCCATCCTCTGTGCTTCGTCAAAACCTTCTCTGCGTATCTCTTCTTGCTGTTTAAACCTTTCTCTTTGTTTAATAGGATCGTTGAGTTCCGAAAAAGCATTAATTAATTCAATGTCGGCAACTACTAATTGAAAATTTGCCGTTTTCGCAGGGTCTTTTTCAAGTTGCTTAGCTAGAGGAAAAGAACCCAGGGGATGGTGAATTATAAAAGTTGGATGCCAGATTTTAGGCCGGCAATATTTTTTATAAATTGCGTCTGCTATTTCGGCTTTTCCGCCTTTTGCTTCAACCCCTAATTTTTTTGCTTTCTGCGCCAAAGCTCTGACATGAATTTCGTCTAACTTAATTCCTGTATATTTTTTCAAAAGCTGGGAAAATTCTATTCTAGGCCAAGGAGTTTTAAAATTAATTTCTTTGCCTCCGTATTTAATCTTTAGGGTTCCAAATAGTTTCTTAAGCAAAAAAGAAAATATTTTTTCTGTAAACTTCATCATATTTTTGTAATCAGCATAAGCCCAGTAAAATTCCAGTATAGTAAAATCAGGGTTGTGGCTTTTATCTACCCCTTCGTTTCTAAAGCACTTCCCAATTTCATAAACCTTTTCAAAACTTCCGACTAAAAGCCGCTTTAAATAAAGCTCCGGAGAAATTCTTAAATACAAATCCAGGTTTTGGGCGTTCAAGTGAGTTTTAAAGGGTTTGGCTTTGGCTCCTCCGTAAATTGACTGCAAAACAGGGGTTTCAACTTCCAAGAAACCTTCTTTTTCCAAAAAAGCCCTAATTTCTCGTATAATATCAGACCTTAACTCAAACTTCTTTTTCACCTCTGGATTAAAAATTAAATCTAAATATCTTTTTCTATACCTTTCCTCCACATCCTTTAACCCGTGCCATTTTTCAGGAAGGGGCAGAAGCGACTTGGCTAAAATTTTATAATCTGCGGCCTCAAGCGTTTTTTCTCCCTTTTTGGTTTTAAAAAGAAATCCCCTTGCTTCAATAAAGTCGCCGATATCAAAATTCTCTGCAAAAAACTGAAAACTTTTTTCTCCCAACTTATCTTTTTTAAAGGAAAGTTGGATTTGGTCTGTTCCGTCTTTAATATGACAAAAAATAAGACCGCCGTGCCGTCTTAAAGACATAATCCTTCCGGTTAAGACAATTTCTTTTTTGGACCGAGTAAGTTTACTAAAATCCTTAAGCGCTTCCGAACAAGTATGAGTTCGTTTCGTTTGTCCGGGGTATGCTGAAAATCCGGCACACTCTATTGCTTTCAGTTTTTTCATTCTATTTTTTCTAATTTCTTCAATAGTTGCCATTAACTAATTTTATCAAAATATTAAAACAAAAACAAGGAGCTTAGCTCCTTAAAAACAACTTGATTCTTTGGTTTTTAATGACCTTGTTTTTACTGCTTTAAATAGGTAACAAGGTATTCGGCGATAATGCGCGCGGCCTCGGGGCGAGAAAACTCTCTTGCCCTTTTTCCCATTTCTTCCAAAATCTTTGGTTGAGAAGATAAGTATTTTATTCTCTCCAAAACAAAATGGGGCCTAAAATTAACTTCTTCAATTACCATTGTCGCTCCGTTTTGGGCAAAAGCGTAAGCGTTTTTTACTTGATGGTTCTGGGCAGAACCAGCCAAAGGAACCAAAATTGACGGTTTAGCCGCAGCAGCAATTTCAAAAATAGTACCGGCCCCGGCTCGACTGATTATTATATCTGAAGCCATTAAAGCAGAAGAAAATTGTTCTTCTGTCAAAAAACCCATAGGATGATAGTATTTTTGAAGCTCTCGGGTAATTGTAACTCCTGACTCTTTTTTAACCTGTTCTAAATTCGCTTTGCCTGTTTGGTGAATTACTTCAAAATTCCTCAAAAGCTCTGGCAAAATTACCAGTAATTTATCATTTATTCTTTGAGCCCCTTGAGATCCTCCCAAAACCAAAACCAAGGGCTTATCTCCCGTTAAATTAAAAATTCTTTTTGCTTTTTGTTTTGAGCTAGATAAAATTTCTTTTCTTATCGGACTGCCCACAGAAAGCATTTTCTTCGGCGGAAAATATTCTGTTTGTTTTATGGAAAAACTAATAAAAATTTCCAAAGCAAACTTACTGGCTATTTTATTGGCTAAACCAGGAGAAACATCTGATTCGTGAAGAAATATTGGAACCTGCAAAATCCACCCGGTGAAAATAACGGGCAAAGAACCATATCCTCCTTTGCTGAAAATAATGTCTGGAGAAAGCACAAAAACATAATAAAATGCTTGGAGAATCCCAATTGGCAGTTTAAAAATATCAATGATATTTTTAAAAGAGAAATACCTTCTTAGTTTTCCAGCCAAAATCGTTCTTGTTTCTATCCCTTCTTTAGAAAAAATTTCTTTGGCAAAATTATCTTTAGGGCCAATATAAAAAAAATCAAAAGCTTCATGGGGATAGTTTTCCTTAATTGCTCTGATTACGGCTATTATTGGAAATATATGACCAGCAGTGCCTCCTCCTGTGAAAAGTATTTTCATATTAAATTTATTATATCATTTTTTAACAGACCTTGAAATATTTAGAAGTATTCCAACCCCGATCAATTCAACCACTAAATGAGACCCGCCGTAACTAATAAACGGCAAAGGAATGCCAGTTAAGGGGAGAATACCAACCATTGCTCCGATATTAATTAGGGCTTGAATGGAAATCCAAGAACTTATGCCAACAGCTAAAAGTTGAAGGGATTTATCTGTAGTTTTTTTTGAAATTGCAAAGCCCCGCCAAAGAAAAATCATAAAAAGAGAGATTAAAAACAAGGAGCCAATAAACCCTGTTTCTTCTGCTATAATTGCAAAAATAGAATCGGATATGGTTTGGGGAATAAAGCCAAATTTCTGATAGGACTCGGTTAATCCTGCCCCAAAGATGCCGCCCGAACCGATAGCTATTAAAATTTGTTTTATCTGATAACCAAGACCCATCGGATCCTTTATCAAACCCAACAAAACTTGAAGTCTTTTCATTCTATAAGGAGCTAATCTTATTAAAATCAAAAAAGCTCCGGCTGTTAATAGGGTTATCAAAACTATGTGCCAAAAGGGAGTAGGCGCTAAAAAATACATTATTATGGCTGTGCTAATAATTGTTCCCAAGGTGCTAATGTCTGACTGACAAGCCAAAAGAAGAATAATCACTCCTATAATTACAAAAAAAGGCATTAAGGAAATTTTACGGCTTCCTAACAATGTTGAAAAGTAAATAATAAAGGCCAACTTTAAAAATTCAGATGGCTGGAAAGAAACAAAGCCCAGGTTCAGCCAACGAGGAGCGCCGCCGGAAATAATACTCAAACCGGGAATAAAAACCAATACCATTAAAATCAACACCCCTAAGATAATCAAGAAGGACCACTTTTTAATTTTTGATAAATTAATCCTAAAAACGACAAAACCCAGAATTATTCCAGGAACTATTCCATAAATTGTTTGGTGAAAAAGATAATACCAGGGTTTGCCAAATCTTTCTTGAGAAAAAACGGCTGACACGCTTGATAAAAACAAAATGCCTAAAATTAATAGAATAACTGCCGTCAAAAGTAAATAATAATCAAAATGATAACCCTTAATTCTCATAAATTTAAAGTAAGATTTGAAAAAATCAGCTCATTGCAGCTTTTCTAAACTGCTCTCCCCTATCAAATTCATTCTTGAAGAGATTAAAGCTTGCAGCTCCGGGAGAGAGCAGAACAATATCTTCTTTTTGAGCTAAATTTTGGGCCTTTTTTACAGCTCCTTTCATTGATTTTGCCCGTATTATCTTAAAAGAACCCAATTCTTTAGCCAATTTATCAGAAGCCGTGCCTGGCAACAGGATAAGATGTTTTACGCTTTTTCTTATTTCATTAGCTAATTGTTTGTAATCTAAACCCTTGTCCTGGCCTCCGGCAATAAGAATCAAACAGGATTCAGGGAATCTTTTCTTAAAATCTCTAATGGCTAAAATCACTGATTGAGGGGTGGTGGCGGCGGTATCGTTAAAATACTTTACTTTTTCTTTTTCTAAAACAAATTCTTGCCTGTTGGGCAAGCCCTTAAAATTTGAAAGCACTTTTTCAATGTTTTTTTGAGGAATTCTAAAAAGTTTAGCTGTTAAAATCGCGGCTTCGTTTTTAGATTCTTCGGAAAAAAAATAAACCCTAGATTCAACTTCTTTGGCAAGTTTTCTGGTATAAAAATTATCTTTATTTAAAATTAATATGTCGTTTTTCGTCTGATATTTAAATATTGATTTTTTAGCTTTTATATATTCTTTAAAATTTTTATATCTATTCAAGTGGTCTGGAAAAAGATTAGTAATAACAGCGATGTGGGGGCTTTTCTTCAAATCTTCCAGCTCAAAACTGGAAAGCTCTAAAACGACTTTTGTCCTTTTCTTAATTCTTGAAAGAGCTTCTAGGGGGGTTTTTCCAATATTCCCCGCTAAAACAGTATCTGGATATTTCGTTTTTAGAAACTTATATATTAAAGTGGCTGTGGTTGATTTGCCCTTGGTGCCCGTAACCCCAATAATTTGCCCTTTGCACAAATCAAAAAATAATTTAATATCTGTGGTTATGGGCACTTTATATTTCTTTGCTGTTTTGAGATAAGGAGAATCAGGCGCTACTCCGGGATTTTTGACAATCAAATCAGCATTAATAAAATCTTCTTTTCTGTGCTTTCCCAGAACAAACTTAATTGGCAGGCCCTTAAGTTTTTCCAGAGAGGGCTTTAATTCTTTTTTGGTTCGTAAATCGGTTACCAGAAGTTTAGCTCCCCGCTTGGCAAAAAACTTAACAACTCCCACTCCTCCACCGATTAACCCTAATCCCATCACCACCACTCTTTTGTTTTTAAAAAGATTCTTCATATTAAAACGGGTTTTTGATGATGGGTTTAATTTTTTGAGCCAAACAGAGTTTACTTATCTTATTCAGGTTATACGGTTCATCGCTAAAAAAGAATTTATGATTTTGGCCTTTTTTGATTGCGGAAGCTATCCCGGGATTATTTTTTAAAAAAAGTTTAAGCTCTTTTGCCAAACTTTTTGCCGGATTAATAATTTTAACTTTTCTGCCTATTTCCTTTTTAATAATCTTTTCTAACACCGGGTAATGCGTGCAGGCCAAAATTAAACTATCTATTTCTTTCTTCTTAAAATGTTTCAAATATTCTTTCACGATATTTCTTGTGACTTTTTTATTAATCCAGCCCTCTTCAACCAAGGGAACAAACAAGGGGCAGGATTTAGCATAAATTTTCAAACGAGGATTTATCCCTAAAAGTTTTTTCTGCCAAGATAAACTTTTTATGGTTCCCGGAGTTCCGATAATTCCGATTTTTCCATTTTTTGTCGCTCTTGCCGCTTCTCTCGCTCCGGGAGTTATCATTTCAAAAATAGGCACTCCTTTAAAATCGTTTTTAAGAAAATCGCCCGCCCAAGCTGAAGAAGTATGACACGCAATAATCACCACCTTAACTCCTTTACTTAAAAGCCAGTCAGTGATTTTTGCCGAATATTTTTTAATAAAATCTTCTCCCTTTGTTCCATAAGGAAGACGAGCCGTATCTCCAAAATAAATTATCCGGCACTCGGGCAAATCTTTAATAATCTCTTTGATTACGGTTAAGCCCCCGACGCCAGAATCAAAAACTCCTATCATTTTTTTAGTATAGCACTAATTTGACAAATTTCAAAAAAAGAGCTAAGCTTTTAATATTAAGGGCTTAGTTCTTTAAATAACCCGCAAGCAATTATTTCCTGTTCTTTTACAAGGAGCAAAAATGAAAAGGAAAAAGAAAATACCGCACGGAAAAAAGTCGCCGCAAACCAGATTAAATGCCCTCTGGTTTCAAAAAAAGAAAGAGATCGGGATAAAAGACTTAATTAATATTGTTAGAATAATGGACTATCCGCCGCTGAAAAAAAGAGCGGTGATAGAGTTTTTAACCAGAGACAATCTTAGTTTTGACAATTTTTATCGTATGCTTGGAACTGCTGAAGACGTATTGGAAAAATACGAGGATTTAAAAAGCAAATTCTGGAAACAATATCTTGAGTTATGTAGTCCGGATAATTTGGTTGAATTAATTGAAATTGGAGAAAAAGAAGCGGCAAAAGAACTTTTTTTCAGAATTGAAAATGCTTCCATTAGCAATAGAAAAGCCAAACAAGTATTAATAAGAATTTTTGAAATAGTAACGGACGAAAAGGTGAGAAGAGAAATATGGAGAAAAATCAAAGAACTTGAGCCGCAGGAAGAAGAATTAATATATATTCTTAACCTGCCATGCATGTACGCCTTCCCTCGAATAATATCGCAGGCCCAAAAACTTCTTAGGCCAAACAGGAACAAAAAGAAAAGCAACAGAATCCTTAAAAGGATTGAAAAACTTATTGAAGAAATAAAAAAAGGGCAAGATTAAAAAAACTTGCCTTTTTTTAATTGCTTTTTTAGCCAAGTAATCTAATAGCTATGCCAATCAACGCCATTACAATACCAATTACCCAAAATCTCATTGTTATTTTATAATGAGGCCAGCCCTGAGCTTCAAAGTGGTGATGAATCGGAGAAGCCAAAAAAACTTTTTTGCCAAAAAATTTCTTTGAAATCAATTGAATTATTACAGACCCGGATTCAATAACCAGCAAAAATCCAATTATGGGCAAAACTAAAACAGAATCAGTAAGAAAAGCCACAACGGTTAAAGCGCAGCAAAGTCCTAACATTCCCGTTTCTCCCATATAAAAACGAGCTGGGGGAATATTGTACCACAAAAAAGCTAAAATAGCTCCACCGATTACGGTACAGAAAGCGGCTAAGTCAATTTGGCCCAAGAATAAAGCAATGCCGGCAAAAGCAGCAAAAATTATTCCAAAAGCCCCGCCCCCCAAACCATCCAAACCATCAATTACTCCTCCGCTGTAAACCGCCAGCATTACTAAAACAAAAAGAGGGATATACCAAGCTCCCACAAAAAAATCCCCGTTTCCAGGAATATGAATTGTACTATAGCCAAGCTTATAATAAAACCACCAAGCTCCTATTAATCCAATTAAAGTTACCAAGGCCAATCTATATTTTAATCTCAACCCTCCGCCCACATATTTGCCCTTTCCCGATACTTGCAGAAAATCGTCTAAAAGGCCAACTAAAGAAGCTGCTATTAGGGCAAAAAGAGGAAGCCAAGTTTGAGACCTGCTCAAAAAATTCAGTTTTTGAAACCACCAAATATTTGTTTTGGACAACAGAAAAAAAATCAGGGCTAAAATTAGGGTGGTTTGCCAAATAAGCAGGCCCCCAAACCTTGGAACACGAACTTCTTCTTCTGAATGAAATTTTTTAAAATAAAAAAGCTCTTTGCCGTCAATTGATTTTACCCTTTTATCTTTGCGCCAAAGCTTATACTTATATAAAAAATGGGTTAAAATCGGAGTCAACCAGAAAGCAAGAATAAAAGACACAGCTCCCAACAGAAAAATCTTTATAACATTTATCGTAATATCTGGCATAAATTAGATGTTTAATGCTTTAATTATTTTGCGCATATCGTTAAAACGATGCTCGGAACCTAAAACAACATTCACAAAGTAACCGTTTCTCCGATTCTTTAAAACTAAAACCAAACAACCCTTAGCTTCTTGAGTCCAGCCAGTTTTTCCGCCCACTATCTCGGGAATTTCCTTTAAAAGTTTATTAGTGTTTTGGTCGGCACGATAAGTGGTAATTTCAAATATCTGGGGATAGTTTTCTAAAATATAATTGGCTAATTTAACCAGCTCTCTGGCAGTAGATGTATTCCTTTTCAGCCCGGTGGAATCCAAGAAAAAGGTATCGCTAAGCCCTATTTTTTTAGCGTATATATTCATTAAAGCAACGAAACTATCTTCTCCCATGGGTTTTGTTAGGGCAAAAGCAGCGTCATTACTTGATTCAATGAGCATTTTATAAACAAGCTCTTTTACGGGCACCAGTTCTCCGGGCTTTAATTCTCTAAACCTTGAAACGCCTTCCTGGTCTATAGCTTCTTTGGTAATTTTTATTGCCAGCGAGGGATTATAGGTTTCTTTCAGGTCAAAAACAACTAAGGCGGTCATTAACTTGCTTATTGAGGCTATCGGCAAGGGTTTTTCTGAATTTTTCTCAAATAAAAACTTAACATTTCCTTTAGGGTCTATTTCTGCCGCAATTGCGGATTCAGCTTCAAGTTCCAGGTTGTTAAAACGTTGCCTTTGTTCTCTCTGCTTTTTTATTTTTTGGCTCAAATCAGCTGTAAAAAATTCCGGGCTTTTGGCTAAACTGTCTTCCAAAATATCCATTGTCCACCAAAAAGGCAAACTTATTAAAAATGAAATCAGAAAAATTTTCAGCTTCATCGCCTTTAAACTTTATCTTATTTTAATCCCCAATTCTTTTAATTGTTTATCAGAAACCTCTGAAGGAGCGCCCATCATTAAATCTCTACCATCTCCGGTTTTGGGGAAAGCAATAACCTCTCGGATGTTTGGTTCATTAAATAAAACGGCTAAAAACCTATCAATCCCCGGAGCAATGCCGCCGTGAGGAGGAACGCCGTATTTAAAAGCTTCCAGCATATGTCCAAATTTCTCTGTAAAATCTCTTTTTTTATATCCAATTATTTCAAATATTGCCTCCAATGCCTCTGGCGTGTGGCTTCTAATGCTCCCTCCTCCAAGCTCCCACCCGTTTAAAACAATATCATATTGAGTAGTCAAAATCTTCTCAATATTTTTTTTGTTAAGGAGGTCACCCATAAACTCCTGTTTTGGTGCTGAAAAGGGATTATGAGTAAATGTCCATTTCCCATTATCGTCTTTTTCAAAAAATGGAAAATCAACGATCCAGCAAAAAGCAAGCAAATCGGGATTGTTCTTATCTTTGCGCAAATCAGGTCTATCGGTTCCATATTCTTTTATCGCTTTTTCATAAGTAATTTTCGGAAAAGGAATTTCTTGAATTTTCTTTTCTGGATAAAGTTTTTTAATAAGCTTTATAAAAAGGTTCTCTGTAATAGCCATTACATCTTCCTGCTTTACAAAAGACATCTCAATGTCTAATTGAGTAAACTCTGTCTGTCTGTCCGCTCTGGGATCTTCATCGCGGAAGCAACGAGCAATTTGAAAATATTTTTCAATGCCGGCTATCTGTAATAACTGCTTATACTGTTGAGGGGCCTGGGGTAAAGCATAAAACTTTCCTGGCTGGAAACGCGAAGGAATAATAAAATCTCTCGCGCCTTCAGGGGTAGATTTCGTTATAATCGGCGTTTCCACCTCAATAAACCCCTCTTTCTGGAGAAAATCTCTCATAAACTGAATAACTTTTTGGCGCGCTATTAAATTATTTTTCATTCTCTCTCTTCTTAAATCCAAATAGCGGTATTTCATTCTTTTTTTCTCATTTATTTCATAACCATCTCCATCAATGCTAAAAGGCAAGGTTTTGGCTTTAGATAAAATTTGGAGTTTTTCCACAGATATCTCTATCTTCCCTGTTTCCAATCTTGGGTTTACCATGTTCTTTGGTCTTTTTAAAACCCTGCCCTCTGCCTCTATCACCCATTCCGGCTTTATTTCTTTTGCCAATTTTTCCGGACAAACCAACTGCACAAGACCGCTTATGTCGCGGAGGTCAATAAAAATAATTTTACCGTGGGACCTCACAGAATTTACCCATCCCGAAACTAACACTTTCTTGTCAAGATACTTTAGAGTGTTTATATTAATAATTCTTTTCATTAAATTATTATACACAATTCTCTTATAATTGAAAATACTATTGACAGAAAGCCCTCCTTTTGAGAAAATAAAAGTAGAATACCCTTAACATTTTAATAATACCGGAATAGAAAGGAACTAACAATGGAACTGAACAAAGGACCGCCGAAAGAAAAAACTCAGTCAGCAAAAGGACCGCATAAACGAAGAACCACTCTAACCAAGAAAGGGGGACGGGAAAAAAAGGAATGGGCTGAAAAGCTGTTGGAATTAGTCCAAAGAAGAAGGAAGGAAGACATAGAGTCGGTAGTCAACCTCTTGGACAGATTATGGAGAAAAGTCATGAAGGAGAAAATGACAGAAAAAGACTCTGAAGCCATAGAAGCGGCCAAAAAGTTTCTCCGAGAGGTGAATTCCAATTCATCTTAAAAGGCAGACTACAAAAGGAGCGTCTGCCTTTTTTATATGCTTTGAAAACGCTTGACAATATTTTTATCTTTCTTATCATTAAAATAATGTAGTTTAACAACCAAATAGGATTTTAGCAAGAAAGGAGTCAAAATGTTGGTTTTGAGCAGACAGAAAGACGAATCGATTATGATTGGGGACGAGGTAGAAATTAAAATCATTGATGTTCGGGGAAATAGAGTGCGCTTGGGGATAATGGCCCCTAAAAATATACAAGTGCATCGAAAAGAAATATACGATGCGCTTCGCCAAAAGGAAATGGGGAAATAAGAAAAAAGAAAGCGCGGTATCTAAAAAGCTACCGCGCTGTTTTTTTTATAATTTAACAATAAAACCTAAATTGTCGGGCCCTCTGTTGGGGGCGTTGAGGGTGGTGTTGTGGGCCCCTCTTCTTTTTTCTTAAAAGTCTTATCCTTCAATAAGTAAATTACAATAGCTACAACTGCAATAGCTACAATTATCCAAATAATTGTGCTCATAAATTCTAAAAATTAATTTATTTTATCGACCTTGAACTGTTATTTTATTCTCTCTTTTTAAATAACTTATGTCAAGTCAAACTGTGGAAAAACTTAGTGGACCGTGCCAGATTTGAACTGGCGACCTCCTCATTGCAAATGAGGCGTTCTAGCCAACTGAACTAACGGCCCATACTGTGGCCAAATTAAACACCCTCAAGCTTTCACTATCATCTTACCAAATTTAATCCATAAATCAAGAAAAATATCTTGCGCCCCTTTCGTTTGCCCGCCCTTCGGACGGATCAATTGACCAAATCCGTAAAAGGAAAATAAGATATACATTCAATTTAAAAGGGAGCTTCGCTTCCCCTTTAATATTTGAAGTTCGCTACTAAACTACGAATGTAAAAAATTAAGTAGCGGGGTTAGCGACTTTGCCCATAAATAAGATATTTCCGGTTTCTTTTTCTTGAATTAAGAATATAAAAGGATGATCTGCTTGAAACTCAGGGGTTGTCGGAGCCATTTCTATCATTATTACTGCGGTTGCCGCCGCAGCTTCTGTGCCCTCTTCGTTCACATCAACAAATGCTTGATGAATTACCTTGCTAATCCAAATACCTTTTACTCCATTTATACCCGAGAAATCAGCGCTAGAATCAAAAGCGGTTGGCATCCCCATTTTCTTTAAAGTGTCAGCCATGAAATATTTTGTTTCAAGTTTAAATTTGGGGATGTAAATATCTACCTTTTGTTCCTTGAGCATACTCTTCCATTCTGATAATTTTTCAATAGAAAGTTCCTTTTCAACCTTTTCTAACTTGTTTTCTTTGGGAAGAATGACCAGCATAGAAAGATCTTCGCCATCATAAGACATTTCAAGAATTTGGAGATCTTCGGTTTCAGCATAATTGAATTTTTCATCTTTGCCCACTAATCTCATCATCGGTACTTTTACAATTTCTCCATCACCCGTTCTAAAATCTTCTTCTTTGGTTTCTTTTGGATCAAATTGTAAAGCCCAAGCCCCTTTGAAATAGATAGCATTTGTTAGAACCAATACAGTAGAAAAATCAAGAGCTCCCGAGGGTATTAAATCTTTGATTTTGTCTTCGGTTTTATCTTCAATCCAACTGTTAATGATTTGTCTTGATCCTTCGGGATATCTGGCATAATCTAAAGGAGTGGCTTTGCCTCCATAATATTTTTCAATTGTATTTTTGTATTCTTTTAGCAATTGGAAATCTGTCCTTGGCCAAAGAGCATTTGCAGTTGAAAGCTTATATTCTTTGTCTTCTTTATTTATTTCGTTTATTATCTTTGCAAAATTTGCTCTTCTTAAATTATCGTCTTTAGGAACGCGAAGAACCGATTGCATTTCTTCTGCAGTTTGCCCTTTCGCACCTTCGTAAGTCATAGTTAAAGCGACAGAGATGCTATAAGGCGAAAAGAAAATGTTTTCATTTTCAAATTCCTCTTTAAATTCCGAATAAACATCAAGGGCAAATTGATTATTTGCGTTAACAACATTTTCTATCCCTTCCGGACTTGCGCCGGTATCATCTAATTGGGGTGGTGGGAACATAAGCGTTGTCGGTGTTAGCATCGAAATTATTGGTATTGGCAATCTACCTTTTCGCGACAAAAAGAATATTCCCACAATAACAGCTATCACTATTAATATGCTCGCTATTAAAATTTTCTTGTTCATAATTTTCGTACAAGTAGTATGATTATTTATCATTTTATCACAAATAAAATATTTTTGAACTTATGCGGCAGGGCTAATTTTCTGAAAACAGAAAAGGGAGCTTCGCTCCCCTCAATAAAGCATATTCCCTGCCAAAAAACTTTTCGGATTTTTAACGGCCATTTGGTGGGCAGAGGAGGAATCGAACCTCCGACCTCTGCTTTATCAGAGCAGCGTTCTAACCACTGAACTACCTGCCCCCGGTTATTTAATTTTAGCAAAAATAAAAACAAGAATCAAATAATAAATAGCCACTGTAAATCGTGGCTATTTATTATTTGATTCTTCTATAAATCGGTTTCTTAGAGTTGTCCCGACTGTAGAATAATCGACATTTTGGGTTGTCGATCAACACCCTTAAGGTTAAGAAGAGAATTCTCGCTTCTCAACCTTAGTCGACTAACAAAATATATGTGATGATCCATGCACAGGTTCCCCTACGCATGCCTTGTTCATGTGATCCCTATATCGCTATAAGGCATGGACTATATCTTCACCCTCTTTCTAAAAATTATTGCTTTTCTTGGATGCCAAGAACCAAGAAGATAAGCTTTAATGGCTTTTTAGAAAAAGGGGCTTGGCGTGTAGTCTCTGAGGGGTCACGAAGACTTCCCTGCTGATTGGCTGCATCAGAAGCTTTTTTACTCATAATATTATATACAATTATATCATGAGTAGCCCTGAATACCCAGCTTTCCCAGCATATAGCCAAGTTTTTCTTTAAAGATTACTCTTTAAAGGTCACAACTTTCTTATGACTTCACCCTTATCACTGACCTTACCTTAGGACCCGCTAAAACGGGCACTTCGGGTACTGCCAGCTCTCCTGGTGTGACAGGCGGTGAGTACAAGCTTTAGGAACATATTCATCGCCGCATGGCTGATCGGCGATTACTAGCGATTCCGACTTCATGGGGTCGAGTTGCAGACCCCAATCCGAACTTAGGGACCGTTTAGGGATTACCTCCACCTTACGGTTTCGCCCATTGTCAGTCCCATTGTACCACGTGTGCCGCCCAGAGCGTCAAAGGGCCACGCTGACTTGGCGTCATCCTCACCTTCCTCCCAGTCATCCCGGGCAGTCCCCTATGACACATAAAACATAGGGCAAGGGTTGCGCTCGTTACCGCACTTAAGCGTACGCTTCATAGTACGAGCTGACGACAGCCGTGCAGCACCTGGACTAGTGCCTTGTGGGAGTCTCGCCTTTCAGCGAGATTTCACTAGCCTGTCAAGCCCTGGTAAGGTTCTTCGCTTATCGTCGAATTGAGCCACATGGTCCACCGCTTGTGTAAAGCCCCGTCTATTCCTTTGAGTTTTAGCGTTGCCGCCGTACTTCCCAGGCGGGACACTTAACGCGTTAGCTACGCCACTCGAAGGGTCGACACTCCGAATAGCTAGTGTCCATCGTTTACGGCGTGGACTACCGGGGTATCTAATCCCGTTCGCTCCCCACGCTTTCGTCCCTCAGCGTCAGGGTCGCCCCAGCTGAATGCCTTCGCTTTTGGTGTTCCGGTCGATATCAACGGATTTCACCCCTACACCGACCGTTCCATCAGCCTCTAACGCCCTCTAGTTAAATAGTATCTTTGGCGTTTCCATAGTTGAGCTATGGTCTTTGACCAAAGACTTATTTAGCCGCCTACGAACGCTTTACGCCCAATGAATCCGGATAACGCTTGGGGATCACGCATTACCGAGGCTTCTGGCACGTGATTTGCCTCCCCTTATTCCCGGAATACCCTCAACCGTGCTTCGCTACCGCTCACCACGGAATTTCTAATTTCTAATAAGAAATTGAAAGTTCTCGTGCTGAACGAAAGTGAAGCACGGCTTGTTCTTCCGGAAAAGCTCTTTACACCCCGAAGGGCTTCTTCGAGCACGCGACGTCGCTCCGTCAGGCTTTCGCCCATTGCGGAAGATTCTCGACTGCTGCCTCCCGTAGGAGTAGGGCCCGTGTCTCAGTGCCCTTGTTGGGGGCCGCGCTCTCAC
>Ga0190334_1000480_pt1 | contig 19970 bp, 22 predicted proteins | sample 48720478_MG_FD_161270 | JGI IMG/M metagenome (GOLD analysis project Ga0190334, IMG submission 161270) | Hydrothermal vent sediment bacterial communities from Southern Trench, Guaymas Basin, Mexico - 4872-04-7-8_MG | ecosystem: Environmental > Aquatic > Marine > Hydrothermal vents > Sediment ...
AGAGGTGTGGATGCGAAGGGTATTAAAGAGCAGAAACAAATAGAATCATTGCAGCCAGGAGAATACACGAAGTATGAGAAAGCAAGGCTGATAGGTTCAAGAGCTTTACAGATAAGTATGGGAGCTCCTTTCCTAATAAAGCTGACACCTAAGCAGCTAAGAGAGCTAAGCTATAATCCTGTAGAGATAGCAAAGCTGGAATTCGAAGCAGGTGTTTTACCAATAACTGTTAAGAGATTACTTCCTCATAAGAGATAAAAACAGAGGAGTTCTTAAAAAAAATATTAAAAAAGTATTATAAAGACTGCTTTTAAGACTTTTTAAGACTTCTCTTCACAAGAACTCCGCCTTTTTTTTTACTTGTACAGAATTCTGCCTAGCCTTATCATATTAGCTCCTTCTTCTAAAGCGATTTTGTAATCATCACTCATCCCCATGGATAAGTATTCTAATCTTCTGCCAAGCAAAGCACAAGCTTTCTCAAATAAGTTTCTTGTCAGAGCAAAGTATTTCCTGTTATGCTCAGCATTATAATCAAAAGGAGGTATTGTCATTAATCCCTGAACACTTATACTTTTCAAATCTTTTAATAAGAGAAGGAAGTCTTCTAATTCAGAAGGTAGAACCCCGTAATCTTTTGACTCATCAGTCTTGACTTGGACCAGAACACCTTGAAGTATTCCTTCTTCTACACCGACTAAGCTTATCTTCCTAGCGAGTTTGTACGAGTCCACGCTCTGTATCAGTCGGACTCCTAGCTTCATAACCTTTCTTACCTTGTTGCTCTGCAAGTGACCAATAAAGTGAAAGTTAACCTTGCTAAGAAGCTCCTCTGAGAGAACGTTCTTCACTTCCAGCATATGCTGATAAGTGTTAAAACCAAGCTCTGTAATACCCGCGCTTATCAGCTCTTTTACCTGCTTAGGAGTAGCGTATTTCACAGCAGCAACCAGTGTAACACTGGGAGGCAGCTCTGCTAGAATATTCTTAGCATTCTCGTACACTCCCAAAAAACCCCTCACCCCCTTTAAAAGTTTTTTTAAGTAAGACTTGTTTTTTTAAGAAGCTTGTTCTTCAAGTGCTTGTAGTGCTACAAGCTTTTTTCCTGATAATACTTCAAGAGCAGCTCCTCCTCCAGAACTGATAAAGGTGAACTTATTAGCTAAGCCAAGCTTGTGAATAGCATCAGCAGTATCCCCGCCTCCAACGACTTTGTTGCACTCAAGCTCTGCAATAAACTTTGCAAGCTCATTAGTTGCTCTGTCAAAAGGCGGCTTCTCATAATAACCCATAGGACCATTCCAAATAATTGTCTCTGCTCTTCTAAGCTCCTGTTTGAACACCTCAACTGTTTCTTCCCCGATATCAAGTCCTATTGATTTCTTAGGAATCTTATTATAAGGAACAGTTCTAATACCTGCTTGTTTATCCTCATAATCAGCAATAACAATATCTTTTGGGAGTAGGAGCTTCTCATTATTAAGCATTATCTTTGCGTTCATCACATAATTATAATCACAAAGGCTCTTACCAATCTCAAGGTTCTGAGCAGCGTAAAACGTGAAAATCATTGCTCCTCCGATAAGCACTTTATCAGCTCTTACAAGCAAGGACTGAATAAGAGGAATCTTAGTTTTCAGCTTCGCTCCGCCTATCAGAGCAACAATAGGCTTTCTCATCTGGTTAAGGTCAAGACTCTTAAGCTCTTTCTCAACCTGCAGACCAATGCAGCCGGGCAAGAACTTTGTTATTGCGTGCATACTAGCATGAGCCCTGTGACAAGTTGCAAACGCATTATTAACATATACATCCCCGTAAGCTGCTAGTTGATGAGCAAAACCCTCATCATTAGCTTCTTCCTCTGGATGGAATCTGAGGTTCTCCAGAAGAATAATCTTCTCACCTCTTGGAATGCCTTTACCAATACAATCATCAAGCTTATAAACACTCCGCCCAAGAAGCTTCATAAGCCTAACAGCCACCCTGTCCATTCTCAGCATCTCAACAACCCTGCCTTTAGGTCTGTCAATATGCCCCATAATAACTAGTTGTTTTGCACCATGCTCAAGAATATATTTAATCGTGGGTAACGCTGCTCTTAGTCTGGAATCATCCGTGATATCTCCTTTGGTATTAAGAGGGACATCAAGGTCTGCTCTTAGTAAGACCCTCTTATTAGTAAGATCAACCTCTTTAATAGTCCTCATAGAAAAAGGAAAAAGGGTTCTTTGTTTAAAAAAGTTATGGAAAGAAACCAACGAGGAAAACCAGTTCATCGCCCTATTGGTCCGTGCTCACCGATATGCGGCATTTTTAGAATCAGGAATGCTAAGAGTGTTGCAATAACACCTACGAGGTACCAGCCAAAACCAATAGCCATACCAATAGCCGCTGACATCCATATACTCGCCGCTGTGGTAACTCCCTTCACAGAGCCTTTATGATGCATAATAATACCTGCTCCTAGGAAGCCAATACCAGTAACAATATTAGCAGCTATCCTGCTAGTACTAGAAGGATCAACTTGCCTGGATAGCATTGCGAACAGCATTGCTCCGACACACACCAAGGTATTAGTCCTAACCCCTGCTGGTTTATCCCTGGAGCCACGCTCATAACCAATAAGAAAACCTGCTATGAATGCAAAGACAAAACCCACAAGGAATCTTAGTTCAACCGAGATGATATAGTCTCCTAGCATCTTTTAATATTAATCTATAATGATGGAAGTATAAAAAAGTATCGCTACCACTCCAGAATTAAGCCAGTATCATTATAGGATGATATGAGATGGTTATCGTGGTTGGGTGTTAATAACTTTTCTTCAGAAGAAAAAGAAAAAAAAGTGCCTTCACCAGTGAATCGGTTTAGGGGGGTGATACGAATGGTGAAGGCCAGAACTCAGTTTTAAAAGCTGACCATGAATAAGCACTGGAACGGTTTAAGGGGGTAAAAGGAAAAAATTTTCCTTTTTTCCTTCTCCCTTCTTTTTTTCTGTGGTTTCTCTGTGGTTTCTTTTTTCTGCTTCTCTGCCTTTCCAGGAGTGTTTTAAACTTTTTTTATTCAAATATCTCTATGCCTAACTCTTCTGAGAGTTCCTGCCTAGCTTCTTGTTGTTGTTTAGGTGTTAGTTTTCCTAGTATCCATGGACTCTTAACTCCTGTGATTATCGTCATTACTGTGAGTTTGCCTTTCATATCTTCTGTGACTCTTGCTCCCCAGATGACGTTTGCGTCGTCATCCATGTTCTGGGTTACAAGTTCGCCTACTTTACTAATCTCGTCTAGTGTCATGTCTGGGCCTCCGTGGATGTGAATGATTGCTCCTGTTGCTCCTTCGTAGCTGATGTCTAGTAGTGGGTTGCTCAGGGCTCCTTGGACTGCTTCTTCTACTCTGTTATTAGTATCGCTTGCTCCGACTCCTATGCTTGCTACGCCTCCTTCTGTCATTATTGCTTTTACATCAGCGTAGTCCAAGTTTACTAGGCTGGGGACTGCTATTGTTTCCACGATTCCTTTTATCATGGTGGCGATTAGTTCATTTGCTACTGCGAATGCTTGTTGTACGGGTAGGTTACCTGCTATTTGTACTAGTCTGTTATTGTCTATAACTATGACTGTGTCTGATGTTTTTCTTAGTTGTTGAAGGCCGAACTCTGCTTTATCCACTCTTGCTCTCTCTATTTTGAATGGCATGGTTACTGTGCCTATTACTATGGCTCCCACGTCTTTTGCTACTTGGGCTATTATAGGTGAGGCTCCTGTTCCTGTTCCTCCTCCCATTCCTGCGCATACGAATACCATGTCTGCTTCTTTTAATGCATCTTTTATGGTGTTCAGGCTTTCTTGGGCTGCTTCTGCACCTCTTTCCGGGAAGCCTCCGCATCCTAGTCCTCTGGTTACGTCTTTTCCGAGCAGGAATTTCCTGTCTGATTCTATCATGTTGAGGTGTTGTTGGTCTGTGTTGCATGCTATTATTTCAGCTCCTTTGATTCCTTTTTTGTAAAGCCAGTTCACCATGTTGTTACCGGCTCCGCCGCAGCCTATTACTTTTATGTTGGCTTGTTTTACTTCTATTTCCTCGTATGCGTTGGCTACTGGTTTTTGTTTCATGGCATTGTTCACGACAAACTCCATTTTCCCTTTACCCCCTTTGTTTTTTTGTTAGTTGTTTTTTGTTTTTTTTTAACAGGTCTTTTTTGACCATTAATACACATCTAACAATATCTATATACCACTGCGAGATATGTTTTTCAAAATATGTTTTGCAGTGTCAAAATATTTATATATGCGGAGTGCTTCCTCCACTACTAGAAGCCATACATTATCTTGCGTGGAATCAGTTCGCCAAAACTGATTTTTCTCGTCGTTTCGCCAGAGAAGCGTGCCTAAAAGTTATTGTTAAAACCAAAACACACCCTTCTTCACTTAAATTCTTTAGGCTATAAGTTATATATAAATATTGTTGTTCTGTAAAATATATATTCCTCACACACTCATCTTTATCTTCTTGTTTCTTACGAAAACACACAATGAGAGAAATAAAATTCTTATATAATCCTCAAAGATATTCTCATTAAAAGTATTTAAAGTATCCGGATTAAGCATTAGTCAAGGAACGCTCCCATAAGATAACCTTCTTACCAGGAAAAAGACCCATACTAGACATCTGGCTGAACTGTGGAGGTTCAAGAATAAGCTCAATAATATTAAAATTATACTTGTCTTTTATCTCCCCAACCTTACTCTTAACAGCCTTCTCATCAACATTTGTACCGATAACAAGAATGTTCGTCTTATCCTTTGACTCTGTGCCATGCCTGATCAGCATCTCCACTCCTGGAAGCCTAGAAACCGCCTCAACAAATTCCTGGATAACAGTCTTTTTCTCCTCAAGTAACTCAGCAAGAAGCCTTGTATTCCTGTTATTACTTAAAGAATAAAGCTTAGTTTTCTTTATTATAGTCTCCTCTATAACACCTAGTTCTTTTAGTTTCTGGAGAATCCTAAAAGTCGTAGCTACAGGAACTCTTGCTCTTCGAGAAATCTCCCTTAGATAGAACTGTTCTTTTCCCTCACTGGATAAGAAGAGTTTAAGAACAGCAAGGACTTTTCTGTCAAAAAACTCCTCTACAATGTTTTTTGGAGACATAACATAGATTTTATGATCACAACAAATATATAAATTTTTCCAAAAATGAAACAATGTTCCATATAAGAATCAATAATTGTAGTGGAAGACAACCAAAAGACGATTAGAATAATCATCCGCCACGCTTACTTCTGAGCTTTATACAAATCCTCAATCAAAGAAAGAGAAGAAACATCACTCAAAGCCTTATCATCCCTAAGCCTAACAAAACGCGGAAAGCGAAGAGCATAACCACTAGCATAAGTAGGGCTCTTCTGAATCTCCTCATAATTAACCTCAATAATCACCTCTGGCTTCACCCTAACAACCTTTCCCTCCTCCTTAACAATCAAAGGCTTCAACCTCTTAGTAAGCTCCTTAAAACTCACACCCTCCCTCTCTAACTCCTTAATACCAGTGCCTACCTTACCAATCTCAACGAACTCATTACCAGCCCTGCACGCCAGCACAAAAGAAGTAAGCCAACCACTCCTCTTCCCAGTACCCCACTCAGCACCTACAATAACCAAGTCCAAAGACTCCATCACAGGCTTAACCTTAACCCCGTAACCAACCCTACTACCAGGCTTATAAACACCCTCAAGGTTCTTAGCCATCACCCCCTCCTCACCTACTTCTAAAGCTTCCTTATAGAACATCTCAGCCTCTGCTAAATCACCAGTAACCAGTTGTTTTGCAAGAACCAGCTTCTTCTTACAAGGAGTAATAATCCTCTCAAGAACAGCCCTCCTCTTCTTAAAAGGCTCTTTTAACAAACTCCTCCCCTTATAATACATGATATCAAAAACATTCACTTCAACAGGCAACTCCCTTGCCATCTGCTCAATATTATACTTCCTCTTAATCCTCTGCGAAATAGCTTGAAAAGGCAAATACTTCCCTGTCTTATGGTCAAAACCAACAGCCTCAGAATCAAGAATGAAATCATCAGCACGCACATACTTCTTCACATACCCAACCACTTCTGGAAACTGCTTAGTAACATCATCAAGACGCCTAGTAAAGATTCTTATTTCATCTCCCTGCCTATGAATCTGGCAGTTATGCAAAGCAGCCATTGAAGTACAATAACTTTCATCACCCTTAACCTGTAAGTTATACAACACAGTTCTTGGATCACGTTTTTTCAACTCCTTAATCGAATAAATATTAATAAGAACACCATCCTTAGAGAACACAAAACCCCGACCGGATTTAGGAATGATAAGCTTATGATAAGTCTTCCCATTAACTCGTACCTTTTTCAAACCTATCATCCGCTTAAACTTTAAGCCTAACAAGCATACAAACATAGCAAGGTCTTTCTCCTTTGTAATAATAGAAGTCCTTCCTTTCTCATCCACATAACCATCAGACTCAACCCAGCCTTTCAAGAACATCCTGAACTGCTGCTCAGTAATACTACTAAACCATTCCGGCAGGGTTTTACCCTTCCACTCCCTCCTAAAAAAACATGATAACCATCTGCGAAAAGGCTTATCCCTCCAATAAAGATAAATTGCTCCGTTATGAATATTCCTCCTAATATTACTTATTCCAAAGAACTTCTTAATATTCTCTTCATAAAAAGCACATAAATCCTTCTGTGTTTTATAATTAAAAATCAAGCCTATACGTTCAGTGTTATGATAATTATTAGTAAAACCATCCCCAACCCAGTAGCCAAGGAATCTAAAGAAAAAATCGTTCATCTCAAGAACCTTAGAATATCCTGCTTCATCACTCAATACTAATCTACCCCTAAGACGCTCCAAATAATCCTTTCCCCTAAGCCTAGGAATAGGAAAAACTAGTTTATCACCGGGCTTAATATCCTCTACATAAACCCAGGAAGGCTTATTTCTAAACACCAACAAGGGGTGCTTCTCAGAAACTCTAAAACTCGCTCCGTAATAAGTTGTGAGTTCAAACAATTTCTCTCCAGGGTCAATACGCCTCTTATTTGTTGCTAACACTTTTTTAAAGTTCCCTTTATGAGTAAGCACATAATCCCCTTCACGAACATCGCGTACACAAACAAAACCCTTATTCTTAACAAACAAAGAAGTATAACCTGTGATACAACGAAACCCATCATATTTATATTCTAATGCACAGGGTTTTCCTACACGTTCAAAAGCATCCTTCAAATCCTTTGCTTTCTGGTAGAGCATAACATTAATTGGCTTGCCAGGCTCCAAAACCAGTTCTTCAAAAGCATTTTCTCCCTTCTGCATAATCATCCTTGCAACCTCACCATAATCAGCTTTTAAGTCAAACGCGTGCTGAACAGCCTCAACCAAACGGTTATACTCCTCCCTATTATCAGGGTTAATTGTTTTTTCTTTCTCATCATAATTAACCCTTACCTTCTTATCAAAGAAAGCCCAGACAATAGCATCCCTGATACTACCAGCACCAACACCCACACGTAAATCCTCAAGAACAGTCCTCACAACGTATCTAGCCTCCAAAGGCTTAGCACAAGATAATAACTCTGCAATAACCTTAACCTTCTGATCAACACTACCCGGGCCTTCCAGAGCAGGAAGCCTTCTTAAGTTGTTAAACACCTTCTCAACAGTTAATTCCTTTGAGAAAAGAGTAGCCTGACGCTTCCTCTGAACAAGCTTCTCAGCAACTAATCCCAGATCACCAAGCTTCTTCCACTCCTCCTCTACCTTTACAGGGCTTATACCCGTAGCCAGGCTTATCGCTTTAATAATAAGCCTGTCACTAACCCCTAGTTTGGTCTCATCCCACAAAGGGAAAAGCCTGCCTTGAATTAATAAGAGTATCCTACCAATATCCTCCTCCCTAGTCTTCTTCAACAACCCGGATATTATGTACGTCTTCTCAAGCCTCTTACTTGTCCTTTCCAAAGCTTCGTATATGCTTGCGAGCTCAGAATACTTCATAATAAGAAGTGAATACGTTAACCAGGTTTAAATAGTTTGCTGTAGAATCTTATTATTTAAAAATTTTCAAGCCCAAACTTTTTTAGTGCTTAAAGAAAATAATTATTCTTTTATGAGGTCGTCGTATTCCTTAGCTTTTATTATTGTATAAAGCGTTTTTATTGTTGGAACAGGCACCCTGCTTTCTTCTATTTAAAAATCTTTTGATTTTGTCACTACTTTAGCGTAACATTTATAAATTAAGGAGTGATTGGAGTATCACATGAGCCTACAAAAAAGCATAACACCATCCCAAGCAAAGAAATTAATCGAGCAACACGGATACAAAGTGAACTCAATAGAAGCTATTGAAGGCAGTATAAGCCATGTAATATTCAGAATCAACAAAGGAGAGCCTCATGAAGCTATTGTTCGTTTCGAAAACAATTATATAGAAGACTTAAAAGGCAGGAGAAAGGATTTCCAGTATAATAGTCCTTTATCGCTTGAAAGAGAAGCAAATCTCTGTGAACTAGTCAGAAAAGAAGCAGAACTCCCAGCGCCTGAAATTAAAGGGTTACACTACACTGAAGAAGGAATAGGGTTCCTAGTAGTTGAATCACTTAAAGGAAAGCATTGGAGGAATTTCATTAAGGACAATAATTATTCCCTAGAAAAATTTTTAGCTTCACTAGAATACTTAGGCTCAGACATAGCACAAGCCCAAAGAGTCAGGTTTAATAGCTACGGCAATATTATGGGGCGTAACTGGGTTGAACCTGAAGGGGTGCGTAACTTCATAGAAAGAGTAAAGACCATCATAGATTTAAAAATAGAGCGAGTAAAAAGCACAGAAGCATTCACACAAAAAGAGTTCAATGAAGTAAAAAAATACTTTCATGACTCCCTTGAAGAACTACTAAAAATGCCAGTGCCAAAAGATCACAAGCCGGTGCTCATATTAACAGATATTCACCCTATGAATTTCTTGGTTGATGAAAAAGGAAAACCCAGCGGCTACTTTGATTTGGAGTTCTGCCAAGCAGGAGCTCCTGTATTAGAAATATATACTCTTAACTCTCAATTATTTGCTTATTTTGATAAAGACACATTTCACAAAGCCAGAAACGCGTTTTTCAAAGGATTCTATAACAACGGAGGAGTATATGAAGAAGGTCACCCTGTGAATCAGAGAATAGAAGAACTCCTTGGGCTGAGCGGGCCTCTCTCAGGAGTTGCTTGTTATTATGGTAAGGACCATGATCCTATAAGACGTACATGGAGTAAGAGTTTTAAAGAGATTCTCTTTGACTCAATTACAAATAAAATAGACCCTCTCACAGCGTATATACTCATAGCAGATGTTCTGAGAATAAAAACAAAGCAACCAAAGAAACCAACCTTGCCGTAAAAACCCAGCCTACGTAAATCCTCTGTTTTTCATTGCAAAAACTATATAAACCTATTATTTGTTTCTTTTATTAGCATGGGCTTATTCGATAATATGCTTAAGGATGGTGAGAGTCTTATTAAGAATGAGGAAGCCCTTGACTTTGAATTTCTTCCTAAGATACTTCCTTTCAGAGAAAAAGAGCAGAGGTTCATAGCAGAATGCATCAAGCCCTTGTTCAAGAAACGTAATGGTAGGAATGTTGTGATGTACGGCCCTCCGGGTATTGGTAAAACAGCAGCTGCAAGGCATGTGATAAGAGAGTTAGAAGAAGAAACAGACGAGATATACCCTATCTATATTAATTGTTGGCAGAACAACACTACTTATAAAGTAATGGTGGAGGTATGCGAGCACTTAGGCTACAGGTTAGTGCAGAACAAGAAAACAGTTGATCTCTGCAAAATCGTTGCTAGCATGATTAATAAGAAAACCGCTGCTTTCATATTTGATGAAATAGACAAAGCAGAGGACTATGACTTCTTATACTTCCTCCTTGAGAACATATATAAGAAGAGCATCTGCTTAATAACCAATTTCAAGGAATGGCTTGGAATGCTTGATAGCAGGATAAAATCCAGGCTTATGCCTGAGATGCTTGAGTTCAGACAATACAATGAGTACGAAACCAAGGAAATTCTGAAACTAAGAGCAAGCTACGCATTCCCAGAAGGAGTATTGGAAGACGCTGCTTTTAACAGGATAGCAAAGAAGACTTATGAGTTAAGAGATATCCGGACTGGCTTATTCCTTATGAGAGAAGCAGCTCTCATAGCTGAGGACCAGAGCAAAAAGAAGATTAGCCTATCAGATGTTGAAAAAGCTATTGCCAAGCTTGAAGACTTCAGCGTGAAGAGTAGTGCAGAGCTAGAAGAAGACACGCGTTTTATACTGAGCATTGTAAAAGAGCACTCAGGGAAGAAGATAGGAGACTTGTACAAGATATATCAGGACAAAGGAGGAAGACACACCTATAAGACTTTTCAGCGCAAAATAAAAGAGCTTAATAAAAACAACTTTATCTCCACTAAGAAGCAGACAGGCAAGGGCGGTAACACTACCATTGTTGAGAAGAAACTAACAGAGTACTAAGAAAAGAGAGAGTAAAAAAGGGGGTTCTTGGTATAAGTCTAGACTGAGATAAGAAAGATTCCCCCGAAGACTAGCAACGTGCCTATTAGTCTGTGCCACCTGAATTTTTCTTTTAGGAAAAGAGAAGCTATTAGGAATACGAACACTGCTTGAGAACCTGCTAAGGGGTAAACCTTTGAAGCGTCTTCTAAGGTAAGAGCAGAGAAGAGTAAAAAGGTTCCTGTAGCTCCGAAAAAAGCAGCGATACCTATTTTAAAAAGCTCATGGTTAATCTTTGTAAGAGCTTTTAATGATTTTCTATTGAATAAAGCCTGGTAAATAATCATTACCAAGGTGGTTGAGAAATACATTGTTATCGCTAGGCTGATGGGCTGGGCATTATATAATAGCTTCTTAACCAGGAGCCAGAAAAATAAGTCTATAATAACTACTAGTAAGATTAAGTAAAAAGCCTTATTCATCCTAGGTCTTCTAAGACCTGTTTCTGAGAGCACTGCATACACGCCTATTAATATTAACACTACGCCTATATAGTTGAATACATTAGCAACCTCATTGAATAATAATAAAGAACCAAGGAATATTAGCAGAATCTCTGATGATTGTAAGAAAGGAATCACCTCACTTACATCTCTTAATTTTAAAACAAAAAAATAGGTAATGCCTGCAAGAGCATAAAGAACTCCTAGTATAAGGGACCATAAGAGTAGATTATAAGAGAAGTCTAATCTAAAAAAAAGCAAACCAAGACCTAAGAGTATTAAGCCGTCAAAGAACATCTTAAAAGTGTTTGTTCGCAGCACACCGTATTTATGGTTCATCATGTACTTATCAATAGAGGTGGAAATAGCGTAGGAGAGGTAGCTAAGAATTCCTAGGATTAGCCATAGTTCCATATCACCCCCTCTTCAACTAACATGATTTATAAATATTTCTGAGATAAAACTAAAAGGTAAGAGAGTGATTGTTGAAACAATGATTAAGGTGTTAATACAAGTAAGTATCACTGGACACACCTTCTTTATAAATCCATATAGCACTGGACATCTGCGCGTAGGGTATTTAAAGGAGTAAAGGCTTTATTCTGATTAGTCACAACACCCTTCCCTCCCAGCCTCTAAAAAAAAGGTTTTTTTTAGGTGTCCAAAACCAAAGCTTTTTGATGAGTTTTTCAGAAGCAAAAACAAAAAAAAATAAGGAGGTAAAAAAATTCGGGGGGTGATACAAAATGATGGCCTTACATGAGAATCCAAGGTATATTCAAAGCCTGTTCTTTGTGCAGATAAAAAATCTTACTAAGAGAAAAGTAACTACACGAGATTTTTACTAATAGTAAAGAGGTGCAAATCATGGCAGCCCAGGCAAAAAGATATGATGAGAATAATAGTAACTATAACCATGAGCTCGTTCGGGTGATGAGAGAGCACGAGTTGATAGAACCAGAAGAAGAGGAGCAAATAACCACTTACTTGTTCATCACACAATGAGGCTAAAGCATTTATTAGGGTCTTTGTTCAGGCGGAGAGGGTATGTTGAGTGGAGTAGTTATATCAGGAGGGTTATGTTTATAGAGGATTTTTATTGGCAGCAGAGCGTACGAAAGCAGAGTATAAGAAACCTGTAGTTACTTCCTCTCTTTTTATCTTATTAAAATCAGGGCTTAATCCGGTGTTCTTAAGAATCCGAGTATAAAAAAATTCAAATGCTTTTTTTCAGTGAGTAATAAATACTTAACCTTTTTAAATCCACCCGTATTACTCTCTGGCGCGAAGATGAGAATAATCAATAAGGACGAGTTAAAACACCAACCCTGGCTTGTGAACGAACTAAAAGAGAACATCTTCATTTACCCTACAGACACTATTTATGGTTTGGGATGCGACGCGACTAATAAAGAACTTGTTGCTAAGCTGAGAGAGATAAAGAAGAGTTTTAAACAACCCTTCTCTATCATAATACCTAACAAGAACATGATATACGAGTACTGCGAGACTAATGAGAAAACAAAGCAATGGGTTGATAAGCTCCCAGGACCCTACACCCTCATATTTAAGGTGAAAAAAAAGTTTTTTGCTGAGAACGTTAACCCTGTGAATAATACGATTGGGATAAGGATTCCTGACCACTGGTTTTACAAGTATATCAAGAAGATGAAAATACCTATCATCACAACCAGTGCTAATATTACAGGCGGTGACTTCATGACAAGCATTAACAACCTTGACCCTGAGATAAAAAGAAGGGTTAAGTATATCATTTATGAGGGCGAGCTTAGAGGCAGACCTTCAACAATAATCCATCTTGATAAAGAAGAAGTAGAGGTAAAAGAGAGGTGATAATAAGGGAGTGTTAAGGGAACGTGAAGAAGCCTTGTGCGCTGCCTGAGCATCACTTAAGAATTTCAGAATCCAAAAAAAGCATTTTTTTGTTTTTGTGCGCGCATAAAAAAAAGCGCGGGTTAATGTGAATAAAAAGAAGAACAAAAAAGATAAAAAAGACCATGAAGACTAGAAAGAACAAGCTAAGAATCTTCAGTGCAGGGGACATACACGGAGATACTCGACTAGCAGAAAAACTTGCAAAAGAAGCAAAGAGTAAACACGCAGACCTCGTAGTATTGTGCGGAGACCTAACCTTTGCTGAGACAAGCACAGATAATATCATAGGTCCTTTTAAGAAGAGAAACCTTAAGGTACTCTTAATCCCGGGTAATCATGAGACAGTAGCCACCGCGGACTTCTTAGCAGAGGTTTACGGGGTGAAGAATATTCATGGTTATAGTGTGAGGTACAAGAACGTTGGCTTGTTTGGAGCTGGAGGAGCAAATATTGGGTTGAACCAGCTCTCAGAGAAAGAACTCTATGACTTGCTGAAGAAGGGTTTTGAAAGAATAAAATACTTGGACAAGAAGATAATGGTAACACATGTCCACCCCGCAGGTACAAAGATGGAGAAGTTTACACAGTTCTTCCCAGGCAGCACTGGCGTGAGAAAAGCAGTGGAGAAGTTCCAGCCGGACGTACTTCTCTGCAGCCATGTACACGAAGCAGAAGGCTTAGAAGAAAAGATAGGGAAGACGAGAGTAATAAATGTTGGGAAGAGTGGGAAGATAATAGATATATAAAAGATATATAAAGATTTATGTAATGGTGGTCCCAGCGAATTCATTCCCTTCTAACAGATTATTAAGGTTCTCAAGATTTTTCCCATTTAGAATGTACACTGTCATCTCAAGCTGTTCTGCTTCTTTACTTGCAACCGGGTCAAACGGGGTATTAAGACCAGGGCTCCATTTTTCTCCGAACATCTTTTTGAAATCGCTCCATTTAATTTCTTTTAATGGGTGTGCATCAGAAAATTCTTTTGGGTCCTTATCGTATACATAATCAATATTAGTAAGGTTAATAATCTTCTTCACACCGAGCTTCTTAGCTAGTAGCACAGCAACATAATCAGTGCTAAAGCCTGGCTTCCATCCAGAAGCAACGAGTATGTTCTTTTCAAATGCAAACTCCTGCTCGGGGTTTTTAACAACTCTTGGCTCTGCCTCTGCATTGAGGATTGCTCTGAGTAGATAGGCATTAATTCTTGTTCCGTGGATTCCAAGCCAGTCAAGGTCTTCGTCATCAAGCTCAGTTATTTCTCTTGCAGCAGCCTGGTAATCCCTGCTTATCCTCCCGCCCCCTGTTATGAGCACGAACCTGGTGCCTTTCTCAACGTGTTTTAGGATGATTTCTTTGAAATCCCTTAGAAAATCAGTATCCAATTTTTGAGGGCAGATAAGCGAGCCTCCTACACTTATAACAAATATTTCACTCATTAGTTCACCTCGGATGATTTTATATTATTTTGGGTTTTTTGGCTTTTCAGCGTGTTTCCACATGAAATCAAAGTATGATTTATAAGCCTTTGCAGCAGCAGCATTCTCTATGATTATTCCTTCTGGCTCATCAGTCCAGATTAGTATGCAAATTTTGTCTCCATATATATTGGTTACTGCAGGACTCTCATTAACATTGGGGAGGTATCTGTACTCTGTTGTTTCATTGTCTTTCTCTTTTCTTCCTCTTCTGATTATCATTTTTGTTCTTATATTGTTTTCTTTTTTTAATCTATTAAACTGCAGTGCAAACTCAGGCATGCTCTTTGAGAACTGGCCTTCTGAGCCAAACACCATGTTGTCTTTTCCTGTTCGTGCTATGTCCAAGAAGATGGTTTTTATGCCTTTTATTCCTTTAAACAATCTCACTTGTCCTTCTATTTTGCCGGCTTTATGCCTTCTATGCAGCACGGGTATTATTTTTTTGATATCTTCTTCTTGCTCTTTGATATAATCAAGCAGTCTTTTGGGTCCTGTTGCTTGGAACCATTTGACTCTTCCGATGTGCACATAACTTACAAGTCCTTTTTCTTGGAGGCTTTTCAAGGAATTGTAGCAACTGCTTCGGTCTATTTTTGCTAGTTTTGCTATTCTGCCTGCTTTGTTTGATCCGTAGTCATTTAAAGTCAGATAGACTTTGATCTCATTTGGAGTAAAGCCAAGGTTTTCAAGGGTTTTTTCTATATTCATATTGTTTTGTTTTTTTGTTATTATATTTAAATATTTCTATTGTGTTGTAGAATCTTCAACAACAAAAATTTATATATTGTATAACTATCTCTTAGTAAAAACAAAAAGGGAAACAAAGGATGCCTAAAACCCTAGAAGGAATAGAAGAAATCTACCAAAAACCACGGGCAGCGAAGCTGCTAACAGCAACTGACAAAGCAACCGGTCAGATACCCATGGTACAGAAGTACCGCAAAAAGAAGACAGAACAAGACATATCAAAACATACAAAAGTTTGAACAAGACATCAAGAGATTAGAACAGAATTAGGAACAGAAAGGAAATCACTCATAGAAGCTTACGAAGAGATGAAGAACAAGAATGAGACAAACAGACCAAATGAGAATAAAACTCTACGAAGCGGCACGAGAGCTATCCAGCCAAAAAAGATCAAGAACAGATTTGGAAAAAATACCGGGACAGCACCTTTAGAGTTTGGTTGGAACAAAGCTAAGAAATCGTAATGAAGCAGCCTCAAAAGAGGCAATAAGAGGAGGTGAAGAAGATGGGAATAAAAGAAGAAATAGGGAACAAATTAATAAGCGACTTCAAGAAAAAAATGGGGGGAGAAATACAAAAGTATTTAGATAAAGAAATTGAAGAATCCCTTAAGCTTAGAAATAAAGGAAAATGGGTTGCGGGAATCAAAAAATATATTGATGCGCATCAAGAAGCGTATTGGTTATTAAAAGAAATACCTGGAAATTACTACGGTGTTGATGGCAAAGAATATCTGTACGACTTAATAGGAAATGGTGTTGCTTGCGGTCCTAGAAGCGTACCCAGCAGACATGGTTTGGACTATATAGCGAGAGACCCCCACATATATAGCATGGTATTTTTACTGGGCATAGGGAGTTGTGCAAATAAAGAGTATTACTGGAAGAAACTAAATGATGATAATGTAGAAAGCATTTTGTTTAAAAACGACAGTAAAAGCCTCGAATCAACTCTAGATGCTCAAAGACAATATTGGATTGGAGGCGAATGGGTTCCAAACGTCTTAATAAACAGAGCGCTGAGACAAAATGAAGAATTAACATTAAAAATACTAGAATTCACCGCTCCAAAGTACTACAAGTACGTTTATAACAAGGTAGAAGCAAGAAAAAAAGTAGAAAGTTTACAAAAAAGAGTGGAGTCTAAAGGACTATCACTAGTAGATGTAAATGAAATAACGAACAGTATTGAAGAGTTAAGAAGCAAATACGATGTGAGGGGTCTGCAAGAAAAAATCGAAAGAACTCGAAGATAAACTTAGAAAATTAACGAAAATAAACTAAGAGTCTAACAAAAAAAGTTCCGTGTCCTTTGAAGCGAAAACAATAAAAACGCAAAAAACAAAAAATAATAAAAAATGCAAAAAACAATAGAATATCCTGTTAAAACCGTTTTTCCCAGTAAGAAGAATTTAGAATATCATATTAAAAGACATAACCCTCAAGAAGATGGGACTATTTTACTATGTGGTTCTAATATTGATGGTTACGAAGCAAGGTATGATCCCAATAAAAACAGAATAATATTACGCCTCCAGGGAGCAACCGAAGAGGACTTGGTTGAAGCTAATTTAAAATTCTTTAGATTCGTAGATAATTATTTTAAAATTAACTGAAATAGGATATTGAAAACTAAGAGCAGATTACAATCTATATTGAGGTTATTTAATCTAATAACAATAAACAAAGTATCTTAAAAAAAATTAAGGTTTTTAATAATTCTTAACTAAATATCATACTAAACGCTTGTGATTTTGTCTACAACAAGACGCTTACATCTTTCTTATATAGCTCAAAAAATGAGCACGACGCAACGAAGCAACCACGAGGAGGTAAAGAAGAATGAACCGCTCCCAGCACCATGAAAGACGAGGCATCACTTAAGCAATAAAAAATATAAATACAGAAACATCTAATCCTATAAAACATGATAAAACATGTTATAACCGGCGGGCCTGGTTCTGGTAAGTCCGCTCTTATAAAAGTCCTTGGGGAGAATGGTTTTCCTACAATCAAAGAAGCTGCTAAAGAAATAATTTTCAAGGAGAAAAAAAGAGGTGTTCCTGAGCCCTGGCTGGACAAGTTCTTTCCTGATTTTCAAAGAAAAATATTTGAGGAGCAATTAAGAAGAGAAGCTGAGATTCCTCTGGACACGAAAATAGTATTTATTGATAGAGGCATACCTGATTCGCTGGCTTATTATAAGTACAAGCAGTTTAAGCCACCTCAAAAACTATTGGATGCTGTTAATAAGTGCAAGTATGAAAAAGTGTTCTTCCTAAAACCGCTTCCTTTGTATAGAAAAACAAAGTACAGAGTAGAGGATGAAGAGGAAGCTAAGGAGATTTCAAAGATAATAAGAAAAACCTATGAAAACCTTGGTTATCACCCAATAATAATCCCTGCGGTTAGTATTAAGGAAAGAGTTAATATTATTCTTAAGAACATCTAATAATATCTAATCCTTCTATCCCTTAATCACACCAATCGGCTTTAGCTTAGCAACCAGGTTACCAATACCTGCTTCGTGGCTGACCTTAACAACCTCGTCAATGTCCTTATAAACAGCAGGTGCTTCCTCGCATATACCCTTCCAACTCGCAGCCTTAACATATATGTGGTGTTGCTCTAATTCCTTCTTCACCTGCTCGCCTCTGAAACTCTTAATGGCTTTTGCCCTGCTCATCACTCTCCCAGCACCATGAGCAGTGCTTCCAAAAGTCTCTTTAAGAGCTTGCTCAGTGCCTACAAGCAAGTAACTAGCCGTGCCCATACTCCCAGGGATAAGAACTGGCTGGCCCACACCCTTATAAACCTCAGGAACATTAGGATGCCCTGCTGGCAGGCTCCTCGTAGCCCCTTTCCTATGCACAAAAACCTTTCTCTTAACACCATCTATTTCGTGCTCCTCTATCTTTGCAATGTTATGAGCAACATCATACACTGCTCTGACTTGTTCTGGCTCCACACCAAAGACTTCTCTGAACGACGTTCTCACTTGATGAGCTATTATGTGTCGATTAGCCCAGGCAAAGTTAGCACTCGCAGCCATTGCTGCAAAGTAATCTTTTGCTAGCTGTGTGCCTGCTCTGGCATAGATAAGGTCTTTCTCTGGTAGGCTTCTCATAAGCTCAGGATCCGCTTCTTCCATCCTCCTAAGATAATCAGAGCATACCTGGTGACCAAGCCCTCGAGAGCCGCAATGAATCATAATAACTATCTGGCCTTCCTCTCTTATACCAAAAGCCTGTGCTATTCGCTTATCATAAATCTTCTCAACAAATTGGACTTCTAAGAAGTGATTACCGGCTCCTAGGGTGCCGAGCTGCTTCCTCCCCCTTGCCTTCGCCTTATTACTTACCTTACTAGCATCTGCTTCTCTCATCCGTCCTCCTTCCTCGCATCTCTTAAGATCCTCCTTGAAGCCGTAGCCGTGCTCAACAGCCCACTCCGCTCCTTTGTTAAGAACACTGTCAAGCTCTGAGTCACTCAGCCTTATAAAACTCTCAGAGCCAACACCGCTAGGAACATTTCTGAATAATGAGTTAAGAAGCTCTTTTATCCTAGGCAGGACATCCTCTTTTCTTAGAGGCGTGGCTAGGAGTCGGACTCCGCAGTTAATATCAAAACCAATCCCCCCTGGGCTTATACAGCCTTTCTCAGTATCAAGGGCTGCTACTCCTCCAATACTGAACCCGTAACCCTGGTGAGCGTCTGGAAGCATAATACTAGCCTTATAGATGCCTGGGAGGCAAGCCACATTCACTCCTTGCTGCAAGCTATTATCCTCGCTCAGCCTCTTGAGAAGCTTCTCACTAGCATAAATCCTGACAGGAACCTTCATCCTGCCTGTTCTTGGGATTTCAAACAAGTAATTTGTGATCTTCTTAGGACTTATTCTTTGGTCTGACATAATAATTTTCACCTCTGGGTTAAAAGAATGAAGAATAGGGATGAGTTTAAAAATCTTATTAATATTTATTATTAATATCTATTTAAAGAATAATTCTTAATAAAGAATAATTCTTAACTATTTAATCATTACAAAAGGTTTATATAGTTTGAAGTTAAGTAAGAATAAGTAATGGCTCAAACAATAGACTTGAACGATTTAATCAACCAGGTAAACGCCAAGATTAATGAGTTTATTCGTAAAACCCAGCTGTATTTTAAGAGTCTTACTCAGTACGAGCTCTACGCCTGGGTGGCGTTTGGTGTTGGATTCGTGCTTGTACTAATAGCTCTTATCACGTGGTAACAGGAAAAAACAGAAAGGCTTATATATTTTTATGCTTTAATACACGTCATACGCACTAATAAAAGGGGTTTGGAGAAGTAAAAGCAAGAAGCAGGCTTTTTCAACTCCCTTAAAAAAAATCACTAGGGGTGGCTTTTAATGGGGCAGCAAGAAGTGTATGATTTTCTTTGCAAGCATAAAGGTAAATGGTTCACCTCTAGGGAGATATCATCCAAACTCAAGGTAAGCATTGGCTCAGTAACTATGTCTTTGAAGAAGCTAAGAAAGACTAATCTTATCAAGTACAAGAATACTGGGAAAAGGAATACTTACCAGTACTGTGTGGGTAGGAGGTAAAAAGCTGGTTTTTCTCTTCTCCTATGCTCTCTAACACTCACCCTGCTTTTTATTCCTTACTCTGAATTAAAGAATAAAAAAAGAGGGGTTTTTTAAGTGGTAGAAACAAAAACTCTTTTTTGGTTTTAATAGAATAACTGCAAATTCCAAAGCCAGCACTGAAAAACCTTTTGAGACTTCCCAAAAGCTTTAAATAATT
>Ga0190334_1000485_pt1 | contig 19904 bp, 18 predicted proteins | sample 48720478_MG_FD_161270 | JGI IMG/M metagenome (GOLD analysis project Ga0190334, IMG submission 161270) | Hydrothermal vent sediment bacterial communities from Southern Trench, Guaymas Basin, Mexico - 4872-04-7-8_MG | ecosystem: Environmental > Aquatic > Marine > Hydrothermal vents > Sediment ...
AAAAAGTGCTATTATGTTCAAGGCGAAGGAGATATCAGGCCAGATCTTGATAATAAAATTGTAACCATCTATTTTATCCCCCTATTAATATACAAATATGATGAACCCTCTAAGACATATTATGTCGCCGATTCAACCCAATATGGAGCAGTTGTTTATGAAGAAAATAATTTTAAAGGAAAATCCAAAGTTTTTTGGAATCACTTATTTAGCCCACGCGAGCTAAGAATAGAACCAGTATACGCTTTATCTGTTTCTTCAATAAAACCGTTTGTGCGGGAAGATATTATTAATTGGCAGGTAAGTTTATACCAATATTATGATTTTAATCAAGAGCTTGAAAACCCCGAACCCTTCGAAAAATGGAAGGACCTACTTTCTGTTTCGGGCGATGCTGACGGACCCTATCCTTTAACCATGCCGCCCAAATCAATAAAAATTGAAGGCCAGGCTCTAGTTATACTTTTTAAAGGAGATGAAACTGAAACTTTTTTAGGACCATTGGAAGATAGTAATTTAGAGGATAATGAAAATATAGTAAAGTGGGTAGAATGCAAAGAATATAAGGCCGGGCAAAAATGTGAAAAAGGGTGGTACCAACCCCCAGGAGCTTGGGGTGGTTATTATATTGAAAAGTGCCGCTGCCCAGAAGCAGCGGCAGATGGGATTATAATTTTATCCGGCGCAAAACCCCTGCAAAATTAGAAAACGAGGAGCTTAGCTCCTCGTTTTGGATTTCTCAAGGATGGGGCTTGATAACCACACAGCGATCAGGTTCCTGCCCTATGCTTTCGGTTGTAATGTCGCTTCTGCCGGCTAATTCCAAATGAACAACCCTCCTTTCATAGGCCGGCATCGAAGGCAAGATTTTTTCTTTTTTAGTTAATGCAACCTCATCTGCCAAATCTCTGACCGTTTCTTTTAAATATTCCATTTTCTTTTTTTTGTAATCATTAACGTCTAAGTCAATATAAAACTCTTCCGGAACCTGTTTTCTTAAAATTACTCTTAATAGCCGCTGAATTTCAGCCAAAGTTTGACCATTTTGGCCAATTAGAACCTTTGGCTCGTCTGTTTTTACTTTTATCGGCACAGTCTTTTCTTCTAGCGGCAAAATTTCTGCCTCAATGTTAAAACTGGTTTTTTTAAAAAACTCTTTGGTTATTTCTTTGATTTTTTGCAAATTTTCCTGCTCCATTTTTCTTTTTTAAGATAACATATTGTTGCGCAATTGTAAAGGCGGTGCCGCAAATCCAATAAAGCCCGATGGCCGAAGGCAGTCTCAAAAGGATTACAACCATAAAAATGGGCATAAAATATTGCATCTGTTTTTGCAAATGACCGCTGAAACTATCGTCTTTTTTGGAACTCGGGTTTTGTTTTGGAATAGCTAATTTTACCTGCAAAAACTGAAAAACGCCGGCTATAACGGCTAAGATGGTGTTCGGCTGGGAAAGATCAACGATTCCCAAAAAATTGGGGTTAATTAAGCCCGGATTAGGAATAAAACTATATAAAAGAACCATCTGCTCCGGCTGAAGGCCCCTCCAAAAAACCCGGTAGAGAGCGATTAAGACCGGAAACTGGATCAAAAGAGGTAAACATCCTGAAAGGGGATTTATCTTCTCTTTTTTATAAAGGGCTATTAATTCTCTGCTTTGCTCTTCTTTGTTGTCTTTATACTTTTCCTGAATTTCCTTTATTTTTGGCTGAAGCTTTGAAAGCTCTCTTTGCGATTTTATCGCCCTTATCCCCAAGGGATAAAAAATAAGTTTTATCAAAATAGTTAGAACAATCACGGCCAAACCGAAATCGCGGCCTGGAATATATTGATAAAACAAAACCAAGATATTAAACAAAGGACGATACAATATTGTGTTGAATGTTGCGATTAATAAATCCATAATTATAAATCCCAAATTCCAAGCGCCAAATTACAAACAATATCTAATTTCTAATGACCAAAATTCAAAACAGTTTAGAATTTAGAATTTGGTATTTTGAATTTGCCTGCCCCGTATTCAAATCCGAAGGATTTGTAGTATCGGGTTTGTGATTTGGAATTTGTTATTTGAAATTTAGGGCACATCTATTCCTCCCTTATTCCAAGGATGGCATCTTATTATCCTTTTTACCCCTTGCCATAAGCCTTTCCAGGCCCCGTATTTCTTCACAGACAAATAACAGTATTCTGAACAAGTTGGTTCAAAACGGCAATGACGCCCCAAAATGGGTGAAATTAATATCTGGTATAATTTAATAAATTTTAAAAAAATCTTTCTCATTTAGAATTAAACAAACCAAATTTGAGTAATTATTTTTCAGTTATTTTTTACTTAACTATTTTTGCCTTTTTAAAAAGTTTGTTAATTATTTTTTTTAGTTCCAAAAAATCTGATTTTGCCTCTGGCAATACCACTATCACAATGTCTAATCCTTGTTTAATTCGTTGAAGTTCGGCCCTGATAATTTCATTGATCTGTCTTTTAATCCTGTTCCGCGCAACCGCTTTTTTGGAAAAATCCTTGCCAACCACAACGGCAAAACGGCTTGTCTTTAATTTATTTTTAATAGTTTTTAAATATAAAAAATCCTCTCTAAAACCCCTGCCCTGCTTAAACACTCTTTCAAAATCATTTTTTTTTCTAAGTCGATTCTTTTGCGGAAACATTAATAAATCATCAATAACCGAGACGCAATAACCAAACAAATTTCAACAACCAATCACCAAATGCTTGCATTTTGCTTCTTGGTTATTGCTTATCCGTAAATTGGTTATTGTTTAGTGTTTGTTTCTCGGTGCTTGATTATTTCAAACGCTAAGTTTTTTTCTTCCCTTTCTTCTCCTTTTCTTTAAAACCCTTCTTCCTGATTTTGTTTTTATCCGCTCCCTAAACCCGTGGCTTTTTTTCCTTTTTTTCTTTTTGGGATTATATGTTATGCTCATATATAATATATTAACATTTTAAAATGATTTTTCAACAAGTTGTTAACAGGTTTTAAACTTTTGAAAGGCTTTTGTTTTCTTTTTTAAATATGATACAATACACCATATGACAAACGAAGACCTTTGGCAAACAGTTTTAGCCCAAATTCAATTAAGTATTTCTCAGGCGAATTTTGCCACCTGGTTTAAAAACACAGAAATCCATTCAAACAAGGATGGGAAGGTGACTATTTTGGTGCCGAATTCTTTTGTTAAAGAATGGCTGGAAAATAAATATAATAAAACCATTTTTAAAATTCTTCATAGTTTAGATAAAAATATAAAAAACGTGGAATATACGGTTGGTAAAAGCAGGTTAAAAATTTTTAAGAAAGAACCCCAAGAATTATTAGAAACGGACCAGCTTGGATTTCAAGAACTACAGGTAGATAAAAAAACAAACCTTAATCCCCGTTACACTTTTGATTCTTTTGTGGTGGGGCCTTTTAACGAACTGCCCCACGCTGCTGCGGTAGCGGTCGCTAAAAACCCTGGAGTCGTCTATAATCCCCTTTTTATTTATGGCGGAGTTGGCTTGGGAAAAACCCACCTTTTACAGGCAATCGGAAACGAAATCGCTAAAAACATTAAAAAGAAAAAAATAATTTATGTCTCTTCTGAAAAATTTACTTCAGAAGTTGTTTCGGCTATCAGAAACCAAAAAACAGAACCCTTTAAAGAGAAATATAGAACAGTTGATGTTTTAATTATTGATGATGTCCAGTTTTTGGCCGGCAAAGAAAAAACCCAGGAAGAATTTTTTCATATTTTTAATATTTTATATGAAAAAAACAAACAAATTATCATCTCTTCAGACAGACCCCCAAAAGCAATCCAGTCTTTGGCTGAACGACTTAGGTCTCGGTTTGAAGGGGGAATGATAGCGGATATTTCAAGCCCAGACTTTGAAACCAGAATGGCTATTTTAAAAACAAAGGCCCAAGAAAAAAATGTTGAGTTTTCAGAAGAGATTCTTCAGTATATTGCCAACATTATCAAGAAAAACATAAGAGAATTGGAGGGGGCGCTAAATCGTTTAATTATTTATCAAAAACTAAACAATCAAAAACCAAACATAGAAACAGTTAAAGCTCTTTTTAAGAATTTATTAACAGTTCCGGCAAAAGTTGTAACCCCCAGAAAAATAATTCAAGTGGTGGCTGATTTTTATGATTTAAAAGAGAAAGATTTATTAACCTCTTCACGCAAAAAAGAAATTGTTAGGCCGAGGCAAATAGCTATGTATTTATTAAGAGAGGAATTAAAAAATTCTTTTCCTTTTATCGGAAGAAAATTTAATGGCAAAGACCATACTACGGCAATTCATTCTTATAAAAAAATATTAAAAGAAATAGAAAAAAATAAAAAATTAGAAGAAGAGATTAATCTGATAAAAGAACAGGTGTTTACTTGTTAAAAAGTTGTGGGAAAAATTAAAACACATAATTATTAACATTATTTTCCATAAAATTTATAGTTATTTTTCTACACTTTTACCCAAAGAAATCAATCTTAAAAATATAGTTTTTAACAACCTTTATTACAATAACAAATAAATAAAATTAATTATTATAATTATGAAAGTTCAAATTCTTCAAGAAAAATTAAAAGAGGGTTTAAATATTGTAGAAAGAATTTCTTCAAAATCGCTGACTTTACCTATTTTAAACAATATTTTAGTCTCAAGTGAAAAAAACTTTTTAAACTTAGCTGCCACAGACCTGGAAATCGGTATTAATTGGTGGGTTTTAGCTAAAATTGAAAAACAAGGAAAAATTACTATTCCTTCTCGTCTACTTTCTAGTTTTGTGGGGTTTTTGCCAAATAAAAAAATAAACCTAGAAGTCAAGAATAATAATTTAATTTGCGAATGCGAAAACTATAAAACTCAAATAAAGGGTTTGCCGGCAGAGGAGTTTCCTTTAATTCCCAAAATATCTGAAGCAGAAAGCATAGTTTTGGAAAGCGCTTCTTTTTGTAAAAGTTTGTCTCAATTAGCGGATATCGCGGTTCCCTCCACAACCAGGCCTGAAATTTCTGGAATTTATTTTTCTTTTCAGAAAAAATTATTGACAATAGCGTCTACAGACAGCTTTCGTTTGGGAGAGAAAAAAATATATTTAAAAAATTCTCTTGCGCAAGAATATTCTTTAATCCTGCCCCAAAAGACTGTTAAGGAAATAATTAATATATTTTCTGAAAAACCGGGAGAAATAAAAATGTTTTTTTCGCCAAACCAGGTAATGTTTGAATATTTAATGGAAGAAACAAAGCATGCTCAAATTCAGGTTGTTTCCAGATTAATTGAAGGTGAATATCCAAATTATCAAGAGATTATCCCTAAAAAATTCACAACCCAATTGATATTAGATAGAGCGGAATTTTTGAATCAAGTTAAAACAGCTAGTTTATTTTCTGGGAAAATAAATGAAATAAAAATTAAGGTAATCCCTAAAGAAAAAAAGGCTTTGATTTTTAGTCAAAGCCCGGATATTGGAAATTATCAGTCTTCTATTTCCGGGAAAATAGAAGGGAAGCCAATTGAAATTTCATTTAATCACAGGTTTTTATTAGAGGGAATTTCCGGAATTAAAAGCTCAGAATTAATTTTTGAGATGAATGGAGATTCTAACCCGGGACTTTTAAAACCAGTTGGCGACGATACCTATCTTTATGTGGTAATGCCGATAAAAACAACATGAAACACACTGCCCCATTTTTGTTTTTTTTCTTTTTTATCTTTTTTGAAAAAGGGGTTAGTTTGGATTCTATATAAAGTAAGAGGTAAAAATTTCCTAAATTAACCCCTTCAAAGAAAAGGGGTTTTTCTTTTTATTGTTCTTTAACAAGGAGGCGAATATGGACCATGAAATATATGATAAGAATGGAATTTGTGTTAGGTGTAAGGGGACCAATGTTTGTCACACCTGCGCCGGGACGGGTAAAATTAATCCCAAGGGACGAGAGTTTGCCTGCCCCACTTGTTACGGCAGTGGTGAGTGTAAATTTTGTTATAAAAAGAAAAAAGACTCTTTTGCTTTTCAAAAATAAAGGGTGGTTGATTAAACCACCCTTATATTATTATTTTGGCCTCTTCTTAACAGAGGAAGAACTCCGTTTATTTTAGTATCGTCGGCACCTTTCATTGCCCGCGCAGGCAGGCATTCATTATGACATTTACATTTCCCGTTGACATAACCACAACACAAGTTTGACACAGATTGTAATATTTGCTATAATAAAAAAGTTGAGAATGTTTCTCGGCCCTTGAGTTTTCTCAAGGTAAAGCAACAGTAAATTAACAACTAAAAATTGAAAGGATAGAAAGATGAGAATATTTGTAACGACATTAGTGTTGATGTTTATAGTAGCGATTTCTTCTCTAATTAGATTTTCCGCTGAGATAATAGGGATACCAAATTATATAAGTCTTTGGGGAGGTTTAATAATCGGCCTTGTGTTGATGATCGCATTTGTTTATTATGCGATAAGAGAAATCCCGGCAGATCCTCCCCATAAAGGTATTCTTCTTTTTTTAGGAAGACGGTTGAGAAAGGTTTTACATGAAGGATGGCAATATCTTCCTTTATGTCCCATTATTTTTAATGCTGTCAAAGTAAAGGTGACTAAAATTAATCAAGATTTGGAAGAGCAAATTGTTAAAACACCGGATTTAACAGATTTAGGTTTTAAGATAAGTATTACTTGGACGCCTGGATCTTGGACAGCCAACAACGAGGAACAAGCTGATCTTTTATTTGCTTTTCTTAATAGTGGCAGAGAAGAAACTGTGAAAAACATTCTTAAGGACATTATTCAAGATCGGCTAAGGGTTTGGGCGTTTTCAGGGGAAGAAGGACCGGCAGATTGGGAAGAGGCTGTAGGGGCAAAAGATGAGGCGCTTGCTATTCTTATTAAAGCAATCCTGGGAGATGATATCCCCTCTATCCCTTCCTCTATTCCTACAAACGTTCTGTTAAGGTATTTCAATGTCCCCAAAAAGAAACCACTGATATATCAGAAAAAGAAATGGGGCAAACAAGGCAAGGAAGGCAACGAGTGGGAAGGTTTAGAAAAAGAGCTTGGAGATTTGTCGCGGGAAGAACGTAGCGCACTTGAAGAAGCCGTAAAAAAAAGACAGGAGATTATAGCTAAAGTTAAGCAAGGAAACGGTGTATTTGTGAAAAGGTCTCTCGGTATTACAATCAATCGTTTTACCATCAATGAGGTCGTATTAAAAGGTAAGGTGGCTGAGGCAGTTGAAGGACGGGTAGTAGAAAAACACCAAAGAGAGGCCGAAAAAACAGAGCTTCAGCATATCCGTCGAAGAACCAAAGAGTTAATTAAGGAGGGTTTTACTCGAGAGCAAGCTGTAGAAATAACTCAAACAGAACGGGGTAAAATTACTAAATCAGTTGATGAGAAAAAACTTACAATTTCTCCGGAAACACTCAGTGTGGTCGAGAAAGGATTTCAACTATTTTCGAAGTAAATAAAACCCCCGTCTTAAGGCAAGGTAAAAGGCGGGGGATTTTTTATCTTTTTGTTTTATTTATTTTCCTTTCTTTCTTTGGCTTTCTGTCTCGTTGTTTTAAGTTTTTCGCTAGGTCCTGCTTTGATTTTTTCGCCGATTGTTCTAAGGCCTTTTTTTTCTTTCTTCACTTTCTCTTTTACTTCCGGCGGAACAGCTGCTTCGTCGGGAATTGAAACTAAACCAGCGCCGGCTGAAGTATTAAAGTACTTATGTAATCTTGGATTAATATCCTTGAGCCATTTATCCGGCGTTTTATTTGTTTCGTAAGCTCTATACTTCATTTCTTTTTCTAAAGTATTAGCAGCCGCTCTGCCGTGCCGTTCAATAAGTTGATTAATATGTTTACCCATAGACGTTGACAACATTGCATCAAGCACTTTTCTGCTTTTAAGCGCCCCTCTGGAAATATTTTTATAATCTTCAGGCTTTAGTTTGCTAATAAGAAGTTTTTCTTTAGTGTCAATTCGTTCATCTTTCTTTTTCGCCTCGGCCAATTCATCATTAGTTACCAATTCGGCAGCAAGATGAGGAAGGGCTTTTTTAAGAAATTTATCAGAATCTAGTTTCTTGGCTTTTTTCATTATTCTTTTTATTTCACTTTCTTTTATAGCTGCCATACCGAATTTCTTTTCATTTATTGCATCATCAATTTGTCCTTCTTCTATCATGCTATTGATAGCGGCAATTTTTTGGGCATCAGTGAAAGCGCGATTATAGCTTTCAAGTTTAGTTTGCACTCTTTTGTCCTTGAGTTTTGCTTGGAGATTTCGAATATTTTTCTGTTCTTCTTCAATGGCTTTTCCGGCGCCAAGCCTTCCTATTCCGCGAGTGGCATACACAAACGGAGAAGAGATAATTCTTTTTGGCAATCCCTTTGCGCCCTCTCCTTTTCCAGGCACTCTCATGCCTCTCATTTTTTCAAACTTTTCCCTCCATTTTTCTGGCATTTTTTCTCTTACTTTTCTTGCCCCCCATTTAGTAGCGCCCCAGGTTCTTTTTGCCGTCAATTTAGCGCCTGCTTTGCCCTTTGTTTTGGCGATGTTGATAACGGTTCCGGCGCCCATGGCGCTGGTTTGAAGGCCGAAGACAAAGCCGATTCCGAGAAATACCACAGAAACAAAATAAGGAAGGATTGAATCAAAAAGTCCGCCTGCGCCCGTAGCAGGAGCGGGAACAGTGCCAGGGTCGTTTTTAACATACATAACCATTAAAAGTCCCAAATAAAGAAAGAAACCAGCCGTTGCCCCAATAAACGACCAGGCCAAAAATTGCTTCCACCACATTTCAAAATATTTTTTAGTAACAGGAAGAATATAGCAGACAAAAGCTAGAGGAGAGAGGATTACTAATAGCCAGATAACAATATATCTAAGTATAAATATAAGAGTGAAAAGGAGCAGAATAAGGGTTGAAACAAATAAAAAAGGAACCATAACTGCAAGCTGGATAACAATTTGCCAAATTTTATCCCAGTCGCTTTCTTTGCCAAAACCAGAGCTTAGGTCTGAAACTTTTCTACCCATAAGTTCGCCAAAAGTATCAGCCGATAAATCCTGGACGAAAAAGTTCATTACGATATTGGAAGCATCAACAATTAATCCGCAAATCACTGGAGCGAAATTTACCAGCAGAGCGATAGCAATAAAAGTAACTAATAGTTTTTTTGTTTCATATCCGGCCAAGCGTAAAATCGTGGCAATAGCAATATAAACCAAAACCAAAACCAGGAGCATATTTACAAATCCCCTGGTTACTCCTAATCCGGTTTCAATGATTGGGTTATTTGCCGGCTTAGTATAAGAAAAACTAATAAAACCAGGGCTTAAAACCCAGTTTAAAAGAGAGCCGGCTAATCCCACAACAAAAACACCAATTTTAACCAATAATATAGAGGGATAGTAAATAAGCCGGGTAGCTGTCCAACTGCCAAGCTCTTTCCAGAAAGCAAAAGAAACCGAAGGATAGGAAATTCCGGACAGGATAAGGAGGGTGGGGACAAGAAGCTTTTTGATTTTTCTTAACATTAAATTATTTTATCCCGTTAGAGATTTTAAGACAAACAAATATTTAGAGATAAAGCTTTTTAATCTCTAACGGGGTTTAGCATTTTTGATAATTTAAGCCAATCGTCAATGGTCAAAGTTTCCGCTCTTTGGCTTGTTTTAATCCCATGTTTCAGAAGCAGGGCGCTAAGCTCCTTTTTATTTAATTTTAACCCATTTGGCAGGTTCAGGGCAAGTAAGTTATTCACAAGTTGTTTGCGGGGATGAGAAAAACCAGCCCTTACGATTCTAAAAAAGGCATCTGCCGAGGCCCGTCCTCGGTTTTTATTTTGCGGGGCGATTTTAATAATCGCGGCGTCAACTTTTGGCTTGGGCTTGAATGACTTTTTAGGAACATAAGAAATTATTTTTGGTTTTGCGTAGAACTGGACAGAAACGGCTAAAAGGTTCATTTTCGGCGGTTTGGCGCAAATTCTTTGAGCCATTTCTTTTTGAATAATTAGAACCATTGTTTTTGGCGGGTTTTCTGATTCTAAAAATTTCCTGATTGCCGGCGCTGTGATGTAGAAAGGAAGATTGGCCACAATTTTATAATTTTTGAAAATTGAGTCATTGGAAATTGATTGAAAATTAGGAATTGAAAATTGAAAATTAAATTTTAGGATATCTCCTTGGATAATCTTAATATTTTTAAACTCTTTTAAGTTTTCTTTTAGTATTTCTATCATTCTTGGGTCTTTTTCTACGGCAATTACCCCCTTTACATATTTAGCGATTTCTTTTGTTAGAACCCCAGGGCCGGGACCAATCTCTAAGACAATATCTGTGGATTTTAATTCTGCTGTTTTGATTATTTTTCTAACAACATTTTTATCAATCAAAAAATTCTGACCAAGGTGTTTTAAAAAGCGGATTTTTTGCATTATCTTTATTTTACCATAAATCCAAAAATCCAAACTTCCCGAGGACGGGCCCCTGTAAGTTTTTTGCGGGTGTGGAAAAATACGCTTGACCTTGTTTTAAAATAGAACTATAAAGAATTAATATGGAAGACCCTGAAAATAATTTAGGGAGAGAGGTTTTTTTTAGCGCAAGTATAGTTTTAGCTGTTTTTTTATTTGGTTTTTTGGTTTTTGGCTCTCTTTTAGATTTGCCCTACCTACAGGCCTCTATTAAAAATAATCTTCCCAGCCAGGATTTATTTGTTAGGTCCGTAAACAATGCTATCGGCAAAGAATCGCCAAAAATGAGTTTTATCCAAGAAAACAGCTTGCTTGGAATTATTCCCCCAACAACAATCACTCCCCAAGTTTTAGGAAGTATTTTGGCGGGTTTAGATGACGGACTTGGTCCTGAAAGCGGGCAAGGAATTATAGAATATATTGTAGAGCCGGGCGACACCCTGTCTTCAATAGCTGGGGAATATAGTATTTCTTTGCAGACAATTCTTTGGGCAAACGATTTAAATACAAAGTCTGTTATTAGCCCCGGCCAAAAATTAATAATACCGCCTGTTTCAGGGGTTATTTATTACGTTAAAAAGGGAGATACCCTGTCAGAGATAGCAGAGGTTTATAAAGGAGATGTTGAAAAGATTATCGCTTTCAATGATTTGTCTGATGAGGGGGATATTTTTGTCGGTGATATTTTGATTATCCCAGATGGCGAGATGCCCAAAAAGAATAGTTCTGTCTATACGGCTCAGGTTCCTCTTGGTTCTTCTTATTTCATTTGCCCTCATTCTAATTGTTATATTACCCAAGGCCTTCATTGGTATAATGCCGTTGATTTTGGAGGAAAGTGCGGAGATCCGCTTTATGCTGTTGCCGCAGGCGTGGTTCAAAGAGTTGATTATGGCTGGAACAGAGGAGCAGGAAATTATATCAGGATCTTGCATCCCAACGGAGTGGTGACAATGTACGGCCACATTCAAAAAAGTTTGGTTTCTCCGGGCCAGCGGGTTTCTCAAGGCCAAATCATAGCGGTGATGGGTGGACAGCCGGGAACTCCGGGCGCCGGTATTTCCACTGGTTGTCATGTTCACTTTGACGTCCGGGGCGCTAGAAATCCGTTTGCCAAATAAAAAACTCCGAAAACGAAATTTTTAAATCATTCCCCTCTTTGAACCCCTTCGGGTTCACCGCGCCTAAGCCCCATGATTTAAAAAATTTGTTTTCGGAGTTTTTTAAAACTCCTTTTCTTTTTTTTAAAAATTTGGTATGATATATTCAATGAGAAAAACAGCAGCAGTGTTTTTATTGGCGATATTTTTTTCTTTTATTTTTATTTTACCTGTTTATGGAGGATTAGTTCCTTGTGGTCTTTCTCAAGACGACCCTGATCAGCCGGGAGACCAAACCGAAGATTGTACCCCTTGTCACTTTTTTATTCTCATTGACAATGTTATTGATTTTCTTTTATTTAAAATCGTTCCTCCGTTGGCCGGATTGATGATTGCGATTGGGGGCGGGATGTATATTTTTGCTTTTGGCAAGCCGGATATGATTTCTCGGGCAAAGAAGCTATTTACAGCAGTGGTTATTGGTCTTATAATAATCTATGGCGCCTGGGTGATTGTTAATACTTTTTTAATAACAATTGGAGCGGCTCAATGGCAGGGATTTGGCCAGGGCTGGTGGATAATCAACTGCCAGTAAGTTGCCCCCATGGCTCAATTGGCAGAGCAACGGACTCTTAATCCGCAGGTTCCAGGTTCGAATCCTGGTGGGGGCACACCCCAAAAAGGTTATTCTTTAATTTTGTCAGCGGGGTGGGGCAAGAATGGTTCCCCCTTTCTTTTTTATTTAAATATGTTATATTAAAAAAAAAGATTACCTATCATATATTATTATATGTTAACTTCAGAAGAAAAAGAAAAAATCATAAAAAGTTATAAGTTGCATGAAAAAGATACAGGGTCTGCCGAAGTTCAGATTGCTTTGTTGACCGAAGAAATAAAACAATTGCTTTCTCATTTGAAAAAGCACCCCAAAGACCTTCATTCTAAACGAGGTCTTTTGAGTATGGTTTCCAAAAGAAGAAAACTTTTGAAATATTTAAAAAAAGAAAACGAAAAAAGCTATAATAAAATTATTAAAGCAGTAGGGCTAAAAAAGTGAACAGCGAACAAAACTCTTAAGAGATTAAATATTGTTCGCCGTTCGCTGTTCATTGTTCTTTGGAACATGGTAATTAAACATAGTGGACAAAGGATCGGCGTTCTTATAGATGTTCAGAATCTCTATCATTCAGCCAAGAATTTATATAATAGTCGAGTTAATTTTAGCGAGATTTTAAAATTGGCAGTAAGCAACAGGAACTTAATCAGGGCCTTTGCTTATGTTGTCAGAACAAAAACAGGCGAGGAGAAGGCCTTTTTTGACGCTTTAACGAATTTAGGCATTGAAACAAGGGTTAGGGATTTACAGGAATTTTACGGAGGGCAAAAGAAAGCCGATTGGGATGTTGGTATTGTCATTGACGCAGTCAGAATGGCGCCAAGCGTAGATACTTTAGTTTTAGTTTCAGGCGATGGCGATTTTGTTTCCTTGGTTGAGTATTTAAAAAACCAAGGAAAAAGAGTAGAAGCCATCGCTTTTGGCAGGTCTGCGTCCGGGAAACTTAAAGAAGAGGTTGATGAGTTTATTAATTTAGAAGAGAACCCAAAGAAATATTTGTTAAAGAAATAATCAACAAATAACGAATTAAATTACGAATCTGCGAATAGCGAATTATTTAATATTTGTAAATTTGCAACAAGATTCGTTATTCGTTGATGGTTTATGAAGTTTAATCTAAAACTAGCAGACAAAGAATTAAAAATTGAGTTTAAGGATCTGGCAGAGCAGGCAGATGGAAGCGTTTTTGTCTCTTTGGGAGATACTTTAGTTTTAACAACTGCCGTTATATCAAAACAGGACCGAGAAAACCTCGGTTTTTTTCCTTTAACCGTTGAATATTTAGAAAGATATTATGCCGCCGGGAAAATTAAGGGTTCAAGGTATATAAAAAGAGAGGGTCGTCCGTCAGACGAAGCGATCTGTAATTCTAGGTTGATTGACAGAGCTATCCGGCCGAGATTTCCAAAACACTTGAAGCGGGAAGTTCAAGTTATAAGCACGGTTCTTTCTTGGGATGGAGAAAACGACCCCGATATTTTGGGTTTATTAGGGGCTTCCATCGCCCTTTTTATTTCTGATATTCCCTGGCAAGGACCATTGGGCGTGGTCAGGGTTTGTCAGAAGGATGGAAAGTTTATTTTAAATCCTTCTTATGAAGAAAGAGAGGGCAATGATTTGGACATTGTTTTTGCCGGCGTAGAAAAGGATGGAGATGTTTTAATAAATATGATTGAGGGAAATTCTGAAGAGGTTTCTGAAAAAACGATTTTAGGCGCTTTTGATTTTGCGGAAAATTTTTTAAAGAAAATAATCGTCTTCCAGAAAGAGATTAGAAAAAAAATTGGCAAAGAAAAAATGGTTTTAGCTGAGCCGGTAAAAGATGATGCCCTGGAAAGAGAAATCAAAAAGTTTTTAGAAGGTAAGCTGGAAAAAGCCATTTCTGAAAAAAGAATAGAAGAATTAAAAGAAGAGTTAAGCTCTTTTGTGGAGGAAGACGCTCAACGGCAATATGCTTTTGACTTTCTTGACCAAGAAATTGATAGATTAGTTCATGAAAATATTGTAAAATATAATAAGAGGCCGGACGGCAGAAAGTTGGATGAACTAAGAGAGATTTCTTGTCAAGCGGGGCTTTTGCCGAGAACTCACGGCTCTGGACTTTTTTGCCGGGGGAAGACAAAGTCCTTATCTATTTTAACTTTAGGCGCGCCGGGAGATCAGCAATTATTAGAAGGGATGGAAATCGTTGCTAAAAAAAGATTTATGCACCATTATAATTTTCCTCCTTATTCGGCGGGAGGGGTCGGTCCTTTAAGAGGGCCTGGCAGAAGAGAAATTGGCCATGGAGTTTTGGCGGAGAAAGCCCTTTTGCCCTTAATTCCTGACTTTGAGGATTTTCCCTATACAATGAGGATAGTAACAGAAATTTTATCTTCTAACGGTTCAACCTCAATGGCTTCTGTTTCTAGTTCTTCTTTGGCCTTGATGGACGCCGGTGTGCCTATTAAAAGGCCGGCGGCTGGTATTGCTATGGGCTTGGCGGGGAATAAGGTTTTGACAGATATTCAGGGTCCGGAGGATCATCATGGAGATATGGATTTTAAGGTTGCTGGCACCAAACAAGGAATTACTGCTTTGCAAATGGATGTCAAGATTGAAGGAATAACCAGAGAAATTATGGAAAAAGCTCTTTTGGGGGCCAAAAAAGCTCGCGAAAAGATTTTAGAGGAAATAGCAAAAGTTTTGAAAAAACCCAGAGCTAAACTTTCTCCTTACGCTCCCAGGATTTTGACTCTTCAAATTAATCCGGAAAAAATTAGAGAAGTTATTGGGCCCGGCGGCAAAGTAATCAATGAAATTATTGATCAAACAGGAGTTCAGATAGACATTCAGGATTCTGGCCTCATTTTTATAACATCAGAAAAAGAAGATGCCGCCGAAAAAGCCATTTCTTGGATTAAGAATATTACCAGAGAAATTAAGGTTGGCGAGGTTTTTCAAGGAAGAGTAAAAAGAATTTTGGATTTCGGCGCTTTTGTGGAGATTTTGCCGGGACAGGAAGGATTAATTCACATTTCTAAATTAAGCCGAGAACGGGTAAGGAGAGTTGAGGACGTGGTGAATATCGGGGATGTGGTTTCGGTAAAAGTAATAGAAATTGACGACCAAGGCCGAATCAACTTGGCCTTAATTAAATAACTAAAAAATAATTTAATTAAATAACTAAAAAACAATATGTTCCAGAAACTTTTTAAAATTTTAAGTATAAAAATTCCAACTTGGCTTGGGGCTTTGGTTTATGTCTTCGCTTTGCTTGAAACCATTCTTTTGACCATTCATTATTTTAATCCAGATTTATTCTTTAAAATATTAATGCGGTTATGAGAGGGCAAAGAGGATTCACCCTCATAGAACTCTTAGTAGTAATATCAATTATCGGTTTGATATCCAGTATTATTTTTGTTTCTTTGTCCGGGGCCAGGGAAAAAGCCCGAATAGCCAAGGGCCTTAACTTTTCCGCTCAGGTTCACCATGCCTTGGGCGCCGAAGCAGTCGGGATATGGGATTTTGACGACCAAGCCAATCCCACCAAAGATGCCAGCGGTTACAACAACGATGGTACCATCACCGGCGCCACCTTCACCGATGACACCCCCAGCGGCACAGGTTATGCCTTGAGTTTTGACGGCGATGATTTAGTCGATTGCGGGAATGGAGACAGTTTAAACATTACCAAAGAAATTACAATTTCATCTTGGGTTTATCCAATGGCAGAAACTACCGGGACAATAGTCGCTAAAAATGGCCCTTATTATTTAGGTATCCTCTTGGGTGGTTCTAAAATAATTGCCAAAGGTGGTATTTATTCTGATTCTGAAGCATCTTGGGCATGGGTTCATGGTAATACGACTATTCCTCTTAATACATGGTCGCAATTAACTATGACATACAATGGTTCGCTGATAAAAGTTTATCTTAATGGAAAAGAAGATGGCTCAACCTCCCAAAGTGGCGATATGTTTATTAGTTCCGACACCGTTAAAATAGGATGGGGTACGCCTGGTCTCGATCAGTATTTTATTGGGTTCATCGACGACGTCCGCATCTATTCCGAAGCGCTTAGCCAGGCCCAGATTGAGAAACTTTATGCCGAAGGAGCGAGGAAGCGCGGCCTACTGGCTGGAGAATAAAAATAGAAACCCGGGCCTCTGACGGCTAAAAAATAAAATTTATGACAGAGGAAGAAAAATTTATAATTCCAAAAGAGGCAATAAGGACAATGAAAAAAGACATTGCCGGTTTTGGATATAAAAAAGAAAAAAAGTTAATAGAAAAAAAAGAAATAGAAGATGCAGAAGATAAGGATGATAAAGAAAAAAAAGAGAAGGAAGAAAAGAAAAAACAGGCAGAAGAGGAAAGAAGAAGAGCAGAGCAAGAGAGGTTAAGGGCTATTGAAGAAGAAATGAAGAAAAAAGCCGAAGAAGAAAAGAGAAAAAAAGAAGAAGAGAGAAGACGTAGAGAGCAAGAGCAAAAAAGAAAGGAGGAAGAAGAAAGAAGGCGTAGAGAAGAAGAGCAGAAGAGGGCAGAAGAAGAGCAAAAAAGAAGGGAGGAAGAGAGGAGGCGCAGAGAAGAGCGGATTAAAAAAATGGAAGAGGAAAAAAAGCGAAAAGAGGAAGAGTTAAAGAGAGAGGTAGAGGAGAAAAGAAGAAAAAGGGCTATTAAAGAGGCAAAAAAACGAGAGAGGGAAAAGCCCAAAACAGAAAAAGAAGAGCTTTTAGAAGCAAGAGAAAGGACAAGGGGAGAAAGGGTTCAAATAGAAAAACTTTTTCGGGAATTAGCTTCTAGAAAAAGGCCCTTAGAAAAAGAAAAAGCAGAAATTTTGAATAAAATAAAAGAAGTTGAAAGAGGTTTCCAAAAGATTGCGGCAAAAGAAGAAGAGATTGAAGAGAAGCAAAGAAAGATTGAAGAAAGGGAAGTTAAAGTAGAAAATCCCAGGCAAAAGAAAATTTTAGAGAAGAAAAGATGGAAAATTGAGGAAAAAAGAAGAGAGCTTGAAAAGAGAAGATGGCCGTGGGATGAGAAGTTGGAAGCTCTGGAAGCCCGGCTGGATCAAGTCGAAATAAAAGCTCTGGAGATAGAGCAGAAAGAAAAGGGGTTAATGGAAAAAGACAAGGAGCTTTCCAGAGAAGAAGAAAGGATTCAATTAAAATTAGAAAAAATTAATTTAAAAGAAGAGGAAAAAAGAATAGAGGAGCTTTTAAATTCTTTTGAACAAAAGAAAGAAGATTTTTTGAGCGAGATTAATAAGATTCAGAAAAGATTGGATAAAATAACAGCGGAGGAAGGAAAAATTGAACAAGAGAAGAGAATAATAGAAGAAGAAGAAAAAACAGCTGAAAATCTTGAAAAGAGAAAAAGGTTGGAGCAGGAAAGATGGAAGATTGAAGAAAAGAGAAGGAATGTTGAAAAATTAAGATGGGGCTTGGAAGAAGAAAAAAGAGAGAGAAAAGAAGAGGCGGAGAGGTTTGAACAGAGGATTAAAAATCTTTCTGGAAAGAAAAATGATATAAATAACAGAATTGAAGAAATAGGAAGGATATTGGAGGGAAAACCGATAAAGGAAGAACCGAAAGAAGAGCCGAGAAAAGAACCGGCGCCGATAGAAAAACCAGCAGAGGAGCCGGAAAAGAAAAAAATAAAAGAAGAAAAGGGGAAAATTAAAGAAAAAAAAGAAATTTCCCCCGGAGAAGAAATAGCTAAAATTGAAGAAGCCAGAAAAAGAATAGAGGCTCTAAAAAAAGAATCTGAACAAAGAAAAACAAAGATAGAGGACGAACCAAAACCTTCTTCGGAGGCGCAAGATGTTTTGAAAAAAGAAGAAGAGCAGAAAAAGGTAGAAGAAAAAGAAGAAGAAAAAGAAGAAAAAGAAGGAAAGGAAGCGCAAGAGAGAAAGGAAAGAGCAAAGGCGATGGCGGCCGAGGTTCAAAGAAGAAGAGAGCTTTTACAAAGATTAAAGAGTCCTTTGGGCCTGCGCAGACCTCTTCCGCCCAAAAAAGAAACAAAGCCGAGCCCAGAAATTATTAGACTGGTTCCTAAAAAACCAACTTTGCGGGAGAAGCTTTGGATAAGGGTTTTATTAGTGGCTATGATTTTGGTGATTTTGGCGGGCATCTTTACATTTTGGTACTGGTATTTTAGGATAAGAAAGCAGCCGCCGGAGGAGCCAGAACAGACAGAGGTTTCAGAAGAAATTAAAACTCCAGAACCGCTGTTTTCCGCGGAAGGGACCCAGACAATAAAGTTTTCTGTGCCAGAAGTGTTGCCTTCTTTAATCGGGGAAGCCCTAAAAGAAGAACAGACAGAAGGAGAGTTTAAGCATTTAATTTTAAAGAAAGAGAACAAAGATTTAGAGTTAAGGGAGTTTTTCCAAATTTTATCAATTAAAATTCCGGAGGAATTTTACAATAAAGTTGAGAGCAACTTCGCCTTATTTGTCTATTCCCAGCCCCAAGGCAAACGCCTTGGATTTGTGGTTAAAACCAAAGATAGTCAGGGTTTAGCGGAGTTGATGAGCGCGGAAGAAGGCAGTTTGGAGCAGGATTTTAAAAACCTTTTTACTTTGATGGACCAAGAAGTTAGCGCTCTTTCTTCTAAATTTAAAGAAGGCCTTAATTTTAGATATTTAACTTTGTCTGAAAACGATTTGGGAATTTGTTATACCATATTTGAAGACAAGTTTGTTTTTGCCAGCTCTTGGCAGAGTATGGAAAAAGCGCTAGAAAGATTATGACCGAGAAACTTTTAAAAGAATTAAAGGAAAAATTAAAAAAACAGAAAGCTGAAATTGAAAATCAGCTTCAGAGGTTTGCTAAAAGAGACCAGAAAGTTAAAGGTGATTGGGATGCTAAATATCCTGCTGTTGACGGCGGGGTCGGAAGTCAGGCCTTGGAAGATGCGGCAGATCAAGTTGAAGAGTATGTTACTCTTTTGCCCTTGGAGTATAATTTAGAGTTGCGGCTTCGAGATGTAGATTTAGCCCTAGATAAAATTAAGAAGAAAAAATACGGCAAATGCGAAAAATGTAAAAAGAAGATTTCAGAAGAACGTTTGAAAGTTTACCCTGAAGCTCGTTTCTGTGGCAAATGCGAAGGAAAATAAAAAGAGCCAGGCCAAGCCTGTCCCGTAGCTCCTGGTTTGTCTGAATTTTGTATTTTGTGTGAGTAGTTTGTAGTTTGGGATAAATTTTTGCTCAAGATAATTTTTCCTTGGCCTAATTACTAAATACAAACTACTAATTACTCAAATTTTTGCGCCAGCAAAAATTTATGTGCCCCCGGCAGGATTCGAAGAGTTGCCCGAAGGCATAAGGGGAGCAGATTCTCTACACACCAAAAGCACACCAACAAAAGCAACCCTTAAGGGTTGCTTTTGTTGGTGTGCCCCCGGCAGGATTCGAACCTGCATTCTCTTGGTCCGAAGCCAAGCGCTCTGTCCAGTTGAGCCACGGGGGCGCTTTTTATTTTACCAGGAAAGTTGAAAAAAATCAATTTCTGGGATAAGATAAAATATAATGAAAATTCCCAAAGATGTAAAATCTATTGTTGAAAAACTTAAGAAAAAAGGATTTCAGGCCTATTTGGTTGGCGGCTGTGTCCGTGATTTAATTAGAGGCGAGGAGCCAAAGGATTGGGATGTTGCCACTGACGCCGAACCGGAACAAATCCAAAAGATTTTTCCTAAAAGTTTTTTGGACAACAAAT
>Ga0190334_1000487_pt1 | contig 19873 bp, 15 predicted proteins | sample 48720478_MG_FD_161270 | JGI IMG/M metagenome (GOLD analysis project Ga0190334, IMG submission 161270) | Hydrothermal vent sediment bacterial communities from Southern Trench, Guaymas Basin, Mexico - 4872-04-7-8_MG | ecosystem: Environmental > Aquatic > Marine > Hydrothermal vents > Sediment ...
TTTTTTCCTTTTCTTGTATTATTTTTTCTTCCAATGCTTTTTCTAATTCTTCCAATTCTAATTTTTTTTTCTTTATCTCTAATTCTTTCTTTTTTAATTCTAACTCTTTATCCGTGATTTCAGCTTCTTCTTTTTTTAACAACTCTTCTTTAGGAAGAGCTTCTTTGGGTTGTTTTTCAACTAAAACATCCAATTTTTCAACTGATACGACTGCTTTTAAAACTTTATCAATCTCATTCTTTAATTTTTCATTTTCAGGTTCAGTTTTAGCATATTCTGAAACAATTTTCGTAACTAATGATGGATGACGCTTTCCAATAGTTTTTAAAACTTGTGTTGCTTTCTCAACGACAAAATCCTTTTCATCAGTTAATTTTGAAACAATTGCTCTTATGAGATTTTCATCCTTTATGCTTTCTTCTGTATCGGCAATAAATAACAATAGTTGTAAATCTGCTTCACGAACATTTGGATCTTCTGAGTCAAGAAGATCTTCACTAAAAGGTAAAAATAAATCACATTCATTTTCACATAAAGATTTCAATAATAGCAAGAAAGAATAACGAAGCACGCTATCACGTTTAGATAAATTTTCAAGTAAGGATGGTATATCGATTACTAGTCGTTCTATTAAAAATCTTAATACTGTCTTACCACCATGTAATAATGTTAAAGTTTCTATGACATCTTCTAGACGATCTAGGTAATCTTCATCTGTAGAATCACCTAAGTACGATGCAATTGCATCAACAGCATCATCAAGTCTTCCTTCTTTAACTAACTGTTTTATTCTGGCTATTTCTGGGTTTTCTTTTTGCTCGTCATTCAATTTGTATTCATACACCTCTTTTTAATCTAAAATTTTTTAAATCCAAATTATATAAAAATCATTATATAAACGAGTTATTATATCAAAAATTGATTGCATGTCCCTATATCTGATGGGTGTTGATTGTTTATTAGGTTCCGGGTTGCCTGTATTGAGAGAAATATTTAATTTGATGGATAGATCTCCTTTTTCATCAAAATATAAGTTAATCTCCTTACAAAATTGTGATAACTCATCCAAATCTTCTGAGAATTTTTCCCATAAATATTCAGATCGTTTTGAATTTTTTTCATTATCATTTTTAGGAGAATTTCCAAGTTCTATCAAGATATCTTGAGGTATTATTGTTAAAATTTCGATCCAATCTGATTGTTGAGATATTTGAACTTCTGGAAAATATATCTTAGAAAAAAGTCTACATAAACCCAATAAAATTTCTAGATCATAAATTCCCTCTCGATTTGCATTACAAATGGCATAATTCTCTCGAATGAATAACACATGAATTTTGTCTCCATATTTAAATATTAAATAGTTTTCACCTTCAGTTAAAATGTATTTAAAGTTTTCATTTCGATTGTAAATCCTATCATCAAATATTTTTTTAACATCCTTATACTGCCTTTTTGATATGAATTTATTTAATTTTCGGTAATCTCCATGAAAAAAAACATCAAAAAAATCAACCATGTATAAATATGAGTCGTATGGCTTGTAAACAACAGTTTTATTCAAGAAATCCCTAAGAATTATGTTTTTATGAACGCTATAGCAGAATTTAGGCTGATCCTCTAGTTTTAAACCATTTAATATCCTTAATTTAAGCAAAAAACGATGATAACACATTGGATTTAACACGCATCTAATGCGATCTCTTTGACAATTCTCGCATAACTCTTCTATCCTTTCTTTTAGCATGTTATATAATTCTGCCTTGTCTCGCGGATGCGTATCTCGCTTCAGATAATTTTCAATGTGAATTCTTTCTAAAGGCATGTTTTTATTAGCAACAAATTAGTTTGGTATCATTCAAATATAAAAAAAATTTGTAATTCAATTAAATCTTTTGAAAAAAAAGACAATAATAAAATATCTAAATAAAAATATATTAATTAAATATTGTTATATTTTTATTAAGAAAATATCAAGATTTTCCATACAGTAAGCATACTAAATATCATGTTAAGACAAATTCATATTATTCAAGGTAACGCCTTCTTATTTAGTTATTCTTATGCATTGGCATTAGGAGACATCGAATTACAAAATGTATTGAAATTGCTTGAGCCATATATAGAGATGCCGATGGAAGGAAAAACCTTGAAATTAACAACATCTAATTTTCTATTATTTCATAGAGCTTTTAAGGGGCTCATATTTTTAATTATTGCAGACTTATCTGATAGCCTTAATTATATTGAAAATATATTAAAGAAAATCATTCGTAAATTTTCTGAACTCTTTCCAAAACCTAATATTATAAATGAAAATGATGCTTTAAAAAGACAGTTTGTTGAATTTTTAAAGCCTCTTCAACATGAATTGCATTCTAAAATTGCTATAATTGGACCAATTAATTCAGGTAAAACTACACTTTACAATTTGCTAAAAAGCGGATCAGAACGCCAAATTTTAAATTTCGCAAAATCAGCCGCGTATATTATTGATAGTTTAAATTTTGACATATGGGATTTCCAATTACAAGATAATTTCTCTTTATTATGGTCTAAATTTGTTCGAGGGTCGGATTTAATAATTTTATTATTTGACTTATCAAATTACCAACTCCGTGTTATTGAATTTTTTAAAAATTTGTATAGAAATGAGTGCAAGTTTTCGCGTTTATTAATATTGGGAAACAAGGCTGATTTAATAGATGAGGAAGAAATTAAAAGAATAAAGAATGAATTAGAATTAGAAAACTTTGAAGCAATTTCTCTTATTGAACCAGAAGTTAAAAATAAATTAGATAATTTAATATCAAGAATATTAGGGCTTAAAAAAGCCTTGCCGGCTAATTTTAATGAATTAGTAAAGAATGCTGAAGATTTAGAAGTTTCAGGAAACCTTACTTTAGCCATTGCTAAATACAAAGAATTAGTAAAATTATGTGATCAATGTCAAGAATTAACATTAGTACGAGTATTTCAAGAAAAAATTGATAAATTACAAAAACAAGTAAATGATGATTTAAAATCTAGAAGATTAAAGGCAATGAAGAAAAAATTTGAATTTCCTAGCAAGATTACATTTACTTCGAGAATTCAAGTAAAACCATTACCTGCTGATAAAAATAAAATCAAAGAAGAGATCAAATCTAAAGTGCACGGAGTTTTCAACCAGCCATCAAACAGTATTGGTTTTGTTGATTTTTCAAAAGAAAAAAAGGTAGAAAGTACAACTCAATCAACATCAGCACCTACAATTCAAACTACAACTCCAAGCAGCAAGCAAGCTGTTGTACCTGCAGTTAAAAGAGAAATACCTCGTTCAGAATATCCTCAAGAATTGCAAAAAATGATTGCTGAGAAAGGGGGTCATTTGAGCTTGAAGTTATGCCAACAATTAATTGAAGAATTAGAAAAGACACTCTCTCGTGAAATCAAAATAGAGGATTTAGAGATGGCAGCAGATATATTCGTTAAGCAAGAATTATCATGAATAAGTGTAATTTAAGGTTCTAAAACATCTCTTTTTTAAGATAGTTTAAATTACAATGTTTTCTTAAATCAATATATTCAATAATTAAAATTTTTATCTTTTAAACAAATTATACGGATTTTACATTAAAAATGAATGAAATTAAAGAATTGAGAGATTATTTTACTGAAATTAAAAGATTGGGATATATTGGTGCTTTATTGGGTTGGGATCAAGAAGTGAACATGCCAAACGGCTCTGTAAAAGGGAGGGCTGAACAAATTGCTTTAATATATAGTTTGATTCATAAAAGATTGAAATCTGATAAAACAGGCAAGCTCATAAAAAAAGCAGAAAAATTATCAAATTTGAATGTAATAGATAGAGCAATGATTAGAGAAGCTAAAAGAGAATATGATCAAGCTACTAAATTACCAGATGAATTAGTTATTGAAATTGCAAGAACTTCTTCTTTAGCCACTCAAGTTTGGAGAGAAGCTCGTGAAAAAAATAATTTTTCATTGTTCCAAGATTTGTTAGAAAAAACAGTAGAATTGCAAAATGAGAAAGCAGAAAGATTGGGAACGCATCCAGATTTATATTCAACATTGATCGATTTATATGAACCTGGAGCGACTTATGAGGAAATAAATAGCGTTTTTACAGGTATCAAACCAAAATTGGTCGATTTTGTTAAGCAGTTAAGTGAAAAAGGAGAAAAACCGGATAGAACAATATTACAAAAACATTATGACGGTACAAAACAATGGGAACTTAGTATTAAAATCATAGAGAAGTTGAATTTTGATTTTAACATTGGTAGACAAGATAAATCCACTCATCCATTTACAACTTCCCTTTCGTCCATGGATGTCAGAATAACAACCCGAATTAATGAAAATGATCTAGCAGAATGCATATTTGGAACAATTCATGAATGTGGGCATGCCTTATATGAGATGGGATTTAAAGAAGAAATTCATGATACCCTTTTAGCTGATGGATGTTCAATGGGAATCCACGAATCACAATCAAGAATGTGGGAAAATATCGTTGGTAGGAGCATGGAGTTTTGGACATATTGGTATCCAACATTTCAAGAATATTTTCCAGAAAATTTAAAAAATTATCCAATGGAAGAATTTTATCGTTCTATAAATGTTGTTGAGCCTTCTTTAATTAGAGTAAATGCTGATGAAGTCACATATGGTTTACACATAATTCTCAGATTTGAGATAGAGAAAGCATTAATTGATGGTAAAATAACCGTGAAAGAATTGCCAGAAGTATGGAACTCTAAAATGGAGGAATTATTGGGCATAACTCCTCCAAATGATAAATTAGGAGTCTTGCAAGATATTCATTGGTCTGGCGGAGCGATTGGATATTTCCCCACTTATTTCTTAGGTAATCTTTATGCAGCACAATTTTATAAAGTTGCCAAAGAAAAAATTCCGAACTTAAATGAAGATTTTAAAAAAGGAGATTTTACGAGACTTTTAAAATTTTTGAGAGAAAATATTCATCAATATGGTAAGATTTATTTGGCTAATGAATTGATAGAAAGAGTAACCAATGAAAAGTTGAATCCAAACTACTTCATGGAATACCTTAATGACAAGTTCAAGCCAATATATAAATTATAAGCCAAATTACTCTAAACCATCTTTTTTTTATTAAAATCAAATTTATATTAAAAAGGACTTATTCTTAAAATTAAATATTAAAACTAAATAGGATTAAATTTTAAAAAATGTTGCTCCAAGTCAAAAAATATTCAGAAAAATTGTTATTACCTTTAGCCAAGAAAATTAAGCGAATTCCGGCAAATGTTTTTACTTTTCTGGGCTTGATTTCAGCAATAATTGCATTTCTAGGCTTCATTTTCAATCAATTATTTATCATTGTTTTAACTCTATTTATTGTTGAGTTTTTTGACCAATTAGATGGTGTGGTAGCAAGATTACAAGGACCAACGTTATTTGGGAATCTTTTAGACTCTACATTGGATAGAATCGGTGATTTTGCCATTTTTATAGGAGTCATTTTAGGAAATTATATTACATTAGAAATTGGCTTAATCGCTTTAATTGGAGCATTTCTAACTTCTTACACGAGAGCGAAAATAGAAAGTTTAGAACCCAAGAAGCTTTATGGAGTTGGCTTGCTTGAAAGAACGGACAGAATTCCAATATTATTCATTGGAGCCATATTAGAATTTTGGTTTAAAAGTGCAATATGGTGGACAATGATCAGTTTGGCAATAGGAACAAACATTACGACCATCCAAAGAATATTTTATGCTTATAAAAGATTTTCATTAAAAACTTCGGTACATGATAATGAAGAAAAATAATAATTTGAAAAAATGAATCAAATTTATATATTTTACTTATTATTTTAAAAGTAAAAAAAGGATGGATTAAAGTAGGATTTAATCATGATTAAACTAGAGATTAATGTAAAACTGATACTCTCTGGTAGTGGTGGTGTTGGAAAAACTTCCATCATGAATACTTATGTAGGAAAAGAATTCCCCGAAATCTATATCCCAACTATTGGCTCAAGCATTAAAAGGCGTGAATATAATTTGGAAAAAGCGACTATAAGGATAAATATTTGGGACATTGGTGGACAGCGAGCATTTAATCCATTGAATCCGGTGTTTTTCAGTAACATCGATGTTGCTTTTTTAATTTTCGATTTATCTAATGCAAAAGAAACCTTATTGGACTTACAAAAGACTTATTTGAATCAACTCATGCAAAATTCTCCAAACTGCTTAACATATATATTAGGAAATAAATCAGATTTAATACTTCCTGAGGATTCAGAAACATTAATGAATATTTTAAACCAATTCCATGTTAGGAACTTCCCTTTAATTTTTGTTTCTGCTAAAACAGGCGATAATGTAGAAGAGGCATTTGAATCAATAATCTATAATTTTTTAGTCAAATTAGAAGAAGAAAGTCTATCTCCTGAATTAAACGGACTTTCAGAAGATTATCTAAAATCTTTAAATAAAACTAAATCCGATTTGAATAACATTTTCATAAATTTAGAAACACTCGATTCTGGCTCTTTATACAAGAAAATCTTACCTAGTGTAAGAAAAAAGGTAGTAAAACAAGTCAACACATCAGAAGCTAAAGAAAAGCGTGAAATAATTAGTACTATTCCAGATAAATTTAAATTGGAAAAAATAAGAGATAGCATAATTGAAACCTTCAAAAATAATATTGATATCGTGGATGAGTTCATTAAAGAATTAAAATTAACACCAATAGATCTATTGACCAAAAGAATTGATGAAATTGGTGAAGAATTGTCGAAAATAAGAGCTGATTTTACAATGAAATTAGATACCATCCTGAATTTAAAAGAAAAAAGTTTACTTGTTGAAGAATCGAAAAAAGAGATTTGAGGTATGATAAAATGGCTAAAAAAGAAAAATTAGAATCAATTGATCCAAAAGAATTTCAAAAGTTAGTAGAACAAGTGAACAATCTCAAAGAAGAAATAAAAGCGTTAAAAGCATCCCAAGAACGCGATATGAATGATATAAAGAGTCAAATAAAAGGAATCAAGGAAGAATTTAATAGAGAAATGAAAACGCAAGTAGAAATCATCTCAGATCTCATAAAGAAGAATAATGACGCGTTTTTGAAATTCAAGGCTTCTACACTTGGAGACTTAGAATCAATAAAAAATCAACAGGATGTTTTAAAAATTTCATTTACCGTAAATGAAAATAAGTTAATCGAGAAAATAAAGAATATAATAATGGATGAAATTAGTAAGCAAATAAAAGATCATGAACTAGAGATTTTAATGAAACTATGGATAGATGAATTGAACGAAATATCAAAAAATTTTGATAAGTTAAAAACAATTAATCCAAAAGAATTTGGCTTAAAAATTAATGAAATAATATCCGTAATCGACTTATTTAAGTCTAAATTAGCTACTTCTAACTTGTAAATTATAAGTATTTTTCTCTATATTAAATAAAAAATATAATTGAAAATTTTTTTTTTAACTTCTCAATCTCGGAGGAGGAACGAATACTTTTCTAGGTCCCTCCTTAAGCGAAATTGCGCCCTCAGGACAAAAATGAGCACATACTCCGCACCCGATACACCATTCTTCCCTTCTTTCAGCTTTGTTATCATCATTTAATTCAATCGCAGAAACAGGGCATCTTTCCACGCATGTACCACATCCAACACATTGATCTTGATTGATGATAGAGATGTAATTAGTTGAATTAATCATTGGCATTGTACCACCTCTCCATAATTCAAATGTACCACAACAATCAGAACAGCAGTTGCACAAACTGGTCTCATCTTTTAATATATCTCCCCTTGGATGATATACCTTGTGTACTAACCCCGCTTCTTCAGCTTCATTAATTATTTTTAATGCTTCTTCCTTGCTAATCAATCTAGCAAAACCTTGCTCGGCAGTAAATCTAGCTGATTTTCCAAAAGTAAAGCAAGTTTCTCTTGGAGCATTCCACTTGCAAGGTTCTCCCAATAAATCTTTGTGTTGCCTACAAAAACAGTGCCCGACTGCAATATCATCAAATTTTTCAATAATTGCTTCAATTTGTTGCATTGGCACAACTTTTTCAGTTGGTACTTCAACTTGTTTATCTATTTCAATTGTTATTTCTTTTCCATCTTCTCTTTTTAAGATTGGAATTGTTCTATCTATTGGAGGGACGTTTTGAAAGGTAGGTATGAATATATCATATTTATCTTGGACAATATCTCTGATTTCATCAAATAATTTCTTGAATAAAACTGCCATTTTCTTTTCTTCTTCGGTATGATTAATTTTCTTCATTAAATAATACTCGAAAATTCCAATGAATATTGGTGGTAATAATCGATAAATCGTTAATCCTTTTGAACTTGTAGATTTGAATACCGCTCCTTTTTTAACAAGAGATTCTAAAATGGGCATGAATTCTTTTTCTTCCATCTTACTGTTCTTAATAATCTCTTCGACAGTCTGAGAAACCTTTCTCTTGAATGTTTTGACAATAAATTTGAGTTCCTCTTCCGTGTATAGCATCTTTAATATTTCTATTAATGTATCCGTTACTGGAAAAGGCAACATTCCCGCTTTTATGATTATATTTCCAGCCTTTTTATATAATTCTTCGGACATTTGTTCCTCATTCTTTTTTTATAAATTTTATTTTAATCCATTTAATATACTCGAATCAATTTAACACATTATTTTAATTTATCTTTCTTGTTAAAAATATTTGTTAAATCGATCTTAAATCTCCTTATTTAAAAATGTTTATATAATAGAACGATATAATTTCAATTAAATTATATTTTTATAAAAAATCGATTTATTAATGAGAAGTGAGAAAAATGGAGACTTTTGAAGATAAACCAAAATATTCCTCCAAAGAAGAAATAAATAGGGCTATAGGGCATATATTATGGGGAAATAAAGGAAAGCCCTTTTCCATGAGACGCCTAATCTTTGGTTTAATAAAAAAGAAATTATCTGGAGGAGGTAAATAAAAATGAGTAATGAAGAAGCCTTAATCGAAGCAGTTGTAGAGATGGATGAGAATAAGGTATATGATATAGTGAAAAAAATGATAAATGAAGGAATTCAACCAAAAGAAATCATTGAAATGCTGGGTAAAGGAGTCGAAATTGTTGGCGACAAATTCAATAAAAAAGAATATTTCTTAACCGAATTAGTAATGGCTGGAGAAATTTTTACGCAAGCCGTAAAAATAATGGAACCCATAATTAAAGAAAAAATGAAGGAAGATGAGAAAAAAGAAACTGTGATTGTTGGAACTGTAAAAGGAGATGTCCATGATATTGGAAAAAATATTTTTGTTACATTATTACAAGCTGCTGGGTTTAATGTAATTGATTTAGGAGTGGATGTACCTCCAGAAAAATTTGTGGAGAAGGCTAAAGAAACTAATGCTAAAGTAGTAGGCTATTCTGGTCTATTAACGGTTGCTCTCGAATCAATGAAAATGACTACTGAAGAGTTTAAAAAGGTAGGCTTGAGAGATAAAATAAAAATTATAATTGGTGGACTTCCGGTTGATGAATATTGGATGAAAGAAGCAGGAGCAGACGGTTTTACTGATAATGCTTTTGAAGGTGTTAATATTGTTAAAAATTGGTTAAGAGGTGAGGCTTAGTTGGAAAAAATACAAGAAGAAGCAATGACAAGTGTAGAAAGAGTATTAACCTCCTTGCAACTAAAAGAACCAGATAGAGTTCCCGTTTGGCCATTAATTGATTTTCTTCCAGCATATTATCTGGAACACATAAATATTCAAGATATGCTAGAGAATCCTGATAAAGCGCAAGAAGGAATGGAATGGATCTACCATAAAATAGGAGGATTTGATATAGCAATGGCTGGTGGAGCCATGTATATGATGTACTTCAATCCATTCCCTGATATATTTTCTGCCTATTATTTAGATTGGAGATTACCTGGACGTCAATTACCAGTAGATATACCCCCCCAATTAGCTGAAAAAAGTTTATTGGATCCTTTTTTGAAAGCTGAAGATTATGATCGAATATTGAATGAGGGGTTCTTTTGGCTTGTTAATTTCAATAGTGCTGGAATGAAAGATCTGATGAATTTAGGAAAAATAGCTCCTAAAGTGGTCGAAAATACAAAAAAGTGGTGGGAGAGCTTCAAGGTTCCAACCTTTACAGATGGGGCAGGTGCGACTGTTTTTGATTTATTGTCAACATTCAGGGGATCCACGAATTTTATGAAAGATATATATCGCCATAAAGATAAAATTCTCGAAATCATTGAAAAATACACGGACGACTTTATCTTAATGGGTGAATATGGTATATCAAATAGTCAAGGCAAGACCATTCTTGTAGGTGGAACTAGAGCAAGTTCAGATTTCATTTCAATTAAACATTTTGAAGAGTTATTTTGGCCCTATTTCAAAAAAACTATTAGCACATACGTAAAAAAAGGATACATTGTTCAGATGCACATGGATACTAATTGGACAGATCGATTGCATTACTTTAGAGAATTACCAAAAGGTAAATTATACCTTCATATTGATGAGAGAACTGATATTTTTAAAGCAAAAGAGATCTTAGGGGATCATATTTGCATAGAAGGAAATCTAAAGCCTTCATTATTTACAGTAGGCACTCCAAATTTAATTGAAAAGAAAGTGAGAGAAATCATAGATAAGTGTGCTGATGGTGGTGGATTAATGGTTGGCTCAGAAATTCCAGATGATGCAAAGTTGGAAAATGTAAAAGCCATGATTGATACATGTAAAAAATACGGTCAATATAGAAAGTAAATAAAAACTAAATTATTTATTAATAATTAAAGATTTTTGCTTATTTAAGCTAAAATCTAAGTTTTGTTTCCAAAGTTCATTAATAATCATCTACTTAATATGCATCTTAAAATTCAATCAAATCTAATTAATAATATTATTAAAATGAAAAGATATTTGATTAAATGGGAGATTAAAAATATGGTTAAAGTATTAATTGTAGGTCATGGTGCAAGGGAGCATGTAATTGGTGAAACTTTAGTTAAAGGTGGAGCCAAATTATACGCTTTCATGAGTTTCAGGAATGCTGGTTTGGAAGATCTCAGCGAGGGTAGGATGAAAATACATTCTGAAACTGATTTTAGGGAAATAATTGATTTTTGCATGATAAAAAACATTGATTTTGTAGTAATAGGTCCCGAGTCCCCATTAGTAGTAGGAATTGTTGATGCGCTCGAAAAAAACGGGATCCCTTGTGTAGGGCCGAAAATAGAAGCAGCTCAATTAGAAGGCTCAAAAATTTTCACTAGAACTCTTTTAGAAAAATATAAAATAAAATCTAATGTAAAAAGCAGAAGATTTGATTCAATGGAAGGCGTAAAAGAATACATTGACAAATTAGGAGAGGAAAATATTGTTGTAAAGCCTGATGGATTAACTGGAGGAAAAGGCGTGAAAGTTTTTGGTGATCATTTATTTTCAAAGAAAGATATACTTGATTATTGTGAGGATCTCATTAAAAATAAAAGCAGATTTCTATTAGAAGAAAAATGTGATGGCGAGGAATTTACATTACAAACCTTTGTTGATGGAAAAAATGTAATTGGTACACCCTTGGTGCAAGATCATAAAAGAGCGTTTGAAAATGATGAAGGGCCAAATACGGGTGGAATGGGATCCTATTCAATGGAAGATCATCTAATGCCATTTATTTCCAAGGAAGATGTGAATGAAGCATTAGAAGACATGAAAAGAGTGATTTCTGCTGTTAAAAAGGAAACTGGAACTGAATATAAAGGGTTCTTGTATGGGCAATTCATGAAAACAAGGGACGGTATTAAATTAATTGAATTTAACGTCAGATTTGGAGACCCAGAAGCAATGAATGTTCTACCACTCTTAAATGAAAATTTTGTTGACATCTGTTATTCCATCCTAAATAAAAGTCTCTCTCAAAATATAAGTTTTCAAAATAAAGCTACTGTATGTAAGTATTTAGCACCAGAAGGATATCCTATTTCACCTAAAAAAGATGAGCTAGTCATCATAGATGAAGAAAAAATTAAAAAAGTTGGAGCAAAATACTACTATGCTTCGGTTTATAGAAAAGATGGAAACATCTATACGACCACATCAAGAGCAATTGGTGTTCTTGGAATTGCTAATAATTTAGAAGAGGCAGAAATGATCGCAGAAAAAGGTGTTAATTGCATTTCTGGCAAATTATTTCATAGAAAAGATGTGGGCACTTTAAAACTACTCCAAAAAAGAATCGATCACATGAATTCTATTCTCAGAAAATAATCTTTTTATTTTTGTTTTTATCAAGCATTATAAACCTATAATTCATGTGTTAAAAGGATTAAATTATTAAAAAAAACCATAATATTTTCATTTAGAATGGATTGGAAAACTTATAATGATAATTTCAACCAATTAATTAGAGATCTATTCCACGGAAAAGAATGGAACACTCGCGCCAAGGCTGCAAAACAATTAGGTTTTTTAAAAGATAATCGCTCAATTAATTTAATGTGTCGTGCAATCAAGTCAGAAAAGAATGAAATTGTCATCCTAAATATTATTGAAGCAATGGGGCGGATGAGAGATGGTAGAGCCACTCTAAACATTTTAAACAAGCTAAAGAATGAAATTGAGAAAGAAAAAATTAATAAAAAAATGGTCTTAACCATTATAGAGGCTCTTGCTAGAATAAAAGATAAAAGAGCTTTACCATATCTCAGTCATTTCCTTGATAATGAGGATTATTTAGTCAAAAAAGCAACAGAAATGGCATTTGATTCGATTGAACCTCGATGGCGTGAGATAATTGAAAAGGAGCAAAAAAAGAAAACTCCAGAAGAGATTTTTAAATCTCGAATTTCTATATGAATTTGTTTGTATCCTGCTTTAACATTTATAATGGCTTATTTTTTTGGCATGAATAATTTTATTGAACACTTAATAAATAAAATTAAATCGATATTATCAAAATTTAATGTAATTATATGAATTTTTATTGGTTCATAGATGACTAAAAAAGATGTTTGTGTTTGGGATTTAGAAGGTCCGATTAGTATTTTAGATTTTGCAGGAGAACTAGGAAAGAAATTAATGAGTGTTTCAGGTCAAATTTTCTCCAAATACGATATGGGTGCTTTTTTCTCAATGTTATCGCTATATGATGATTTTTTAATCGATACTCCTGATATGAGGAATGACTTAGGAATACCAGATTATCAACCAGGAGATACATTACGTCTTATTGCCCCCTTATACGTCTTGTCTTTTGATAATACTTATTTAATTAGATTAGCCGAAAAAAACTTAGGTTTATTACCTGGTTGCGAAGAATTATTTAGAATATTAAAAAAAAAATGGGACATATTCATTATTTCAACGAGTTATTCTCAGTTTGCACTTACAATAGCTAAAAAGCTTAATATTCCAAGGGATCATGTCTATTGCACGCAATTTAATATAGATGACTTAAAAAGAAAAAATGGAAGTTTAAAAGAAGAAGTTGAATTATTAATACAAAAAATATTTGTTAAGTACTTAAAAAATAATAAATCTTTAGAACAAGTTATTGACGACTTGAACAGCTTTTTTTGGAGCGATAAGGCGATGAATTATGTTGAATTGATGAATGAGATTGAAGTGCGAGGCGGAATAAGAAAAGAATTAGCCGTTCTAGACATTTCTGAAATCACATTAACTCCAATTTCAGAAATGGTATCAATAGGAGATTCAATTACAGATATAAACATGCTTCAAAGAGTAAAAAGTGAAGGTGGGATCGCGATTTCATTTAATGGTAATAGATACTCAATCCCTCAAGCTAATATTGCCCTGACTGCTGTAAGCAATTTAGGCGTGCTCCCAATTTTTGAAAAGCATCAAAATTTAGATGAATTTCTACTTTTATGGCAAGAATATTTTCCTGTTTTCAGTGAAAACCCTCAATTAATACCTAAAGATTTATTATCGGAACGCACGCGAGATATTTTTAAAAAATACAATTTTGTACCCGAAATAGATTATTTAGAAGCTCCTAATTCTAATCTTGATGATATAATTAGAAAACAAGAAACCATGCGAAAATTTGTACGAGGATGGGCCGGAAATTTAGGTTAATTTTTCATTTTGGTTAAAATATTTATCATAATATTTTTTTCCTCTAATTAAATCGGGTAAAAATATGTTTAGATGTAATACTTTTTTCAGTAAGACTTTTAATGAAAACATGAATGTGATATATAGCGCAAAATTTACCACATTAAATGGGAAAGGTTCAGAAAATAAGAAAAATATGGAAAATAAATCAAACATTATTGAAATGAAAAATTTCTTACCAAAAAATTCTAAAAAAGTTCCGTTTTTTAATGTTTCATAACAGATACAACAAATTAACGGTATTTTAACATTAAATTTCTCTTCATAATATAGTTTCTGAATGATTGTTAACATTCTATCAATACGATTTCCGCAAAGTACACACTTAAACCGATTTCTTTTTTCTCTATCAAATTCAATTTTGTTAATCTCTTCTCTTGGAAAATAACAATCATTTTGCTCATAATGAATGCAAGTTTTACAAGTAAGGAGATTTTCCATTCGTCGTTCTTGGTAATATGATTTATGCTGAAGTTTGAAAAAAGAGTATTCAGAATGTTTCTTACATAACACTCTTCCTTTATTATCTATTTCAAATGATGGTAAGACATATCTCATGTATCTTGATTAATCTTTTCTTTTTCTCTATAATTAACTAGTTTAAATTTATATAGTCATGTTTTAATTTTATTCTATAGCATAACTAAAAAATTTAATTTTAACAATTTTTTTAAACCTATTGTTTATATATTAAAATAAGGTTAAATAATAATAAAAATATTTATTGAAGTATTGTTTTGGAGTAATAAAAGACATGGATGTTAAACAAGATTATATTTCAAGAATATTAATTGAACACATTGAAGATTTAGTATACATTCTTAATAATGAGTTAACGTGTGAAAGTGTAAATCTAAATCAACATTTGGAAAAATTGGGATATTCGCCCATTGGAAAAAAAATTGAAGATTTCATATTTTCTAAGGATTTAAAAAAATTTAGAAAATTCATTGACGGATTAAAATTTAATAAATTTATTTCTGATCAATTTCATTTAAAGACTTTTAAAAAATATCAAATATTTGAATTAAGAGGGAAACGTATTAAAGATAAGCTTAATGAATTAAAGATTTTGATTATTGCAAAAAAGAAACCTGATTTCATTGATGATGAAGCAAGCCAATTGCAAAAGCAATTAGAAATTTTTAAAAAAGTAGCAGAGCAATTGCCCGAGTTACGTTACTGGCAAATGTTGCAGCCTAAAGATATTAAAGCAGCATTTCAGAAAACAAGAGAAATGTTGGATCTTGTAATTGATAACATCCCTCATTTGATTTTTTGGAAGGATATAAACTTAAAATATTTGGGATGCAATAGAAATTTTGCTTTAATTAATAACCTCCCAAGCCCAAATTTAATTTATGGCAAAACAGATGAAGAATTACTATGGATCAAGAAAAATATCTATTTAATTCAAGAAAAAGAAAAAGAAGTAATAGCGAAAGATGAGAGTGAAAAAGTTATCGAAATTTTAAAACTGCCAAATGGAGAAGATGCTTGGTTTGAAGTTAATCGTGTACCATTACATGATGAACAAGGTCTTGTTTTAGGGATCTTATCTACTTATAATAATATTACAGAACGAGTTTTAGCAGAACAAAAAATAAAAGAATCAGAATTAAAATATCGTACTATTCTTGAATCAATGAAAGAGGGATATTTTGAATTAGATTTAAAGGGAAATTATACTTATGTTAATAAATCTTATTGTGATATCATAGGATATAACAGAGAAGAATTAATGGGACAAAATTTTAGAAAATTTACGGAGAAAAAGTTACAAGAGATTTTATATGATACTTATAGTGAAGTATATAGAACAGAAAAAATGCAAAAGCATTTTCAATTTAAATATTTAAGAAGAGATCAAAAAGAAATCGTGTTAGAAAGTTCAATTTATTTAAAATATGATGCAAATGGAAAAAAAATTGGATTTTCAGGCATTATTAATGATATAACTGAGAAATATTACTTGGAAGAGAAAATAAAAAGATCCGAGAGAAAGTTTAGGCATCTTTTTGAAAATGCTCCTTTTACAATATTTTTAGTTAATCTTGAAGGAGAAATTATAGATTGTAACTCTTCCATAAAAAATATTGAGCCAAGTTTAAATAAAGATAAAATTATTGGTAATAAATTTGATGAATGTTTTAAAATTATTGGATTTTCAAATGGCAATCTTCCTCCATTTAAAGATATTTTAAAAGCCTTAACTAATTCAGAGAGATTTAACCCAATTGAAGCTTCATTTATCAAGAAGGATGGTTCCAAAATATGGCTAACCTTAACGCCTTCTCGAATAACTCTTAAAAATCTAGATTTAATCCAAATCATCATCCAAGATGTAACTCAAGAAAAAGAAACCACATTAAAGCTCAAAGAATCTGAAGAAAAATTAAAAGAAATGAATAAAGAACTAGAAAAATTGGTCCAAGAACGTACAAAAAAATTAACTCAATCTGAGAAAAGATATCGACATCTTTATGACCTTTCGCCTGCGGGAATTTTATTAATTAATGATCAAGGAAAGATTTTTGATATAAATTCCCGAATCACGGAATTATTTGGTTATAAAAAAGATGATTTGATAGGTAAGCATTTTATTCAATTATTTAATGTGTATCCCAAAGAAACAAGAGAAATATTGAAAAAAATTCCTGTTCTAATTCAAACAAGAGATTATGCTGGCTTTTTTAAGCCTGAAATAATTAAAGTATATCGAAAAAATGGTTCTGAGGCATGGATTGAAACAGAAGTTTCCGAAATCCCATTAGAAGAACAAATTACTTACATGGTAATCGTACAAAATATAACAGATAAGAAAATAGCTGAAGAAAAGCTAAGAGAATCTGAGCGTATATTAAGAAAACAAAATATTGAACTTAAAGAACTAGATAAATTGAAAACTGATTTTATAAGCATGGCAGCTCATGAACTCAAAACACCTTTAATTCCAATTAGAGGTTATACAGAGTTAACATTATTTAATGCTAAAGATCTGTCACTAGAAGTAAGAGATAATCTTAAACGAGTACTCAAAAATACTACTCGTTTGGAAACCTACATTAATCAACTTTTAGATGTATTAAAAATTGATGCTCAAAAGATGGATTTAAATTTTGTAGAAAGGAGAATCTATCCAATAATACAAGAATGTTTAGCAAGTTTTGATTATCAAAAAAAGCAAAAAAATTTAAACGTAATCGTGGATGTAGCTAAAAACATAAAATTGAAGGTAGATCCATTTAGGATAAGTCAAGTTTTTTCCAATATCCTATCAAATGCCATAAAATATTCTCCATTAAACGGCAATATTGAAATTACCATGGAGAGACGAGATGATTCTTATGTATTTAAAATAAAAGATGAAGGAAAAGGGTTAGAACCGGATGAAATAAAAAAAATTTTCCATAAATTTGTTTCGATAAATAAGGATTTAGATGTTCATTTTACATTTGAGAAAGGGAGTGGACTGGGCTTATATATCGCGAAAGGAATTATAAATGCCCATGGCGGAAAGATATGGGTTGAGTCTAAAGGGAGAGGAAAGGGGGCAACATTTTTTTTCACCTTGCCAATAAAATGATTTTTAAAAATTAACTTTCAAAAAAGTTTGAGGATAATTGTCAATTTTAATAATATCAGAAAAAAATAAAGCGGCTCAAGCTATAGCTGAAGCTTTAGGAACAGTTAAACCAATAAAGAAATCTAAAAATCTAACAATTTATGAAGTCATAGATAAAAATATCCTTGTAATACCATTAAGAGGACATATTCTTGAATATAAGAATAGCAAGGAATATAAAAGTTGGAAGCATTCTAATCCAAGAGATATAATTATTAAACCTGATGCAATTCAAAAGGTACCTAAAAAATATGCTTTTCCTTACATAAAGGCGTTAAAAGAATTATCTTCTAATTCAAAAATGTGCATAATTGGAACTGATGCTGACGTAGAAGGATGTAATATAGGAATTTGTGATGCCTTACCTTTTGTTAAAGATGTTAATCCGAACATAAAAGCTTTTCAATTATGGTTAAATTCATTACAAAAAGATGAAATCCAACAGAAATTTAAACATCTAATATCACCCAAGTATAGCTGGGCGGCTTCTGGAGAAGCTAGAGCTATAATAGATGCCTTCATAGGATTCGCAGCTACAAGAGAAGTTACAAATACTTTTAAAACGCTTTTACAAAAATTGAAAGTACCTTTTACCTCAATTGGTCGAGTTCAAACCTGCTTGCTTTATTTAATTTATTTGCGTGAAAAAGAAATCGAAGATTTTGTCCCAGAAAAGTATTTCATTATTGATGCGATCTTGCGACAAAATGGCAATACTTTTCGTGCTCATCACGAAAAAAATCCATTCAAATCTAAAGATGAGAATTTAGCAAGGAATATTTATTTGAAAATAAAAGATGAGAAAAATGCTATAATAGCAAACTTTAAAAAAGAAATCAAGTCAAGATCCCCTCCTAGCCCATTAAATACTTCAAAAGCTCTGGTAATGTTAACAAGACATCTCAAAATTACTCCGCATGTAGCAATGAAGATAATGAACGACCTTTACCTTGATAAGTTAATTTCTTACCCGAGAACGGAAAGTGACGATTATAGCGAAGATTTTAATCATGCAATGTACATATCCAACTTTTCAAATCACTCAATATATGGTGATTATTCGAATGAGCTCATCAAGTTAAAAAGATATGGTCCTACTAAGGGAAGAATTAATGCTGGAGATCATCCACCTATCACTCCTTTAGAAAGCGTTAAAATAAATGATAAAAGATTAAAATCGAATCTTCATAAAAATGTATATGATCTTTTAGTTAGGCATTATTTAGCATTGTTTGGAGAACCAGCTAGAGAATTGTACCAAGAATTGAAATTAAAGATTAAAGATGAGCCTTTTATAGCAAAATTAACTGCCTTAATATATCCCGGGTTTTTTAAAATCGCCCCTTTTTTAAAACCTAAATATGATATCGAATTAAATATTTCCAATAATACCATTCCAATAGATAAAATATTATTAGAACAGAAAACAACTAAACCACCTCCACGCTATACGGATACGACTCTATTAAAATTAATGGAAAAAAACAAAATTGGTACTAAGTCTACTCGGCCAATAATTATTAAAATATTGCAAGCACGCAAGTTAGTTAAAAGAATGAAAAGAACGTATTACATTACCGAACTTGGGAAATTCATCATTAAAAATCTCATTTCAATTTGGCTTCCTTTTCTAAAACCTGATTTCACGCGATATGTTGAAAGCCTTCTTGAAGAAATTAAAGAACAAAAAAGATCAATGAAAAGCGTGGTACAAGAAGTAAGAGAAAGGTTTTTGAAGCTGTTTGATGAATTTTTGGCTAAAAAGAAGGATTTCATGAATGAAATCAATAATTTCAAATTGAAAAATAATACCATGAAAACAATGAAAAGCCATGTACAATCTCTAACCACTTCAACGTGCCCTTTTTGCAATGAAAAACCAATGAAACTCGTTAATCTTAATAATAAGAAGTTTCTCATATGTTTGAATGAAAAGTGTAAAAAAACATTACCTTTACCTAAAAGAGGTTCTCCAAAATTGTTGAAATCTAAATGTTCTATTTGTAATTTTAATATTGTTAAGATTAAATTAACTAAAAATAAAAAACAA
>Ga0190334_1000489_pt1 | contig 19851 bp, 15 predicted proteins | sample 48720478_MG_FD_161270 | JGI IMG/M metagenome (GOLD analysis project Ga0190334, IMG submission 161270) | Hydrothermal vent sediment bacterial communities from Southern Trench, Guaymas Basin, Mexico - 4872-04-7-8_MG | ecosystem: Environmental > Aquatic > Marine > Hydrothermal vents > Sediment ...
CAACCTGGCGGCGCGTATGATGTTCTGCGCTCCCATGGCCGCTGTGACGCCTCTTGCGAAACCGGGCGATAGGGCCCCCACCATTGCCGAGAGCTTCGATCGTCTATTTCGAAGTTGGAACACATTTTGAGAGGAGCAAACGCTTCTTCGGGAGCGGATCGTTTCGAGAACGTGAGCTTCCAACGAAGCGGTTAACATCAGCAGTATACTAGTCATGGTAAACTCGCCCGGGCACTGGCAGCTGGGAAGTGCATTGGTGATAATGATCGATAGCCTAGTGTAGTTAGGGTATTGGGAGAGATGGAAAATGAGGCGATAGGAGGGGAATCGAAGGATCCCTAGGGATACAGGAGGGAGTATGAAGAGCTACCAGACGCGATACATGGGTGCCCCTTTTTCCACATGGCATGCGGAGTAATGGCACTGTAGTGCTGGATTTGGGATGGGCTTGACAGCATTGTGGATAGTGATATATTATCTAAGTGGCATGATACCTTCGTATCTGTATAGGTAGCCTGCCGCGGCTGCTTATCCCGGAGGTTTCTCGCCAACGAAAGCTTCATACTAAGGAGGATCCAACGAATGAAAGCAGCGACGCAAGCGGAGGCCGGTCGGGAGTACATGCATTGGGAGATCTTCCAGGCGGCAACGAAGGTGATCCGGGACATCATGCTCGTCACACCGGGAGAGTCGGTTCTGATTACAACCGATACGACTTCGGACATGCGTGTCGCGCAGGCTCTCGCGACGGCAGCCCTCGCGGCAGACGCGAAACCTTGTGTGATGACGTTTCAGGCGAGTCTCGACAAGGAGATCATGATTGAGCCTGAGCCGCCCGTGCTTGAGGCGATCAAAGCGGCCGACGTCTGGATCGAATTGGACTACCAGCTCTTCTACACGCGCGGCTGGAAAGCGGCAATGGATGCTGGAACGCGTCAGCTGACAGCCGCTGCGATGGATATCAACATGTTGATGAACACGATCGGCAAAGTGGACTACCCGAAGATGGTTGAGCTGGGGGAGACGATCTGCGAGTTGATCAATGCGTCCAAGGAGATGCGGATCACCAGCCCCGCGGGCACCGATCTGGTCATGAGCACGGAAGGGCGGACAGCTACACAGAGCGGAGCGTACGCTGACAGGCCGGGGATTTCTGTCATGCTAGGAGGACAGACGACGCTCTGTCCTGTCGAAGAGACAGTCAATGGGACGCTGGTCTTCGATGGGGGGATCTTCCCTCCCGGAGAGATCGGCGTCATGAAATCGCCGGTTGTGCTTACGATTGAGAAGGGTGTCTGTACGAGCGTCGACGGTACGGGACGCGAGGCGATCCTCTTCCGGAAGTGGCTTGAAAGTTGGGGCGACGAAAAGATGTACTGGCTGGCCCATGTTTCGAACGGGTTCAATCCTGGAGTTATGGAACCAACTGGACGGATCGAGGAGGATGAGCGCATCTTCGGCTGTGTCGAGTGCGGTTTTGGTACTCAGGGAGAGGGACTCGGCGGCAAGAGCTGGGTCGCGGCAAGCCATACGGATGGAATGGTACTCAACCCATCGATCTACCTCGACGGAGAGGCGATCGAAGAACAGGGTTTCTATACTCATCCGCGACTTGTCTCAATCTGCCGCGAACTCGGTGTTTTGGGATACTAATCGGAATGCCTGCCGACATTCTTTCACAGATTTCAGCCCAGGTCGATCGAGACCGCAACGAACTCCTCGCAGCAATTGCCGAATCGGTCAAGATCCCGAGCGTTCGACAGGAGCCGGTGGAGGAGATGCCCTTCGGCGAACCGATCAATCGCGCACTTGAACACGCGCTTGGAGTTGGCGAACAGCTCGGTTTCCGCGTCGGCCGTCTCGGCGGGTATGCCGGGTGGATCGACTACGGGAAAGGTGATGAGCTGATCGGCGTTCTCTCACACGTCGATGTTGTCCCCATCGGCAATGAGAACGACTGGGAACATCCTCCGTTTGGTGCCGAAGTCGTCGACGGCATGATGTACGGTCGTGGCACAGCTGACGACAAAGGGCCGCTCTTCTCCACCCTCTACGGGTTGAAGGCCGTTCGGGATTTGGGGCTACCTCTCACGAAGCGGATTCGGATCATACTAGGGACCGATGAGGAATCCGGCTGGGGTGGGGTCAAACGATATCTAGCCTCGGAGGAGATTCCCTCCTGTGCCTTCTCCCCGGACGGCCTGTTCACGGCCGTTAACCGGGAGAAAGGGATAACTGTCCTACGAATCGTTGGATGTGAGCCGTTCCGGGCCGATCGAGGCCTCCGCCTTGCGTATTTGCGCGGTGGGACCGCACCGAATAACGTTCCAGATGAAGCCATCGCGTGTCTAAAAGGCACCGCTTCCTCTACCGGAATAATAGAGGATCACATTAGGGAGTGGATGAGACATCGCCCGGATGCGGCGTTCGACTTGCAGATCGAAAACGATGGAGACTCCGTCCTCATCATATCCAAAGGGCGGGCGGCTCACGCCATGGTCCCCGAAGAAGGGATCAATGCCATTGCTGAGCTGTTGGGGCTCCTCTCGCGCCTCGAAATTGCGGAAGACGGGGCAACGAAGTTCACCTCTCTTCTCAACGACCAGATCGGCCTCGACACGACGGGCGCTTCCCTCGGCATTGCCTGGAGCGACGAGCCTTCCGGGGCTCTGACACTCAACCTCGGGCAGATCAAGGTGGATGCACAGCAAGCCTTCGCCGTATTGGATATCCGATCGCCGGTCTCCATCACGTGCGATGACGTCGTCGATGCCGTGACGAAAGCTCTTCTGGAGGCGGATGATACCATCGAAATCGAAGTTCAAAAAAGGAGCGAGCCTCTCTACTTACCGGCAGATCATCCATTGATCGAAACGCTTTCCCGCGCCTACCATAAAGTTACCGGTCTGCCCCCGATTCTTCATTCGATCGGTGGGGGGACCTATGCGCGAGCCATTCAGAACTGTGTCTGCTTCGGAGCGATCTACCCCGACGAAGAGATCACAGTTCATCGCCCGAACGAACGGGCGTCGATCGAGCGGATGATCCTCAATGCCAAGGTGTACGGCTTCGCCCTATACGAATTGGCGAAGCAACCGGAAGAGGAGGTGAATAAATGGAACAGCACGTAGTATGAATCAAACCGATTGTAGGAACAGGTAAAAGGAGGAATTCTAAGATGAAGCGATTGGCAACGATGCTCGTTCTCTGTCTGACGTTTCTGATGGTATTGGGGGTGGTGTGTCTGGGTGGAACGACACTACGCACGACGATTACGGCCACCCCGGAGACGCTCGATCCCGCGACTGTCATAGGCGAGAACGACTGGAAGGTGGCAGTGAATCTCTATGACTTCCTTGTCTACCCGTCTTCCGAGGACGCTTCGCCGGAGCCCAGCGTGGCCAGCAGTTGGGAAGTCTCCGATGACAGCCTGACCTGGACATTCCACCTGAACAAGGGAATCAAGTTTCACGATGGGAGCGAACTGACAGCCGAAGATGTCAAGTTCAGCATGGATCGCATGATCGCAATCGGCGAGGGTTACGCATACTTCTTCACAGAAAGAGTAGCCGAGACTGAGGTTGTCGATGACTACACAGTGGTTTTCAAGCTGAGCGAGCCGTTTGGTCCCTTCCTTGTGACACTCTATCGCCTCGCAATCCTCAACAAGGACCTGGTGCTGGCGAACCTCGCCGATGGCACGTACGGTGACCACGGTGACTACGGGAGAGGCTATCTGCTTTCTCACGATGCAGGCTCGGGCCCCTACACGGCCGTCGATTTCCAAATTCGAAACTACGTCAAGCTAGCGAAGTTCTCCGACTACTGGCAGGGCATTTCCGAGTCTGCGCCGGATACCGTTATCGCCACTGAGGTCCGTGATGCAGCAACCACCAAGATGATGATGGGAAGCGGCGAGATCGACCTGGCTCACGGACGGCAGGAGATGACGACCCTCAACGCACTGGCAGCGATGGATGACATCGCTGTGGCCTCCATCCCGGAGATGAGCATCAACTTCTTCATGCTTAACACGAAGAAGCCGCCGACAGATGACGTCCACTTCCGAAAGGCGATGGCCTACGCGACCGACTACGACGCCATGTTGGCAATCTACCCGGGATCGCCGCGCGCTCTTGGACCTGTTCCGCCACAACTGTTCGGATACGCGGAGGATCTTACGGGGTACCAGTACGACCTCGATCTCGCACGGCAGGAGTTGGCCCTCTCGCCTTATGCGGATGAGCTGGACCGGTATCCGATTGACGTCAGCTACATCCAGGGGAATGGCGATACGGCGAAGCTCTGTCTACAGTTCGCCGCGAACATGGCCCAGATTGGGATCAAGGTCAACCTCGTCGAGGCTCCTTGGGTGCTGTTCTGCAACAAGGAAGAGTCGCTGGATACGAGTCCGCACGTGACCAACCTGTTCGCGAATGCCAGCTATCCCGAGGCCGGGGCAATCCTTGAGCTTAAGTACGCTTCGTGGACGGTGGGTGGTTGGAATCAGAACGAGTGGTTGCAGGACAGCGTGTTCGACTCGATGCTTACCGAAGCCCTAACGACGGCTGATGCGGATGCTCGTTCGCAGCTTTACTCGCAAATGCAACACTACATCGTGGACGATCTCTGCCCAAGCATCTACACGTTTCTCAGCGTGCTCAGGCCTGCCTATCGCAGTGATGTCTTCAGGTGGCCGGCAGGGGAAGGACATCCGCACCCAATCGCGGAATTCAACTTCAACTATCGATTCTTCGAGATGTTGTAGCGGCACAATATAAACACTAGAACCAGGGAGAGGCAGTGCCTCTCCCTGGTTTTTCAGAGAGGTAAAGAATGCAGAGCATGCCGGTTTTTATATTGAAGCGACTCCTGTATGGTGTGTTAGTATTGTTGATGCTGTCCTTTGTCATCTTCTCCTTCATACGGATCATCCCCGGTGATCCGGTCCGCATGTCCCTAGGGCCGACCGTCTCCGAGGAGGTCGTGCAGAAAATCCGCCATGAGCTCTACTTCGATCGTCCGTTGGTCGTGCAATACGTCCACTGGCTGGGGGGGGTCATCCTTCACGGTGACTTCGGGCAGTCGCTTTTCACAAAACGGGCCGTCTCTGCCGACATTGCGGAGTTCCTCCCGCGCACCATCGAACTGGCTCTGTTCTCGGCGATTCTGATTCTCGTGTTCGGGATCCTCCTGGGGACTATATCGGCCCTGTTCCGGGACTCCTGGCTCGACAACTCGGTTCGACTGCTCTCCTACCTTGGGGTAGTCACACCTTCCTACGCGTTCGCCATCTTCTTTCTTCTGGGCTTCGCCTATTACTGGAAGGTCTTCCCTCTCGGGGGAATGCCGACGCTTCCGCCGGAGATTCGGACGACGGGCATGGTTGCTTTCGATGCGCTGATTCACGGCCGCTTCGCGTTGCTCGGAAACGCGCTTGTCCATCTGTTCCTGCCGGCTGTCAGCCTGTCGCTCGGGAGCATCGCGTATCAGGCGCGGATTCACCGCTCTGCGATGATCGACAACATCGGGAAGGACTACATCGCTTTCGCCTACGTCGTTGGCGTCCCTCGACGGATCGTAATCTTGAAGCACCTAATGAAGCCGTCGTTCATTCCATCCTTGACGATCTTCGGTTTGCAAGTTGCAGCGCTTCTGGGGAACGCCTTCCTGATCGAGGTAATGTTCCGCTATCCGGGATTCTCGCAGTACAGCCTGAGAGTCATTATGGCTAAGGATCCCTACGGAATCGTCGCCGTTACGCTGGTTTTCGGAATCGTATTCGCCATTTCCAACATCCTCATCGACCTGGGCATCGCTAGACTCGATCCTCGGGTTCGACTGAGAACTACGGAGTGACCACCATGAGACACAAACGAGATAATCGCAGTCGGCCCCGGTGGGAGAAGTTCAAGAGGCAGTGGCACAAGTTTGCTTCGAACCGTCTCTCGCTCCTTGGAATGGGCGTCGTCGTCTTGTTGATTGTCCTGGCGATCTTCGCGGGGAAGATCGCACCGTACCCGGACCACGCGGGGCTCTACCTGGATTTTCAAAACGCCAATCAGCCGCCGAGCTGGAAGCACTTCGCGGGGACGGATGGATGCGGACGTGACATCTTCAGTCGAATGCTGTTCGGCCTGCGAGTGTCGCTCGAGATCGGTCTGCTCGTTCTCGCAATTAGCGTTCCCATCGGAGTTCTTTTGGGGCTCGTTGCCGGGTACCGCAGGAACACCTGGCTTGACACGGCAATCATGCGCTTCACCGACTTGTTTATGGCGGTACCGCCGCTGGTGCTAGCTCTGGTGGTCGTGGCGATGTTCACGCCGGGATTCTTCTTCGCTGCAATCGGCATCGCGGTGGCGTGGTGGCCTTGGTATACGCGATTAACCTACAGCTTGGTGACCTCGCTATCCAATGAGATGTACGTGAGATACACCGAACTGACCGGCGCGCCGCTGCGCCATATCATCCTCAAGGAGATCCTGCCGAATGCGGTCTCTCCTATCTTCACCAAGATGAGTCTAGACATGGGGATGATCATCATCATCGCCTCCAGCATGAGCTTCGTTGGTCTCGGCGTGCAACCCCCGGCACCATCTCTCGGGTCGATGGTTTCCGACGGGATTAAGTACCTCCCAGAGTTCTGGTGGATTTCGGTCTTCCCGGCGCTGTTCATAGTCTTGATCGTTCTTGGGTTCAACCTCCTCGGTGACGGGTTGAGAGACGTCTTTGCGATTGAGGAGATCTAGCGATGAGGGATCTCGAAAAGACTCAAGACACTCTGCTAACGGTGCATGACCTCTCGGTGTCGTACCGCGTCTATGAGGGCATCCTGGCTGTTCTGCAAAATGTGGACTTCGCCGTAGACGGCGGACAACGAGTCGGCCTCGTGGGGGAAGCTGGGTGCGGGAAGACGACTCTTCTGAAGACGGTTGCACGTATCCTCGCCATTCCACCAGCCAAAATCGAGGAAGGAAAGATTCGATTTAAGGGCCGCGACCTGTTGGATCAGAGCAAGGTGGTTCATCGACTCGTGCGCAGGGACATCTCGATGGTCCTACAGGATCCCACAGCGTCCCTTAATCCCACGTTGACGATTCGCAGCTTTATGTCCGACGTCCTCAAGGCCACGCCTCAACGGAGGTCGCGCAAGGAGCGTCAGCAGCAGATGCTGAAGGCGCTGGAGCAGGTGTCGATGCCCTCTCCAGAGCGCGTTCTCGACAGTTATCCCGTTCAGCTCTCCGGCGGAATGAGGCAGCGCGTCTGCATCGCGATATCGCTTCTCAAGGACGCCGATCTGATTCTGGCCGACGAGCCGACGACCTCCCTCGATGTCACAATCGAGAAACAGATTCTGGAACTGCTCAATACACTGACCGTCGAGAATCGCAAGTCGATGGTTCTGGTGAGCCATGCGCTCGGTGCGGTTCGAACAATGACCGATCGGACCTATGTGATGTATGCGGGCAATATTACGGAGGAGGGACGAACGGCCGACATCTTTCGGGCACCGTCTCACCCGTACACCGTCGGTCTGTTCGAGGCCACTCCGAAGCTGTCGGGAGAGGGCGTGTCCGATGGGATCGCCGGGGAACTGCCGAGCTACCTCGATCCGCCAGCCGGCTGCCGATTCGCCCCTCGATGTCCCGAGAGGATGCCCATCTGTGACGAGCAGCGGCCAGGGGCGATCCGGATCGACGAAGATCACACGGTCTACTGCTGGGCCCGGGCGAACGAGACGAAGGGGGACCAATGATTTCCACGTCTGCTCCATCTAAACCGATCCTCGAAGTTCGCGATCTGAGAAAGGAGTTTCAGACCAATCAGGGACGCCTTGTCGCCGTAGCTGGCGTAGATTTCCAAATCGGCGAGAGCGAGATCTACGGGCTTGTCGGAGAGTCCGGCTCGGGCAAGAGCACGGTGGGGTCGGTGATCGTCGGGATGTACCCGAGCAACGGAGGAACTGTTCTATTTCGCGGCCAGGACATTGATCGTCCTGCGGCGAAGAGATCCAGGGATCTCAAACGGCAAATTCAAATGGTGTTCCAGGATCCCGGAGGGTCTCTGAATCCGCGCCAAACGATTCGACAGATTCTCTCGCTTCCGTTACGACTTCATTGTGGATTGACTGGTCAGGCACTGGAGGCAGCCACAGCAGACACAATCGAGAAGGTTGGGCTGTCGGTCAGCTACCTCGACAAGTATCCCCAAGTGATCGGGGGGGGGGAGAAGCAGCTCATCTGCATCGCACGTGCACTGGCTCCGGATCCGTCGTTTATCGTCCTTGACGAACCGACGTCGGCCCTTGACGTGTCCATCCAGGCTAAGATCAGCAACAAGCTGCTCGAGCTCCAGGAGGATCTCGGGCTGTCGTACCTGTTTATCACGCACAACCTCGCCCTGGTTCGGAACCTGACACATCGAACGGCCATCATGTATCTAGGGCAACTCTGCGAGACCGCGACGACCGAAGAGTTCTTCGCTCACCCCCTCCATCCTTACACGCAAATGCTGCTTGCCTCCATCCCAGTGATGAGCGAGGAGGAGGAGGCGTACAAACCGACTGAAGTGAAGTCTGTAGGTGAGATTCCGAACCCAATTCATCGGCCGAGTGGGTGTGGCTTCCACACCCGATGTCCCTTCTGCATGGACCGTTGTCGAACGGTCTCACCGCCGGTGACGGAGATCTCCCCAGGGCATCAAGTGAGTTGTCATCTGTATGGCGATAGTACAAGAAAGGAGGAGGCAAAATGCGGTTAGGGATTGACCCCCAGCTTTGTGCGGGGTGTCGGATTTGCGAAATGGAATGTTCGTACGCGCACGAGAAACGATTTGGGACGGCAATTTCTCGGATCCGCGTATGCAAGCTGGAGGAGGTTGGCATCGACTATCCGGTCGTCTGTCAGCAGTGCGCCAATGCGCCCTGTGTCGCCGCTTGTCCGGAAGGTGCACTCCGAAAAACCGAAATAGGGAGCATCGAAGTCGATTTCAGCCGCTGCAAGCGTTGTGGCGCTTGCGTTAAGGCCTGTCCGTTCGGTGCAATGAATCTGCACCCGGTGACTGGAATACCGATCTCTTGCGACCTCTGCGGAGGGCATCCGATCTGCGTAGCTGAATGCCCGACCGGTGCAATCTTCGTCGAGGATCAAGTGTGTCCTTCGAGCGAGCAGCTGGTCGAGCTTGCAAGCACCGCTGGAAATCGGCGTGAGGCGTTCGTCAAGAAAACGACCCGAAAGTTGATGGATAAGTGGGGGGTGTCATAGTGGGCGGGAAATACTACGCGTTCGCGGGCAAGACGCTGAGGGTGGACCTGTCGAATCGGAGGGCCGAGACCTTCCCGACGGACATGTCCCTGGCGAGGCAGTTTCTCGGTGGGCGAGGACTGAATATGAGGCGCCTCTACGATGAGATCGCCCCAGGTACGGATCCTCGCAGCGAGGATAACAAGTACTTCATTGGGACCGGTATGTTCGGGGGAACGCACTGCGTGATGGGAACGCGGATCAACGTTTCCGGAAAATCACCGCAGACAGGGATCGTCGGCGATAGCAACGCTGGAACGCACTTCGCGGCCGATCTCAAGTTCGCAGGATACGATCAGGTCATCCTCGAGGGAAAATCGGAAGATCCCATATATGTCTTCATCGACGATGACTCTGTGTCGTTCCACGATGCGAGACACCTCTGGGGAAAGACGGTAAGCCAGACGACAAGAACGATCCGCACAGAGTTGGGGGATCCGTCGGTACAGGTTCTCTGCACAGGAACGGCGGCGGATTACGGCGCCAGCATCGCCGGTACGTTCTTCAACCTGGCTCGTGCCGCAGCTCGCACCGGCACCGGAGCGATTCTCGCCTCCAAGAACGTGAAAGCGGTCGCCGTGAGAGGGACGGGGTCGATCGAGGTCTTCGATCCGGACCTTTTCTATGTGCTTAATCGCCGCTTGAAGGAGCTCATTCGGATCAATGCCCAATACGAAGCTCGCGCCACGATGGGTACCTCACAGAACGTACGGTGGCTGAACGATAAAGGATTCCTCACCGTCAACCACTTCCTGAATGGCTACCAACCAACGGCGTATCGATGGGAGGGGGAGTCTCTGCGCAACCGGTACAACGTGAAGAGCAAGGCCTGCTTCGGTTGCTCGCTCCATTGCAGTCGCTACGCAACGGTGCGCACCGGGCCGTACAAGATGAAGGGAGAGGGCCCCGAATACGAGGCGATGGCTTGCTTCGCCTCGCGGATGGGTTCCGATGATCCGGAGTTCATGCTCTACGCCAATACCCTGTGCAACGAATACGGTATGGATGCGATCGCTGTCGGCGAGGTCATTTCATGGCTGATGGAGCTCAACCAGCGAGGGATTGTTTCGAGTTCCGATTGTGACGGCATCGACCTCAGTTGGGGAAACCATCAGGCGGCGCTGCAACTGATGGAGAAGATGGCTCATCGAGAAGGGATCGGAGATCTGCTTGCTGACGGGGTTGCCAAGGCTGCCGAACGCTTGGGTCGAGGTTCCGAAGCTTACGCCATGCATGTGAAGGGGCTGGAGATCATCAATGGAGAGCCTCGCGGGATGGTCGGTTACGGACTCACGTATGCGGTAGCGGATCGCGGAGGGGATCACCTTCGCTCGGAGCCGTACTTCGAGCTGAAAGGAGATCCAGAGATCGGAGAGGAGTGGTTCGGCATCGGGGCCACTGCCATGAGGTTGGATCACCATGGCAAGGGCTGTCTCGTGAAGTGGTCGGGAGACTGGTGCGCGGTCTCCGACAGCCTCGAGGTTTGTAAGAACACCCTCGTGTGCATGGACTTTGTCCCTTACATCGCCGAGATGGTGAACGCGGCCACTGGTTGGGATGTCAGTACGCAGGATCTCCAGCTTTGCGGTGAGCGGATCGTCAATGTCGAGCGGTGCTTCAACGTGCGGGAGGGGCTCAGGCGGCCCGATGACACACTACCCAAACGTTTCACTGACGAGCCAATGGTTTGCGACGGTCGGGAGACCGAAGGAAACACGGTGCACCTCGAGTATATGCTTGAGCAGTACTACCGTGCCCGTGGTTGGGATCCGATTACAGGCATTCCCACCGCGGACCGGCTGCGGCGCCTCAGCCTCACAAAGGAGGCACAGGAGATGGAGCAATATCGGCACGACGAGGCGTCGACGCGAGCGGAGAGTGCCTACCACTGCAACTTGAGCGCCCGTGAGATGCAAACGATCGAGGAGGAACTCGAGGCGTTCCATGCCTCACGGTACGGCGGCGATGCGGAACATGTCGGCAAGAGGGGACGGCTCCCCCAACCCCGAGTTGTTCCGTTCGCCGGAGGATAGACGTGGCGAAGGACTCATCAGAGGGGAGGATAAGCTCCGTGGAAGTCAGATTACATGGCCGCGGGGGGCAGGGGGTCGTGAAGGCCGCCGAGATCATCGTTCGAGCGGCCGTCACCGCTGGTCACTTCGGCATCTCGATCCCGTTTTTCGGGTTCGAACGTCAGGGGGCTCCAGTAACGGCCTTCGTCCGAATCTCGGATCGGCCGATCCGCCCGAAAACTCGCGTCTACGAACCAGACTGCCTGGTTGTGATGCACCAATCTTTACTTGACATGCCCGAGACGTTCAAAGGGCTGGCGCCGGGGGCTGTGGTCATCGTCAATGCGTCTCTAGATCCGGAGAGGTTGGGGTTGCCGCGCGGGATCGGAATTCTCGGGATCCTTGATGCCAGCCGAATCGCTTTAGAAACGCTCGGCCGGGATGTTCCCAACACAGCCATGTTGGGTGCGTTCTGCGCCATTACGGGAGCCGTCGAGCTGGACGCATTGAAGAAGTGCGTGGCCGATGTGTTTGGCGAGGGCAACGCGCTGGCGGTGCAGCGCGGCTACGAGGGCGTACACCGTCTGGCCCTTGAAACGGTGGAGTAGGACAGATGTCGTGGCGGAACAGGGACGGCGGGCAGAACTCACGACGCCTGGAGAACGTCCGGGTCGTAGACGTGCGCGAGGGAAGGATCGAAGAAGGGCCTGTCCTCGTTGAAGAGGGATGCATTGCCCGAGTGGGCGGTTCACCCGGAGGCCGTGAGGATGTTATCGATCTTGGCGGCCTCTATCTGCTCCCAGGGCTGATAAACTGTCACGCGCACTTGGCGATGGTCTTCCCGTTTCAGGAATGGGATGAGCACGAGGCTCCGGCACGGTCTGCGCTGCGTGCCTATCGGAGAGGATGGGACGCCCTGCGGGCGGGGATCACGACGATTCGTACGGTTTCGGAAATACATCGGGTGGACATCGCGCTCCGCGCGATGATCGAGGAAGGCGTCGTCGAGGGCCCCCGCATCTTCTCCGGAGGCTGTGGCATCAGCGTGACCGGCGGCCACGGCGCAGGATTCGGGGTTCTCGTAGCGGATGGGGAGGACGCATTTCGCCATCAGGCTCGCGCGGAGCTTGCTGCGGGTGCGGATCACCTAAAGATTTTCCTCACCGGAGGGATTGCGCATCAGGCCGAACGATTCTCCGATCCCCAGATGACACGTGAGGAGGTCGCCGCGGTGGTTGGTGTTGCGCGAAGCCGCGGTACGTACGTCACTGCGCATGCCGGCGGGGGAAGGGCGCTCCGCGAAGCTCTTGACGTTGGGCTCACATGTTGCGAGCACGGTTACCTTCTCGACGACGAAGACATCAGCGCCATGGTAGCCCGAGATTGTGTTCTGGTTCCGACGCTTGCAGTGACGCGATCCGCTGACTGGATGGAGAAACACCGTTTTCCCAGGTGGATGATCGAGAAGAGCCTTGAGGCCGCCGAGGCGCATATGGAGAGCGTTCGACGGGCGGCCGCTGCAGGGGTGAGACTCATCGTCGGTACCGACCTGCCGCCGGGTGATTCGGACCGTGGGGTCAACGTCACCGTTCGGGAGATCGAATATCTTGTTGAGGCTGGGCTCACCCATCTGGAGGCGCTGAGGGGAGCAACGATCTACGCTGCCCAACTAATGTCCGCGGAGGATCGGATCGGCGTTGTCGAACAAGGCCGAGAAGCTGACCTGATTGCTGTTGGCTCGAATCCACTCGAGGACGTCCGAGCGCTTCGCGACATCCGCTGCGTCATTCAAGGGGGACGGATCGTCCGGTGGGAGGTTCAATGAAGCGGTACAGCATTGCCGTTGACATCGGCGGAACCTTTGTCGATGCGGTGGCCTTTGATACGGTGACGGGAACGACCTGGCTCGAGAAAGCATCGACGACGCCACATCAGCCCTCTCAAGGGGTTCTGCAGGCGATCGAGAAGTTGGATATCGATCTGGGTGAGGCCGAAACCCTCGTTCACGGAACCACATTGGGACTGAACGCCATCCTCGAACGAAAGGGAGCGACCACTGGAATCTTAACCACGGAGGGCTTCCGAGACGTCTTCGAGATCGGACGTGCCGATATCCCGAGCAGCCACATCTACGACTATCAGTATCGACGCCCGGAGCCTCTAGTGAAACGTCGGTTGCGACTGGGGGTTCGCGAACGGATCGATGCGTGCGGACGCGTGATCACGCCGCTGGATGAGGCAGATCTGCTGGCGAAGGCGAGAACTCTCGTAGAGAGGGGAGCCGAGTCGCTTGCGGTCTGCTTTCTGCACTCGTACCTGAACCCTGTGCACGAGCGATGGGCAGTGGCCCTCCTCCGTAAGGAGTTCCCGGATCTCATCGTTTCAGCGTCAAGTGACATCACTCGCGAGTACCGGGAGTACGAACGCACAAGTACGACGGTTCTCGAGGCGTATATCCGCCCGATCTACGAGCGGTACATCGATCGTTTGCAAGCGGGACTTGAGCGGGCCGGCTTCCGGGGCCACTTCCTCCTGATGCGATCGAGCGGCGGCGCGATGACGGCAGCCGTAGCTCGGCGCACGCCGATTCAGACGCTTCTCTCGGGACCGGCGGGAGGTATCGTCGGTGCGACGGCCCTCGCCAAGAGCCTCGATCGCCCACGTCTACTCTCGCTTGACTTCGGTGGAACGAGCCTCGATGCTTGCATGATTGAGGGGTTCGAGCCGGTGGTCGTTCACGAGGCGATGCTGGAGCACCTCCCGGTGTTGATCCCTGTATTTGATATCCGCTGCATTGGTGCTGGCGGGGGATCAATTGCCTGGTTGCAACAGGGCGTGCTGAAGGTGGGACCGAAAAGCGCGGGAGCGGACCCTGGGCCGATCGCCTATGGGCGTGGCGGACAGGAACCGACAACGACCGATGCTGCCCTCGTACTAGGGTTTCTCGATCCGGCGGCATTCCTGGGAGGCGCTATGCCCCTCGATTTGGATGCCGCTTTGTGCGGGATCGAGGAAAAGCTAGCCTGGCCGCTTGGGGTTAGCCCGCTGGAAGCAGCGGCAGGGGTCTTCGATGTTGTGATCGCGCGGACTGTCGGTGCCATTCGTGAGATCACGATCGAGCGCGGGCACGACGCGTCGGAGTTCTCGGTCCTTGCATTCGGTGGAGCAGGGCCAATGTTTGCGCCGCTTCTAGCGCGGGAGATGGGGATCCCCGAGGTCATCGTGCCGACGTCACCCGGTGCCTTCTCGGCTAAGGGAATGCTGATGGCGGATTTGGCCGTCAATGCCGGGCGTACTGTGATCTGCCCCGCAGAGGAGGCTTCGACAGAGCAAGTGGAGAGGATTTTCTCCGAATTAGTTGCTGAGGTTTGTACAGGGCTCGAGGAACAGGGGGTTGGTGCCTCACGGCGAGAGATCAGCCGGACGATGGAGCTGAGATACCTTGGCCAAGAGCACACCCTGGAGGTGTCGGTTGAAAGTTTCGAGCGTGGCCCTGAACGACCGAGCGGGATCGCGATGGACGAGATCCAAGAGCGGTTCCACTTGCTCCATCGTCAACGATACGGGCATGCGATGGACGATCCCGTCCAGATTGTGGCCCTGCGTGTACAGGGGAAAGGAAAGATGAGGAAACCTGCCCAGCCGGTTTTGGAAGGCGGCCCCCTGAAGGCAGAGACAAGCGCACGCACTGCCTACTGCTTCGCTCGGCGTGACGTAGTTCCGTTTGGGGTCTATCGAAGGGAGAAACTGACAGCGGGTATACGGATTCCCGGTCCGGCAATCGTCGAGGAGGGAACGTGCACGACGGTCTTCTACTCCGATCAGGAAGCGGTCGTCGACGTGTTCGGAAACCTTTTGATTAGGAGTGTAGCATGACAACACAGAGCGCGGCGGCCCTTGAGGTCTTCCACAGCTACTTGCTCTCCGCAGCGAAGGAGATGAGGCGGACGCTGATCCGCACGGCGTTCAACCCCGTGGTGTACGAGGTGCTCGACTTCGGTATTTCCATCTACACCGCAGATCTCGATCTCATTGCCGAGGCGCCGGGACTGACGTTCTTCCTCGGAGCGAATGACTACGCAATTTCGAAGGGGGTCGAGCATGTGGGCGTGGAAAACATGGAACCCGGCGACATCTTGCTGCTCAACTATCCATACTGGAGTTCCGCTCACGTGAATGACGTGACGCTCTTCGCTCCGATCTTCGACCGACGGGGCGACCGCCTCTTCGCCTATACTTGTATCCGCGCTCACTGGATGGACTTAGGGGCCAAGGATGCCGGCTACGTTCTGGACTCGACGGATATGCACCAGGAGGGTCTGATCTTTCCGGGTGTCAAGATCGCTCGACGAGGACAGCTGAACCACGAGCTTGTCGAGCTGATCCGATTCAACTCGCGCATGCCGGAACTCGTTCTTGGCGACCTTAACGCGCAGATCGCGGCAACCCGGACTGGAGAACGACGGCTGCAGGAACTTGTCGAGCGGTTCGGGAGAGAGCGCTTCCGGAGCTTCGCGAGGGAGATTCTCGATCGCGAAGAACAGATGGTGCGCCAGGCGCTGCAGACGCTTCCACGGGGCCGTTGGCGGGCCACCGACTACCTCGACGACGACGGGATCACCGAAGAGCCGATCGAGATGGTTGTCTCAGTGGAGAACGATGAGAACCGCTTTACGGTAGATTTCAGCGAGTCGTCCGAAGCCGTTCGTGGGCCGGTGAACATCCCATTCGGGCTTACGCGAACGATGTGTAAGGTTGTTCTGAAGTCGTTGACGACCCCCCACACTCCGAGCAACGGGGGACTCGCGAGGTTGCTGAACGTTGTTGCCCCGCCGGGAAACCTCTTCCACGCGGTATATCCCGCGGCTACGTTCACGCTTTGGTCTGCGATTGCGGGCTTCGAGCTGATTTACAAGGCACTTGCGCAAGGGATGCCCAAACGATTAGCAGCCTCATCCGGGGGGGACGTTCCGGGGTTTATGGTCGTCGGGATTGATAGTCAGACAAAACGGCTCTATGCGGTTAGCAACAACGACCCCGTCGGCTGGGGAGCCATGTGGGATCACGATGGATGCAATGCCACCAACCATCTCCCCGAAGCACTCGTTCGTAACACCCCGGTGGAGGTACTCGAACTGAAGGCGCCGATCCGCGTTGAACGGCTTGAGCTTCGCACCGACAGCGGTGGCGCTGGAACCTATCGCGGAGGCCTTGGACAACGGCGAGATCTCTACTTCACGGGCACGGGCGAGTTGATTTCGGTGATGAAGAAGAGCAAGACGCGCCCCTGGGCGCTTGAAGGTGGAAAAGAGCCCGAACCGAACGCAATGGTTCTTGGACTCGGGAGTGAGTCTGAGCGCCGGGTCGGTACGTCCCGGACTCCATTTGGTCCAGATGACCGAGCCAGCATTCAAACGGCGGGCGGAGGAGGGTATGGAGATCCCCTTGCCCGCGATCCGGCGCAGGTCCTCGAGGACGTTCTCGATGAATACGTCTCCCGGGAGGCCGCAAGGGATATTTACGGTGTTGCTGTTGTCGGCGACAAAATCGATTGGCCCGAGACTGAACGCTTGCGTGCTCGGTAGAAGAGGTGACAACTGGTAGTATATTATAGGTTGCAAGGAGGGTTTCCTGAGGCGTACAGAATATCTGCGTACTGATTGGGGAATAGGGGGACATAGTGCAAGTAACCGACGGACGACACGTGAGAGCAAGCTCTACTAAGGTCTCGACGCTGACAGATCAGGTTTACATAGCAATCCGAAATGACATACTGTCCTGGAAATATTCGCCCAACGCTATTCTCGTTGAGGGGAAGCTAGCAAAGCAGTACAAGGTCAGCAAGACACCGATTCGGGAAGCTCTGGCACTACTGAGCCAAGAGGGATGGATAGAAGTCCTACCGCACGTGGGTTATCGACTTAAACCAATCAGGGTGTCAGATGTTGAGGAGATCTTCGAGATGCGGGTAATGGCCGAGAAGGAAGCGATCCGCCTGGCTGCGCTTCGGGCCGACGACGAGCAGTTTGAGAAACTCCTTGAGGAGGTGCTCAACTCTCCAATCGGACCACCTAACGCTGTCAGCGATCCGGAGCACTTCATCAGTGAACGCGATCCTCTGCATCTAGGCCTTGCTACTCTAGCTGGTAACGAGCGGCTCAAGCGATTGATATACCAGTTACTAAGAGACTGGACGCGGATGTGTCTGAGTACTCGTGAGGTCCGCGAGAAAGCGTTCGCCGGCGAAAAGGGTAACTGCCAGAAGATCTGCGAGGCGCTGCTTAAGCGGGACGTTGAGTCGGCACAGGCTCTGCTTGTGAGCCACATTATGTACTCGAAGAACCTCATTCTTTCCCAGATGACTCTTGGAACCAGGTAAATCAGGGCTAAGGAACCAGCGGGCAGCGAACCTGAGTCACGCGCACAGTCGGTTGAACCGCCCCGGCTTTTCCCGGAGGCTCCGTTACATGGGTCCGGCCACCATCACCGGAACCTCCTGTTGCTGACAGGATAGCTCATCTCACTCGGCGGGTGGGATGGATGGGCGTGCACCCCTAGAACTGGACCGGTCATAAGTAGAGAATCGGCTTGAATTGACCCTGCCCCATTCTCCGGACCAGTCATAATGTCAGAAACCGAGCTCCTGACCCAGTTTACAGGGTGAAGCTCAGGTGAAGGTCACAACCAATACACCACGTCCCTGGACTTTAACAGGGCTTGGCTCGAAAACCAGCGATTCCAAGACCGTGTTGGACAGGGTTCTGGACAACGGTCGCCTGGAGCCAGATCAACCTCTAGCGAACCAGGTTGACGACGTGCCACCCTGTGTCATCGAACCGCTCAGCCCACTTCCCCGTCATTGGGCGAGTTTCGACGAGCATCCGGACACTCGAAGGCCTCCCAAGCAACGCCAGGGGCACAACTGCCTCAATGACCTCGCCTATGGACATAGCGATAGGTCTGGGACCATCCTGAGTGTAGAGCGACGGAACCGCAAAGGAGTAGTGGTTCTGTACCGCATACTGAACTCCCCGCCCCCAATCCGAGGATTCGAGGTTGATTGAGTAGAGAATCGCGCCGGGACTTGAGTTCATCGAAGCAACCGGTGCGCCATCGGCGAAGTCAACTCGAAGATACAGGTACTGGCTGTCAGTGAAGGCGTAGACTGACGTGATGTCCGCTCCCGCGACCAGGGTATCCCCGGATGGGTCTGAGAAGACAGGAGAGGTGCTAGTCCAGTCCTCCCCTGGGAACCCATCGCACTTGATCTGCATCCCGGTGAAACCAGTTGGGACATGCAGCAGCCCTGCTTGGCGAGGATCTGGAGTAACCCGCGCTTCTGACTCGTAGACCGAGTCGCGGCCAAGGACGTCCATGAAGAAGTCGATTACGTCTCGCTTCATCTCTGCTGTCAGAGTGTGGCCCGTGTGTGCATACTCCCGGAACACGCATGAAACTCCTTGACGCACCAGATTCTCTACAAAGGCTCGAGCCTTCTGCTGTGGGGTTGTACCGAACAGCTGCTCGTACAAGGACACCTGTTCGCCGCTGAAGCCGCAGGTCCCGGAGCCTGGAGGCACTTCTCGAAAGGCGTCGTTCGTGTCGTCAGCGCCGAGGAAGACGTAGAACGGGACATCGCGCAGCAGTTCAAGCCTGAAGGGCTCATTGGTGGGAAGAGAGGAGACACCCATCGGCCAGCTAAGTCTCTCACCTTGGTACTCCCGGAGGGGCATCGTCCAGTTTGCGGTCCCGCCAGGGGCAACTGCTCGAATCAGCGACGGATGGAGGAACGTGAACTTGTGAGCCCAGTTTCCCCCCGATGAGAACCCAGTCAGGAGGATTCTCTCCTCCACTCCATACCCTGCGTGTCGGAGAACTTCCTTGAAGTGGTCAAGCGCATCGATGAAGTGAAGGTCGGGCCTCAGGAAGATGCCACTGGTCTGAGTTGAGTCGAAGTTGGCACCGCTCAGTCCCGCTGCGAAGCCACTCATGCGGTTTCCTTTGACAGACTGCGGGACGGCGACTGTGAAGGCAATGAGACGGGCATCATCAAGGAATCCACCGAGGATGAAATGCTCCAGCTGCCCAAGAGCCCAGTTATCTGCCTCCGATACGGATGCTAGTGGAGGGCTCGCTGTGGCTATGTGCAGCAGTGGATTGGTGGTTCCAGGCTGCACACCGGCTGGAACGTAGTAGTAGTACGTGTATGCAAGGCCGGACTCTGCTCGATCGACTTCGACGATCACTCCGGTCTCGATGTCTGTTGCACTTAATGTCAGCGCATATGCGAAGACCGCGAGCATCAGCGCTGCAAGGGCCATAGCCGAGAAACTCGCGCGGTTGATCGGGGTAGCCATTGTCAACAGAGGATAGCACTCGAAGGAGGCTTGTGGCAAGATCTCACAGGCGCTTTGGAGCCTAGGGGATTCGAACCCCTGACCTCTTGCATGCCATGCAAGCGCTCTCCCAGCTGAGCTAAGGCCCCGATTCGCTCGTATTGTCGAAGAACACCCCCGCCCGGTCAAGGAAGAAGATCA